>Ga0247812_10001545_pt1 | contig 13008 bp, 14 predicted proteins | sample UWRJL149409B1_FD_178011 | JGI IMG/M metagenome (GOLD analysis project Ga0247812, IMG submission 178011) | Plant litter microbial communities from Arlington Agricultural Research Station in Wisconsin, United States - UWRJ-L149-409B-1 | ecosystem: Environmental > Terrestrial > Plant litter >...
TCCTCGAACCACATCTAGAATATAAGTAAGCAATATCACTTAGATCTCTAGATCTGTATGAGTTGTTTACTTACGTCCACGTTCTCTTTTGTGATGGGTTTACCATCCTTTCCCCCCGTCCCCAACGCCGTAGCGATTTGCTGGCACTCCTCCCAGCTTGGGTACCGCACACTCTCATATATCTCCTCCAACTCGTACCTCTGCCCCTCGCTGTACCGCCGAACACCAACCGCGGTCAAAGCTAGTGACCAGGGCTGCTGGCCTTGAGCCTGGGCCCATGCCGCAAGCTGTGGTGGTGGTTGGTGGTTTACAACGGCCGGAGCCGGGGAGTTCCAGCGGTTGCTGGGTTGGGCTTGGGCGGAGTTTTGAGAGGGTTGTTGGGCAGCCATTGCTTAATCTGTTGGTTAGAGGTGGCGGTTTGGTGGTGTTGATGGGTCGGATTGGGTATGATTTTCATAAATACGTTGCTTGGTGTAGAGGAGGCCCTTTAGCGAGGACGCAGGCGAAGTGAATACCGAACAAAGCATGGCTGAAGTGAAGGTATTAATTGAAGCATATCTAGTATTTCAAAGAGGTCAATCGAATTCTTGATTCACGCTAAATGTAAAACATCACTGATTCTTTTACTCTTATTATTGTCAAATGACGGGTTTCAGAGGTGTAACACCCCTTTTGCTCTTTCTAAGAGATGTTAAGATTAAATCACGATATCACCAGCCCGAGCCTTCTTTAGTTGGGGTGCTGGATTCTGAAATTATAAACTATATGTGTTGTTTGGCGTTTACGATAAGGGGTGTTCTCGGCTAATTTCGCTTAGTAGGTTTACCCCTTGTTTTGGTAGAAACATGTTCACAACTGGGACACAAAAGAAACCTGCTCAACTATTTCTGTTAAAACCAGTCTTGGCTGAGTTGCTAGCCTGGAAAAAGAAATTAAGGTGTTATATCGTGCTAACAGTTGGAGATATTTGATTTGGAAAGAACTAGTATTTTGCTGAAAACTGCTATACCAGTGGTCGTCTAAATAGACTTTTATTGTGGAGTTAGACGTTGGAAACATTTAGATTCTTAATGAACACGCTGCATCGTGAAGTTGCTTTAATTCCACAGCAAAGGTTTACAATGAGTTTCGTTCGCCTACCGACCCACCAACTTCAGCAGCCGTAGGAAACATCCATTTCCGGTCCGTTGTTAAAGTTTCCTGATGGACGTACCTGGATCTATCTAGTTCATTATTGAAATATGTTATTTGATGATCTGGATAGCCTTTCATCTCTTTCTATCTGACCCATCAACCAAAAATTTAAACTACCCTCAACTCAGATGCAGCATCGTTGGATTTTGATATTTCTATAGAGCTAGAATGCGAGGGAGGGCGGGAGCGCCAGCCCAGAGGTTAGGGAGCGCATCTTTCCTCCACCACGACACCAATACTAAAGAACTATCCCAAGAAGTCATAAGCCTTATTATGGTAGATAAACACACGACCATCTATCTAGTTGATGATTTCCAACGAGGCTGGACAACCTAATATCCCTGCCAAACGCCTCCACTATGAGAAGAACAAAGCTAAGAATTAAGAATAGATAGGCCATAGGCAAATCTCCCTGTGCGGTGTCTATAAGTCCCTACGAGTATTAGATTGTGCAAGAAAATCAATTGCTGCCAGTTGCTTCTCATCGTCATACAGATCGATGGGACGCATTTTGCGTATTGGCTACCCGACATACATGGCCATCGCTCTTGCAATTGCACACCGTCAGCGCGTGTCATTATGACGTATTTAACTGCCAATGGGATTCTTTGGTGAACTATCCGACCCAATCATGAATGCGAGGAGCGTTAATTCCTAGCAAACAAATGCTCTTAAAAGCAAAAAGTGCAAAGAGTATGAAGCAGCACAGATCAAGATATCAAAAACAATTCCCACTGTTTGGGGAATTTGGTTGAAATCCCATCGTTAGGGTTTATTACCCAACATGTAAAATTTCCAGCATTCAGGGAGCAAAGCGATAAAACATGAAACACCTTTCTTGGAAACATCCCCTTTTTTTTTCTCCACTGGGGGGAGAGAGGGACGGAATATTCAGGACCAAGTGAAAAAATCTAAACCCCCAAAGAACTTTGTGAAAAGAATCCTGCTTTACACAGTGTTGTGAGTATGCAGGAAGGAGTGATATAATATGAAACAGAGCTTCTAGTATTACTACTGAAAGGTTCTTTACTTGAAAGCAATGATTCGGACGGGCCAGGATCTTTTCATGAGAAGAAACAAACAAAAGCCACCAAAAGTTATTTACTTGGAAGCATTGATTTGGACCGGCCCGAATATTCTCTTGGTGAGAAAGATAAAAGGCTCTATATAGCCATTTTTGCCTACTTAACTTACAAGTTATAGATAAACATCACATGCAGTTTCGTCATCTCACTGTTTGAAAACGAATGTCCTCTTAAGAGTTTATAAACTTGTCCCATTTTTGCGCTATTATCCCCAGGTAGACCCTCCATATACAAAGTCCTATTTCCCGCATATAACTATCGAGGCAAAAACAGAAGAAAGAAAACGGAAAGATTAACGAGTGAAAAGTCGAGAAACCCGTCATGTGGGCTTTTAAATAATCCACCGAGCCATATTATCAGTCTGGGCATGTCCCCTCAGCCACTTGATACCAAAATTGGCCTTGGTAAGATAGCAAAAGCAAAAATAAAGAAAGTTCTCCTTTTAGTGATTTCCATAATACAACCCTGTGTGTTCCCCAAGTTTGTGCAAGCAAAATGTCTATCTAATTTGTGTGAAAAGAAGGAACGCGTTCTCCCAGTTTCCAGAAACCCAATGCGGCAAAATCAAAACGCGAGATAGTTTTTTCATGAAGTTCGTGAATATTTGTGGTACCGGTGTATGATGTTTCAGGGGAATGAGTGATGTTCGCCATGTATGATGCCCAACCAGTATCTGTTGCAATATAAAATGAAAAAGCCATCCCCAAAGTATGTCCTCTGTAGACGTCGGCAACCTACACAGGTCGTCGATGTGTGCTGTTACTGGTAGGCATATAGTCAGATGGGCATGACAGATGGTCCGTGAAGATGAAAAGCGCAATCTATTGGGAAATCTAACTTGGCCGGCAAGATCTAGCGCGAATTCATCGAGAGGCTTTGGAAGCCGCCGATCCAATTGTCATTAGGGGTTCCCACTCCAGGTGATTGTCTGTAATCACCACCATCAAGGTTTGGAGTGGAGGCATGTGGGGATGGAAATCGGCCGCTGTGTCCTCCTGAGTAGTCGGTAGGGGTGGGAAAACCACTTCCATAAGTTGTATCAATCATAGGTGCATAAGCACCTGGCGAAACTCCCACGTTTCGCGGGCCTGCACCAAATGGTGAATAACCATAAGTGTAGGGTGATGGTTGGAATGCGGCGGGTGGCATCGCTCCTCGATCGACAACTGGCGAAAAGGACTGAGGGAATGCACCTGGGTAGCCACGACCAGCCTGTGGAGGAGTGAATGAAGCTTGTTCTGGTTGAGGGCGTCTCTCGGCTTGAGTGTTTCTACTGCCAGGTGCTACTACTGCGCCTGGGCCAACGCCAGAAGGTGCCTGAAGCCCCAGGGAAGGACTGGCGAATGATGCAGGGTTGATGGCACTCATCCAGATTCTAGTCTTGTAAACCTTGAAAAGATCTGTGACTAAAGAGTTAAAGTTGATGTAAGCATCAGCGAAGTAATAGAAGGTGAGCTTCTTCCAGTCCCTAGAAATAATTGTTAGTGAATAGTCAAAGTCGATTATGTGCATAGCTTACATCTGGAACTCAGCATCAAGAATCTCCATATGGAGACCATGTTCTTTGACCTTCTGCATGCAAACACGTTTTGCTTTGGCTTCGTTTCCTTCTTTGTCGCGCAGTGCCTGAACTTCATGAGTCTGAGCGAGGCGTTTGATGATCTTGGGTTTGATTTCACCAGGGTTAGGCTCCTGCATTCCATGTTGGCTAGGAGGACCCATTCCACCAACAGCACTGCCTTGGAGGCCATTCGAGGCTGCCATTAAACCAGCACCAGTACCATCTGCTGTGCCTACTGCCCCTTGCGAATACATCATGAGCCATTTGTAATGCTCCTCGGCATAGTGTTCTTTCAGCTCCTTAGCGGAGGCCCAATCTACATTGGCCATAGACACTGTGCCAAGATCAGTCCCACGATCTGCCTCGACGATAACAAGATCTCCTGGCTTTACAGAGAGGCCCGTGCCTTCCTGAACGTAAAACACATCGGCGCGAGAGCATTTAAATGACACAATGTATAATAACTGATTCGGTCGCGGCTGAGGAACGCCGTAGAGGCTCCGATGGGGTGAAGCGGGTCGAGCACCGTACTGGCTGAGACCGTATGATGCATACCCTGAAGGCATCAAGGGAGATCCGTAGCTCTCAGGTAGTCGTGGTTGCGGTGGATTACCAAAATATGATGCTGCTGAAAATTGCGTTGGTAAATATGGTGATGAACTTGCCTCGCCTGATTTCTGAACATTTTGCTGGCTATAAAGAGACAATCGACGAGAAGTGTTAGAAATCTGGGCATGCTCACCATGATCGTTAAGTGAATAACCAGTTCCATCTTGATACCTATTCTGGTAATCATTCTGGGCCATGCCCTCTTGTAATGTTTCACGAGCCGAAAGGGGTTCTCCTGCAGAGCTGATCGAACCTTGGCGGGTGGGAATAGGGATGTCGGCGAATGAATGACGCCTGCTTTGCGACATATCTGTCAATCTCTCCAGGCCATTTGAGCTTTGCCAGTACGCCTTCTTAACATTCTCCAGCTTTCGATTCTCTAGCGACATATACGGAGACATTCTAGTCTGTCCTAGTCCATACTCACTCATTCTACGACCTTGAATGCCTCGCGCAGTGATATCTTGAAGTTCACTGATTTCGTCCAATTCATCAACGGCATATTCGGATTCTTCAGGAACCGTATCTTGTAGGCCATAACTACTGTTTGAGAACACATTCGAAGTTGCAGAGCGGGGTCTGATACGCGAGTTTTGATATTGTTGCTGACGCAGGATGGCATTCTCCCGAGCGAGTTGCTCAATGGTTCTTGCTTCTGCAGATTGCAACATGGCACTGTGGCCCGAGCTGTTTGTACTCTCGTCGTCGTCGTCTTCAACCTCCTTGACCTTACCCAAACCACCCTCACTAGACATTTCACTCAACATGCTAGGCCGCGATGGTCGATGTTGTAGTCCCGAATGCGGGGGAGGCCTACCACGACCGCTATAGGTGGTATTGCCATTAGGTGCTCCCGAAACATTCGTCTCTGTATCGAGCTGTCCAACAGAGTAAGACTGTGACCGATATGTTTTAGGGGTAGGGTGAAGTGGGATCGCAAAGGGGATCGTGGAGTTGGCTGAGAGATCTCGTTGATGATTGCTGCTTTCATTGCTAAAGTATCCATTGCCGGCGGAACCAGGGGGAAGCAAGGAGGTTGGAGATGGAAGCACCTCTGTGAGCCGAGATGGAGGCTCTTTGCGCTCATTGTTCCAAATGCCACTTCCCCAGGGGAAAGCACTTGAGGCGCCGCGACCAACACCTGATCCGTTTTGATTGTGGACTCCGGCCCAAGTACTAGATTCCGCTGACGGTGTACTTGGATGAGAGGTGGTGGGCGACATCGAGTTACTGGCTAGAGAGTTCTTACGCGGTTGTATAGCAGTTGGTGTGGTATCATTCAACCAAGAAGCTCTACGCGTGGGCTTCTGGTGAGTGACAGGCGGCTGTTGGTGGTCATGTCGGTCTGCCTCATCATCCGAGCTCGCAAGAGCTTCAGAATCTGGTGTAGATCGCCGTCCAGTAAACTTGTCGAGTAAGATGGAGTGATTGCTGGATGACATGGACGATGCGTTTGATGGGGCTGGTTTTCCAGCGTTTGAGGCCATTTTGATACCGTTGGATGACATCGTCGTATAGGTCAAGTAGGGGGATCTAGAAGAATCTTGTGATCTAAAAATAATAAAGATTAGTGAAAGTATGGAGACTAACTACTGAGTATTTAGAGGACTGAAAGTGAGGCGACTTAAAACCAAGCTGAAAAATTATTGCTAAACATATCCGTTCTATTTTGTGTACCACAATCGACGTTTACCCAAACGAACGCTGCGTGATCTGCATCGAGTTTCAAAAGTAAAGAGAATTCGAATACTAGCATAGAATAAAAGATGACGAAAAGCAGTATACATACCAAAGCCGAGGTTAGTGTCTTATTATGGTGATGATTCCAAGTGATCAACGTGCCTGAAAGAAGCCAAATCTATAGGTCGATTAGATAATTGATTCTAAAAGTAGAAAACTAATACCGGGCCGCTCAAGATGGAGTTTGAGAACAATCAACCAATATTGTGTACTTGTACTTAATATGTGGCCTGATTATGAAGATGGGCTTACCTAGGAGTGGTACAAAGATCAGCGTCGATGAGCCAGACAATTCGCTTCCTGTCAGTGAACAAGATCTAGCTTGCGGTCAAAACACAGAGCTTTGAGTTGAGATATACAACGACTGTAAGAGTCTAAGCTTTAGATGTTACGTAGAGTCCTGGTGGTTGTAAGGCTGTTAAGGGAGTCGTGAAGAGATGCGGATGTAGAGTGGAAGCGCGTTTTTGGGGGAGTGGAATTGATGCTATATAGCTGGATGAAGAGCTAACACAAAAATGAGCTCTATGGTATCTAAAACCGAGTGAATGGAATGTCAGTGGTCATATTTTCCAAGTGCTCTAAAGCGAAACGGTGTAATTCTTGAAAATAAACGCGAGGATTTTAAAGCAGAAGATGAACCAAAATAATGTCGACCAAGATTGCTTTGCCCTGGCATATAGGTTGTATTTTAAAACTGAGTTGAAGGTAGAGCTGTCGTTGTTGTCGCCAAAAAGTTGTAAGGTGTTTGGTGTCGATGTTGTGGGTGAATAAGACTAGTAGCGAACTGGAATTTCGCTGATTGTCTATTCACTTAGTAGGAAGCGATAGGCCAAGTTGGAAGTTGGTCGCAGGCTGTCCTTATTCCATGGCACTCAGAAAGTGGTGAAGTCGTAGTGTTGGAGCGCTCATGTGTTCGCATTCCTCGATTGTAAAATCGAACAGGTCCATCATTCTCTACCAAGTTCAAGGTTCAAGGTTCAAGTTTCACCGAGGACTACCTAACTATAGGTACTCTCTTCTTTGATTTTGGGTTATGCTCTCTTGGCGCAAACTAATGCCACTCTTCATGAGTTCTGAACACTTGTTTCAGATGACCCGAAAATCAGCGAACCGCCCATTCCGTCTCTGATCTCTCAACCATCCATCAATTTGACGACTGAGCCATGGTATTTTTGTCCACCGGACCCTTCTCATACTTCGACGCATTCAATGGGGATCGAAGAGTTTTGCAAAAAGTACGGGAATTTTATGCGCGAAGTATAAAAATCGAGTTACTTACCACAGCAAGTATTATATGAAGTGAATGACTTCCGAAGATAAATTATAATATGATCTACAATGTGCTAAAATTAGCTGTCACGTCACTAGAACTGGGGGATGGTCTGTTCAGACTTTCAACAACTCACCTTGAAATAACTAAGCGCGATTGGCGGCCGTATGAAATCGTTAGAAATGGCTCCCTCTATATTTTTTGCTTGGTGCTTCCGCTTCGTCCGCCGGCCAAATTATATTTTTCGTCCCCTGATCCAAAGCCGTCTAAATTGATCCTGCAGCTCCTCCCCAATTGTAAAGAACGAGAGATGGGTAAAGCCTTCCACATGTATTGTACTGTTGGAATCTGTGTGTATGTATGAGGCGAAGGCTGTGTTGGCCTGTGCTAGACGTGGCCCATTGTCGAGTTTCTATGGATAAATTCGCGACGAACAGTCTCGCAGACGGAGGATATTCGACGGGAGTGTAGGACGTAGGAAAGGATCTTGCAACGCAGATTTGAGGATTGCGGTTCTGGTGGGCTCGAGAAGTCGGGGTGGTTTGGGGTTTGGGTAAGGTTGCGCCGTTGGATATTGGATGCGGGGAAAGGCTTTCTCGATCGAGGCTGGAGGTTCTGGTCTCTCGCTAACACACGAGCGCAGCAGCAACAATGAAACACTTGTCTCGCCTATTATAAACTTCCGCGATGCTGCAAAGACCGTTTCCGCGACACAATCTTATGCGGATAGTAAATCTTTGGGGCGGATGCTGAAAGAGGGATGGGCAAAAATCTGGGAGGAGAGAGAGAGAGAGAGAGAGCGAGGGAAGAAATGGTGGATGGGGAGAGCTTTCTTTCCATCACGGTTTGGGGAGGCATGCAGATGGAGTTGAATTTAGCGTAGGGCCATCGCGCCGCTACAGGGATGCCGACAGTGTGATGGTGCGTTAGGTGGAGTTCTTGGATGGCAGGCTGTCGGCCAGTGAGCTGCTTGCTGAGCATTGTCGCGAGGCCAAATAGACACCGGTCGCCCCCCTGGAGGAGGAGGACATGCGAAGGGAGGCGGGACTGCACGCACTGCAAGAGGGCGGAGGGGAGGGGGGGGGGGGAAGCAATGGCTGGGCAAGGGCAGGATTGGGATCATTTTTATATTGGGCTTGGCCCCTTATTCAAACAGTAGTGCATCCATCCCATCCTGATATGAGTTGCATGATGTTGACATATGAACTGACATCTGCAATATTGATGCGTGGAGCATAGAAACAGGCGAGAGAGAGAAAGGTGAATGAGGCAGAGATGGATAGAGCAGCAGGAGAGGCAAAGCAGGACTTTTGCTGGACGACAGGGCAGGGACAGAGAGAAAGAAAGAGAGAGAGAACTCACACGGGGAAATGCAGGTATAAAGTATAAGGTATAAGGTATAAGGTATAATAATGTATATTGATATATGTATGAATCTGCTCTGTATTTGGAAGAAGTTGGACTTGTACTGTCCATTCTATGCTATACGTATAATAATCTCCCACATAATAGCAATAGCGGGCTTTCTATGGCTCTTTATCTATCTCTCGCACGGCAGTGGATGGTGCCCGGTATTGTAAGTGGTAGCCAGTCTATGGTACCCGGCAGGTAATGAGGATTCGAGCGAGCGAGCGAGCATTGAGAGTTCCGAATAGCATCCATCCATCGGTCACGTTTATCTTATTACATAACCTGATCGATCCACCCCTCCTCCTCCCCAACCTCCCCTCCTCTTCCTGGCTCCCCCTCCCATTCATTTCCCTTCCCTTCCTTCCTTCCACCTTCCACCAGTCTGATCATTTCAAACCACTGTGGCAAAAAGACTGGTTGGTTTAGTTGCGGTACTTTCGACGGTAGTAGAAAAGAAGCAACTGTAATTAGTTCTCTGTATAATAGGTACAGTACAGTACCGTACATACATGCAGCTGCGTCTGGTCGACCTAGTGGACGTTGGTTGCTTTCATCAACCAGCGCACTTTTACGCAATAAATGGATCTTTTTCACTCCATTCGAATCCAACCCCTCTTTTATCTTCTTTCTTTCTTTCTTTCTCTCCTTCTCTCCTTCGATATCTGGTTCTGTACGCCGTATCACGACAGTCCAAGACAGATGCCGTAGGGAATCCTTTCGGTGCCGACTCCGTTTAAGATCCCAATCCTACAGCCGGCCGATCCGTCATCATTCCGAGGTGTTATTTATGGGACGAATGTGAAGCGCATCATCCGCTGCGCTAAGGCCGGATTGATCAAGTATATCCTCCGTGGGGTACCGACTACTTCACCCATGATCATTCGTGATGTGGTAATGGGCGGCGTGAGTATCGCCAGTTCTCTTTTCCATTTTCCACTTCCCATTTCTCAATCCCCATCTCCCAAGCCCGCTTGGGTTTGCCCGCTGAGAATCGCAAATCTGGGAGCCCCTGATACATACCTACAGTGCCTGCCTCTGATATTTCGACTTCGCGTACCCCTTAGAAGCCCGTCCAAGCGCGGGCTTTGCCCACACAAGCCGTCATACAGGACTCTGTACGCCGGTATCAAAATAAACAGACTTATTTAGATCCAGGGCATTCGTCGTTCAAGCCTCCGCTGGCTGCTTACCCGATCCATCAGGCATGCTTTGTGTTTAGTGTTTTGTCTTTGGTGCTACTGCACCAACCAGCCCATCGAGCATGTTCCACAAACAACCCCTTGCCATGTTTCCTTGGCCTTGGCCTCCGTGGACGTTGGTTTCGTCGCCAGAAACAAGCAGGCATTGTTAATTACCTAGATACGGATATTTCGCTGACTGACTGACGGGTGGGTGGGTGGTGGTGGTGTGTCTGTGTGTGGGTATGAGTGAGTAGTGAGTCGAGTGTGTGGATGTAGGTGTTTGGTGTGGGTGCTTGTGCTTAACCTTACTTACCCCAGGTTTCGGAAGCTTACGTTGTACTGTAAAGAGGGGTTTATTGTATTAGGGGTCAACACATGTGCAATTACTACATACAACGTATACTATATTATACTATACGCTACTATAATATGCCAGTATTATACAGTACAGTACAGTACAGTACAGTACTACACTATATTATACTATGCTGCATCTTCCTATCATCGCCACTCCAACTAGATTGGACGGAGACTTCGCCTATCCGCCGTCCGCCGTCACCTCCGGTAATATAATGTTCTTTCGCACAGAAGAGAGGACGAGGATTTTGATTGCGGGGCAAGCTTGCGTTACCAATGCACTGAATCAAAAAGCTGTTGCTGCTGTGGTGTAGAAAATGATGGACTGGCCCTAGAACATACGGCAGTGTTCTCGTAACACGACGTACAATACCGTACAACGAATTCGGGAAATCCTTGGACTCGCTTCCTTTCCCCCCTTCCACACCATTCCCCCCAGCTCCAGCTCCAGATCCCTTGTTCGCATTGCTGGCCCAGCCGCCAAATTCGACCACACTTTTCTTGACAGCTGTCGCTCATTTCCTCAATCGAACTTCAATACTCCTCCTCCCTCTGCCTTACAGCTAGCTGTACTGTACAGCAGTAAAAGCAGGACATCTCATATGGTTGCATGGGCAAGGATTACGGCACAGATCATCCAAAAGATGTGATGTGATGCCATGCAGGCAAAAGCATGCATGCAAGCCCCTCGGGGTTTGCAGCAGCAACAGTGTGGTAATTCTGGGGCAGCAACTCAACTTGCGCGCTGATTCGCTGGTGGCCGCCCTTCCCTTGATCTGACATGAGTACAAAATGGCCAATAGCCTTTTCCTGCAACACCCTCCTCTCACCAGATGAGGTGGGCGGCGACAAGGGAGAGGGAAAGAGAGCAAGCTCGAGGGGTTGATAGAACATCCAATGCGCGAAAAAAAATGCACAAGAAACTTCATATGGAAAATGTCTGGGTATTTGAAGGATGCCGTGAAACAAGAACTGATGGTCCAAGTTCAAAACTGCGTTGGGAGTGAGTATTTTACAATCGAGCTCTACATCTCGTGCAACCACACCAGAGCATCTTAGCCGGTGATGTCTAGTCATCTTCTTTCGAATCCTCACGCAGTATTGGGACCTCTCTGGCTCCTCAGCTTTTCTTCAAACTTCTCAAACTCCTGCATAGCAATCTCCTCTTCCTGGTCAAGAATTTGCACTACGCCTTTGACTTCTTCGATCTAGTAGCATGGCATTAGCACTTGGCCAATCTCCAACAATCTCATTCGGGTACTCACATAATGCATCAACATCCCCTCAATCCCATTCTTCAGAGTTACGGTGCTGGAGTCGCAGGTTCTGCATGCTCCACGGAGCTTGAGCATGACGTTTCCATCCTCGAACCCGCGGAATTCGATATCTCCTCCATCTTCCTGGATCGCAGGCCGTATCCGGGTCTCTAATAGCTCTTTAATCATTCCAACAACCTCGCTGTCATTTTCATTGTAGCTCAAGCTGTCTTCCTCTCCGCCCTCTTGACCAGCTTCGCCGGAGGAATCCTCCGAAACGTTCACAATTGGCGATCCAGAATTTACCGCCACTGTAATCAAACTAAAAACTTCTGGTTTGATATGCGCCCAGTTCGCATCTGCTGCTTTTGTGACCGTGATAAAATCTGCTCCGTAGAATACCGAGGTAATACCATCAATATTCATCAACTCTGCAGCTAGTGGTGAAGGATGCGGAGGTGCGATTGTTGATCGGGGGTTGAGGTACTCTAGGAATGGCGATGACAACGTCGGGGGGAGTATAGGATGATTGGGGAGGAATTTGAGGGCATCGGCATTCGGGGTGTTCTCCGTTTGGATAAATATCGTTCTGGTGCCGCCAACAGAGGCTGCTGGCTGGAGCAAACTGGAGGGCTGGTGAAGAGGCTGTAATGTTGGTCTCGTTCTTGCGTTTGAAGCTGATATTGCTGGGAGGCGAGTGCTCTGATGTACGCCTCGCGCTGATGGGTGGTGAACCGGTATGGATGGTTTTGATGGTCTGCTCTTGCTAAGCAGAGGCACTGCAAGTCGTGATACTCTTCGTGAAGCCATCGTTGGGTTTGGAATATGAATTGTTGGAAGGCAGAGTTGTAAAGGCACTGCACCGGTTGGTTCTTTGTAATCCTATGACGCCAATCACCCAGTGAAATTAATTTATTTCGGGGACCCAAGTGCCCCACATCCCTGTACAAGCTCTCCAAGCTTTCTTGACATATCTAGCAGACAACAACCTCAAGAACAATAACACTCCTGTTTGAAAGAACGTGTTTCTATTGTACTGGACATACCGAAGACTTAAGTAGATATCAAAACATCTAAATAAGCAAGAAATTGTTCATCAACCATCCACAATGGTTTGCGAATCATGGAGACCATCAGTAACCGTTGCACCCCCTGCACAAGCGTTATCGATCGCCTAAAATTTCAAAGTTCATCCCGCAGTCCTCCCAAGCTCAACTTTCCCTCGACACCATGCTGTTCAAGACAAAACCAAGCCCTACTACGCGACGTAGAATCGCTGGCTGGTTGCTTATCACCATATGATGCGATTCGGATCCCTAGAGCAGAATATATTCATCAAATCTTA
>Ga0247812_10001546_pt1 | contig 13003 bp, 11 predicted proteins | sample UWRJL149409B1_FD_178011 | JGI IMG/M metagenome (GOLD analysis project Ga0247812, IMG submission 178011) | Plant litter microbial communities from Arlington Agricultural Research Station in Wisconsin, United States - UWRJ-L149-409B-1 | ecosystem: Environmental > Terrestrial > Plant litter >...
CGGGCGTGGGCGCCGGCAGCATCGCCACCGCCTTTGCTGCCGCGCCGGCCAGCAAATCGGCCGGGAAATCCGGCGCCAAATCGATCGTGCTCTATTGCGACCTGGCGATCGATCCGGCGCGCGAGCAGGAGATGCTTGACGCCTTTCACAGCCGGTTTCGCCCGGCGGCGGAGAGCTTCCGCGGGCGTGGTTTCCTGGACCTGAAGATGCTCAAGCTGCGCAGCGTGATCCAGGGCGGACCCGCGCCCGCGGCGGGCATCAACTATCGTTTCCAGCTGACTTATGAGAGCGAGGAGCAGCGGCAGATTTGGGTCAAATCCGCCATCCACCAGCAGGTCTGGCCGCTGATCGAGGATACCGTGCTCAACAAGGACTATCTGGTCCTGCTGACCGACGCCGTCTGAGCCGAAAAGCCAAGGAAAGGATCACCCGAACATGCGATCGATGAAACTCGCCCTCGCGCTGATGACGGCCCCCATCGCCTTTGGCGCCAGCGCGCAGACCGCGGACATGCGGATCGAACGGATAGATCCCGCGCTGGACGCGCTGATCGCGCCGGACGCCGCGGTGGAGCGGGTGGCGACGGGCTTTACCTTCACCGAAGGCCCCTTGTGGCATGACGGAAGGCTGTGGTTTTCCGACGTCAATGGCGACAAGATGCGCGCCGTGGACCCTTCGGGAAATGTAGAGGAACTGATCGCCAATTCGGGGGGGCTGCCCAATCCGCCTGCGGGCAAGAGCATCGGATCCAACGGCATGGCGCCGGACAAGGACGGCAGCGTGCTGATGGCGCAGATGGGCGCGCGGCGGATCGCGCGGGTGGATGCCAAGCGGCAGGTGACCGACTATATCAGCAGCTATCAGGGCAAGAGGCTCAACAGCCCGAACGACCTGATCTTCGCGCGCGACGGGGCGCTGTGGTTCACCGATCCGCCGTTCGGATTGTTCAATGGCATGGACAAGGATCCCGCCAAGGAAATCCCGTACAATGCCGTGTGGCGCTATGCCGGCGGGAAACTGACGCCCGCGATCACCGATTTGAAACTGCCCAACGGCATCGCCTTCTCGCCCGACGGCAAGACGCTGTATGTGAGCGATTATGCGGTCAACACCATCTATGCCTATCCCATGGGCAAAGACGGCGCGCTCGGCGCGCGGCGCATCGTGATCGCATTGCCGCGCAGCGGCCCCGGCGGCGCGGACGGAATGAAGGTGGATGCGCGCGGCAATCTGTGGGCGACCGGGCCCGGCGGCATCCGGATCATCACCCCGCAGGGCAAGGTGCTCGGCCAGATCAAACTGCCCGAAGTGGCGGCCAATCTGGCCTTTGCGGGGGACGGGCACACGCTGTACATCACCGCATCGACCAGCGTGTACCGGGTGAAGACCAAGGTGGCCGGGGTATTGCCGCGCTACATGCGCTGACGGGCGGCCAGGCCTATTCCTCTATGCGGCGCAGGTTGGCGGCGAAATGGGCCTGGCGGGTGGCATAGCCCGCGGCGGATTGCTGGAGCGCCGCGATCGCCTCGGGCGGCAATTGCTTCACCGCGCGCGCGGGCACGCCGACGATCAGGCTGCCGGGCGGAAAGCTCTTGCCCTCGGTCACCAGCGCGCCCGCGCCGATCAGGCAGTCGTCCGCGATGATGGCATTGTTGAGCACGGTGGCGCCCATGCCGACGAGCACGCGATCGCCGATCGTGCAGCCGTGGAGGATCGCATGATGGCCGATCGTGCAGTCCGCGCCGATCGTCAGCGGGACGCCCGGATCGGAATGGAGCATTGCCCCTTCCTGGATATTGGTGCGATCGCCCAGTACGATGGGGGTATTATCCGCCCGGATCACCGCGCCGAACCAGATGCCGACCTCTTCGCCCAGCCGGACGTCGCCGATGACATCGGCGGAGGGCGCGATCCAACTGCTGGCGGGGACGACGGGCCGTTTGCCGTCGATCTCGTAGCGCGGCATCAGTGCGGCGCCGGGGGCGTGTTCGCCGGGGGGGGGGCGCCGGTTTCGGGCGGCGCCATATGGGTGGCGAGATAATCGACGATCACTTTCTGCTCCTCCGGTGTCAGCTCAGCGCCGCGATCGATCATCGACTGCACCGTGGTTTCCCAATTGGCGCGCGTCTTGGTCACGGCGGTGGCCTGCGCGATCGTATGGCAGAAACCGCAGCGTTCGGTAATCAGATCCAGGCCGGGGCCGGGCGGCGGGGCCTTGGGCGCCGCGCCGGTGGCCAGCGCGGCGCCGCCGGAGATGCCGGCGGCGAGGAGCGCCAGAGAGAATATATAGCTACGCAACGCCATCACACACCTCATGGAAGCGAATAGGCCACGACCGAATCGCTGGTCGCGGGTTGGGAGGCGAAGCCGCCGGTGGCGACCACGGCCACCATCTGCTTGCCCCCGCGGGGCCGATAGGTCATCGGCGTGCTATAGCTGGAAGCCGGCAATGCCGCACTCCAGACTTCGCGGCCGCTCTTGGTCTCGAACGCCCGAAATGTGGAGTCGCGCGTCCCGCCGATGAAGGAGAGGCCGCTGGCGGTGGTGATCGGCCCGCCCGCGCTGAGCACGCCCACGTCCTTGAGCGCCGGATCCTCATTCGTCCCCAGTGTGGTCCGCCAGGCGATCTCGCCGGTGCTGACATTGACCGCGACGAGCTCGCCGGCCTTGCCCTTGTGGCAGGGCACGCCGGTTTCGGGATCCTGGAAATAGGCATAGCCGCGCTTCATCCCCCAGCTGCCGTCCGGCTGCTGCGCCAATTGCTGCGGGCTAGCGAGCTGGTTAAGATTGATCACGTAGAGGCCGGTGGCGGGATCGAAGGCGCCGCCGCCCCAATCGCTGCCGCCCAGGCTGCCCGGGAAGAAATTCACGGCCGAATCGGCGCGCAACGGCTGGAACATCTTGCTGGGCACGATCGACAGATCCTGTACCATCTTCTCGCAGACCGCGCGCAGCGCCGGCGGGCCTTCCACCATTTCGGAGGCCTCCCAGCTCAGCCGGGTGAGCGGCGCGGGCTTGGCCGGCATCGGCTGGGTGGGCCAGGGCTGTTCGCCCGGAATGTCGGTATCGGTGGGGACCGGCACTTCCTTGACGTCGAACAGCGGCTTGCCGGTGACGCGATCCAGGATGAACATGATCGACATCTTGTTCATCACCGCGATGGCTGGGATGGTCCTGCTCCCGCGCTTGACCTCGATGAGGGTCGCGACGGGGATATCGACATCCCAGATGTCGTGATGCACGGTCTGGAAATGCCACAGATATTTGCCGGTCTTGGCGTCCACCGCGACGATCGAATTGCCGTAGAGATTCTGCCCCTTGCGATCGCCGCCCCAGCGATCGAACGTCGGCGCGCCGACCGGGAGATAGGCGATGCCGCGCTTCTCATCGACGACGACGAAGGTCCAGACATTGACGCCCGACCGGCCCTTCCAGCTTTCCCCCTCCCAGGTGCCGAAATTGGCTTCGCCCGGCTGGGGAATGGTGTGGAAGGTCCACACCAGCTTGCCGGTGACCGCATCCCAGGCGCGCACGTCGCCTGCCGCCCCCTTCACGGGCATTTCCTGCACGCGCGATCCAGTGATGATCAGATTGCGATAGATGGCCGGCGGGCTGCTCATGCCCAGCGGGGATTTGGTGCCGTTCATCACCTCGGGCGTCTTCATGTCGATCGTGCCGTCCGCGCCGAAGCCGGCCGCGGGCTGGCCGGTCTTGGCATCCAGCGCATAGAGCTTGCCCGTGCGGCCGCCGAACAGGATTCGCGCCCCCACGCCCTTGGCGCCCGGCCAATAGGCGACGCCGCGGGTGGAGGGCTGATCATTGCCCGGCAGTGGATAGACCCACAATTCGCGGCCCGTCGCCGCATCCAGCGCGACGACGCGGCGATAGGGGGTGGCGAGATACATCACGCCATCCGCGACCACGGGGGTCGCCTCCGACGCGGAAAAGCCGGTGCGATAGCGCGCCGGCACGCCATCCGGAATCGGGATATTGTCACCCGTCGTTCCGGTGGGGCGCATGTGATAGGTCCAGGCCGGCTGGAGGCGGGAGACATTTGTCGGCGTGATCTCGGCGAGCGGGGAATGGCGCGCATGGCCCTCGTCTCGCCCATAGCTGCGCCAGTCCGATGCGGTCTGCGCCATTGCCGCCATGCCGGGCAGGACCGCGAGCGCCATGCCGGCGGCACAGAAACAAGATCGTCGCATCGTGAAGCGTTCCAACCACTCTCTCCCATTCTCTATCGAGTGCGCCGTTCCGCCGCTCGCATTGTCAGAGTAATAGGATGATGCTAGCAATCCGCCAAATCATATACAATATGATCCGCATAATTAGCTTGCCGGTCACGAGTTGCAAAAGGAGATAATGGGATGCCGAACCTGCCCCTCGCCGGACTGCGGGTGCTCGATCTGTCGCAGGTGATGGCGGGTCCCTTCTGCTGCATGCTGCTGGGCGACATGGGCGCCGACGTGATCAAGGTGGAACCGCCGCTGGTGGGCGATTCGACTCGCCATTCCATGGGCTTCCGGCTGAAGGGCGAGGACAGCCCCGGCTTCCTGGCGCTCAACCGCAACAAGCGCAGCATCACGCTGGACCTCAAGAACGAAGCCGATCGCGAAGTGATGTATGCGCTGGTGCGGACTGCGGATATCCTGGTGGAGAATGCGCGGCCCGGCGTGGCGAAGCGGCTGGGGATCGATTATGAAACGCTCGCAGCGATCAATCCGCGGCTGATCTACGCCAGCATATCGGGATTCGGGCAGACCGGGCCCTGGGCGCTGCGCCCGGGCTTCGATCTGATCGCCCAGGCGATGTCCGGCATCCTGAGTTCGAACGGCTTTCCCGGCATGGAGCCTGCCAAGAATTCGATCGCGGTGGCCGATCTGGGGGCGGGGCTCTTCTCGGTTTATGGCATTTTGAGTGCGGTGATCGGGCGGCAGAGCTCGGGCGAGGGGCAATATATCGATGCCTCGCTGCTGGAGGCGGCGATGGGGCTTTCGATCTGGGAAACCACCGAATTATGGGGCACCGGCAAGGCGCCGACCCCGATCGGATCGGCCAATCGCATGTCCGCCCCCTATCAGGCCGTCCAGGCATCGGACGGCTGGTTCGTGATCGGCGCGGCCAATCAAGGCCTGTGGCTGACCTTCATCCAGGTGATCGGCCGGCCCGAGCTGCAGGACGATCCGCGCTATGCCAACAATGCGAATCGCGTGGTCAACCGCGAGGTGCTGATCGAGGCGCTTGCGCCGACCTTCCTGACCCGCAGCAAGCAGCAATGGATCGACGCGCTGCTGGCCGCGGGCGTTCCGGCCGCGCCGATCCTGGATTATGGCGAGGCGGTGGAGAGCGAACAGGCGATCGCGCGCGACATGGTGCAGATGATCCCCCATCCGGTGGAGGGCGAGTTCAAGGCGCTGGGCTTTCCGGTCAAGATGCGCGGCACGCCGCAGGAGGTCCGCCTGCCGCCGCCGCTGATCAACCAGCATGAGGCCGAGATCCGGGCCGAGCTGGTGGATAAAGGGCTGCTCGCCGCCCAGCCGGAGGCGGCGCAATGAGCCAGGGGCGGATCCTGTTCGAGCGCCGCGGGCATGAGGCGCATATCCGCTTCGACCATACGGCCGCGCACAATGCGCTGACCGGGCAGATGTGGATCGACCTGCGCGATGCCGCGCGCGCGATCGCCGGCGATCCGGCGATTCGCGTCGCCACCTTTCGCGGCAGCGGCGGCAAGGCGTTCATTTCCGGCACGGACATCACCAAATTCGCCGATTACGAGACCGGCGCGCAGGGCGTGGCCTATGAGCGCGAGATCGACGAATGCATGGCGGCGGTGGACGCGATTCCCTGCACGACGATCGCGGTGGTCGAGGGATGGGCGGTCGGCGGGGGGCTGAACATCTCGGCCGCCTGCGATTTCCGCATCGCGACCGAAGATGCGAAATTCGGATCGCCGATCGGCCGCACGATCGGCAATTGCCTGTCCGCCGCCAGCGTCGCGCGAATCGGCGGGGCAGTGGGCGTGCAATTCGCCAAGCGGATGGTGCTGATGGGCGAGTTCCTGACCGCGGACCAATTGCTCGCCAGCGGATTCCTGCTGAAGATCGCGGCGCGCGAGGCGATCGACGCGGAACTGGCGGCGCTGTGTGCGCGCGCCAGCGAGAATGCCCCGCTGACGACGCGCGTGACCAAGGAAACGATCCGGCGGATGACTTTTGGCGACCTGCCCGAGATCGAGGATCTGATCGCCCAGGTCTATGGCAGCGCGGACTTCCGCCGCGGGGTGGCCGATTTCCTCGCGAAGACCAAGCGGGTGCCGGACTGGACGGGCGACTGATCCCGGCCCCGACGCCCGATCAGCCGGCCGGTTTCTGCGCGACGATCTTGACGTTCGCCATCATCGGCGGGCTGGGGGGCAGGGCGATCTCGCCGGCGGGAAAGCCGTTTGCCTGGAACAGATAGGCTTCGATATCCGAGACGGTCCGGCCGCTCAGGCTGTCCGGCGCGTTCAACGGCATCGTGGTCTTGATGCGGGTGAACAGATCGCCGGCGGAGGTGTTGTTCCAATTGTTTAGGAAGCCCGACCCCGTCAGCGGCGGGGCGACATCGATCCCCGCCAGGCTCTCGCCATGGCAGGAGGCGCAGCTCTCGGCATAGGCCGCAGCGCCCCGCGTCGCCTGGTCGGCGGTATAGACCCCGGTCCAGACGGTCTTGTCGGCCGCCTGCGCACGGGCGACGACCGCGCCGCCCAATGCGAGCGTGCCCGCCATCGCCATCCAGGCGGCTTTCCTGTGCTTCAAACCATTCATGATCCACCTCCGGGCAAGCGGTACGCAACCAACTCGGCACTATAATTTCCGCCGCCTATTGCTACGACAATATATTGCTTTCCCTTGAGGCGATAGGTCATCGGCGATCCGCTTTGCGGTGCGGGCATATAGACCGCGCCCTTTTCCTCGCCTGTCGCCTTGTCATAGGCGCGCAGCATCGCGCCGCGGATGCCATATTCATTGGTATAGAATCCCGCCTCGCCGCAGATCACCAGCGTCTTGGTCACCAGCGGGCCGAGATTGCCGGCGCGGCCGGTGCGCGGGATCTTGAGGCCCTTGAGCGCGGGATGGTTGCGGACATTGTCCGGCGTCTCGCCATGCGCGACCTGCCATGTGAGGTCGCCCTTGGTCAGATCGATAGCGGTGATGCGGCCATAAGGCGGCTTCAGCAAAGGGAGGCCCTGCACCGCGAGGAAACCGGGCGGGGGACCAGCCGCAGCCTGTCCGCCGGGGCGGGGCTGGGCCGGCGGGCCGCCCGGGCCGGGGGTCGGCGCGGCCCCGGGCATCAGTGGCGGCCGGAAGGCCGCCGCGGATTCGGATCCCATCGCGGTCTGCGGCCGGGGGGCGACGCCGGCAATGCCGTGGACCTGCGGGAATTCCGAGACCTTCTCGTTCGTATTGGGCACGATGCCGATCACGCCCGGCTGGCTCTTGGAATAGACATAGACCATATGGGTCTCGGGATCGTAGCAGCCGCCCGGCCAATTGGTGCCGCCCTGGATGCCGGGATTGGTGATCGTGCCCCAGCGGCCGGGCTTGCTGACCACGGGCGGGGTATAGAGCGGGCCGATCTTGTAATTCTTGACCAGTTCGATCGCCTGCGCGCGCAATTCGGGTGTGAAATCGATGAGGTCGTCGATCGTCACGCCCTGGACGTCATAGGCGGGCGGTTTTGTCGGGAAGGGCTGGGTGGGGGCATACCATTCGCCCGGCACGTCGCCGGCTTCCACCTTGCGCTCGACGATCGGCCAGATCGGCTTGCCGGTCTCGCGATCCAGCACATAGAGGAATGCCTGTTTGGTCGGCTGGGCGAGCGCCTTGACCATGCGGCCCTTGACCGGAATGTCGCACAGGATCGGCGCGCACGGAATGTCGCGGTCCCACAGGCCGTGATGGACCAATTGATAATGCCATTTGCGCACGCCGGTTTCGAAATCCAGCGCAACGATGGATTCGCCGAACAGGGCATTGCCGCGGCGGAACACCCCGACCTCGTCGCCCGTGGGCAGCTCGACGGGGACATAGACCAGGCCGAGCTGCTCGTCCGCCGACATCTCGGCCCAGACGCCGCCATTGCCCGCCTCGTCGGCATCGCCGTTCAGCCAGCTCTCATAGCCATATTCGCCCTTTTTCGGGATGGTGTGGAAGATCCATTTGCGCCTGCCGGTGCGCACGTCGAACCCGCGGACATAGCCCTTCACATTCTTGCGCACCGCCGGCACATCGCCCGCGCTGTGCGCCGCACCCACCACCACAGTATCGCGCGCCACAAGCGGGGTGGCGTGCAGCCCGACATCGGCGGTTTCGAGATCGAGTTCCTGATCGAAATTCTGCTTGAGATCGACGATGCCGTTGGTGCCGAAGGCGGGATCGGGAATGCCGGTGGCGGCATCCAGCGAGACGAGCTGATAGCCGTTGGTGACATAGAGCACGCGCTCGCTGGTGCCGTCGGTCCAAAAGGAGCAGCCGTGGCCCGAGAGCTGACGCGGCGAGTTCAGCGCGCGCCGGCCCTCGTCCAGCCGGTGCATCCACAGCAATTCGCCGGTGGCGGCATCGATCGCGATGCAGTCGCGGCGCGATCCCGCGGTGAGGTAGAGCCTGCCCTTCACCAGCAGCGGGGTCGGTTCGAACTGATATTCCTTGCGCGCGCCGAGCATGTCGGTCTTGAAACTCCACGCGACCTCGAGATCGGCGAAATTATCGGCAGAGATCTGGTCGAGCGGCGAATAGCGGGTGTTGGCCTGGTCCGCGGCATAATGCCGCCATTCGGTATCGGGACCATCGGCACCGCGCAGCGGGGCCGCCGCGGTCCGGGTGCCGATCGCCATCATCGCGACCGTCGCCGCGGTTCCACCCAATAGCCTGCGTCGTGATAGGTCAAACACCGTGCTGCCGCTCCCTCTCCGATTTTCCTATGTTGTGTCCGATCTGCGCCGGCCTTTTACCAACTGACGGCGATATATTTGGCCTCGCAATATTCCATCAGGCCATGGTGCGATCCTTCGCGACCGAGGCCGCTCTGCTTGACCCCGCCGAAGGGTGCCGCGGCATCGGAGACCAGCCCGCGATTGACCGCGATCATGCCGCATTCGATGCGATCGGCGATCTGCAGCGCCTGTTTTAGATTGTCCGAATAGACATAGGCGGCCAGGCCATATTCGGTGTCATTGGCCAAAGCGATCGCTTCCTCGGCATCGTCGAACGGGATGATCGCGGCCACGGGGCCGAACACCTCGTCGGCCAGGATTTCCGATCCCGGCTGGACATTGGCGATCACCGACGGGGGGTAAAAGAAGCCGGGACCGTCCAACGCTGTGCCGCCCAGGCGGATGTCCGCGCCGCGCTCCACCGCATCGGCCACCAGCCGCTCGATCTTGTCGATCGACGCGCGGTTGATCATCGCGCCGCATTGCGTCGCGCCGTCCGTCCCCGCGCCGACCGTCATCGCACCCATGCGCTCGACCAGTTTTGCGACGAAACGATCGTGGATGCCGCGCTGGACATAGAAGCGGTTGGCGGCGGTGCAGGCTTCGCCGGCATTGCGCATCTTGGCGATCATCGCGCCTTCGATCGCGGCATCCAGATCGGCATCGTCCAGCACGATGAAGGGCGCATTGCCGCCCAATTCCATCGAGGAGCTGATGACGGTGTCTGCCGCCTCGCGCAGCAGGAGCCGGCCGACCTTGGTGGAACCGGTGAACGACAATTTGCGCACGCGCGAATCATGAAGGATGGCGCTGCATACCGGCCCGGGATCGCTGGTGGTGACGACGTTAACCACGCCGGCGGGGACGCCCGCGCGCCGCAGGATTTCCGCCACTGCCAGCGCGGTCAGCGGCGTCTCCGCGGCGGGCTTCAGGATGCAGGTGCAGCCGGCCGCCAGCGCGGGCGCGATCTTGCGCGTGGCCATGGCGGCGGGGAAATTCCACGGCGTGATCAGCAGAGCAACGCCGATCGGCTGATATTGGACGAGGATGCGGTTCGCGCCCGAGGGGGCGATCGCCATCTCGCCATTGATGCGCACCGCCTCCTCGCCATACCAGCGGAAGAATTCGGCGGCATAGGCCACTTCGCCGCGAGCATCGCTCAGCGCCTTGCCATTCTCCAGCGAGATGAGCTGCGCCAGCCATTCCTGCTCGGCCATCATCGCGTGGAAACAGGCGAGCAGGATATCGGCGCGCTGGCGGGGTGGCGTGGCGGCCCAATCCTTGGCGGCGGCGGATGCGGCATCCACCGCGGCGATGCCCTCCGCCACGCCGCCGTCCGCGATCGCCGTCAGCGTCTCGCCGGTGGAAGGATTGATCACGTCGATCCGCGCGCCGCTGGCGGAATCGGTCCAGCTGTCGCCGATCAGCAGGCCGGTCGGAATGGCGAAGGGGGCCGCGCGCGCGCCGGCGGCGGGAGGCGTATAGGTGAGGGCGGTCATGAAGCGATCCAATGTCAGATGGTGGCAAGCGATGCACGGTCGCCCGTGAATGCGGCGCGGGTGATGATCCGCATCGCCGCCAGATCGAGTGGGCGGGGGTTGTTCTTGATCAGCCGCGCGGCGTTGAGGGAATGTTCGGCGACTTCCTCCTGCCGATCGGCCTCCAGGCCCAAAGCGGCGAGCGACGCGGGGATGCCGATGCGGGCGAACAGATCGCTGACCGCTTCGATGAACGCCTGCGCGCGCGATGTCTCGTCGTCTCCCGAAAGCCCGATCAGTTCGGCCAGCTCGGCGAAGGCGGCGGCGCAGGCCGGGCGATTATATTGCATGACGAAGGGCAGCAGGGTCGCCACGCCCAGGCCATGCGCGGTGTGGGTGAGATTGCCGACGGGATATTGCAGCGCATGCGCCGCTGCGGTTCCCGCGGTGCCGAACGCGCAGCCCGCCGAGAGCGCGGCCAGCATCACGCCCTCGCGTGCCTCGTCGTCGCTCCCGTCGCGAAAGGCGCGCTCGAGAAATTGGAAGATGTTGGCGACCGCGAGCTTGGCCATGTGATCGGTCAGCACATTCTTGCCGACGAACACATGCTCCTGCGTGAGCATCGCATCGATGGGACGGGCGATCATCGTGAACGCCTCGATCGCATGGGTCAGCGCATCCGCGCCCGAAAAGGCGGTGAGCGCTGCCGGGCAGGTGACCGTCAGTTCGGGATCGCAGATCGCGATCAGCGGGATGAGATGCGGGCTGGCGATGCCGATCTTGGTGCCGCGCTCCTCATCGGAAACGACCGCGACCGGGGTCACTTCGGATCCCGTTCCCGCCGTGGTGGGGATGGCGATCAGCGGGAGGACCGGACCGGGGACCGCGAACTCGCCATAATAATCCCGTGCGCTACCGCCATGCGTGAGCAGCACGGCGACGACCTTGGCCAGATCCAGCGAACTGCCGCCACCGACGCCGATCAGGACATCGGGGCCGAATGCGCGACCCTGCGCGACGCAGGTGTCGATCGAGCGGAGCGGCAGATCCGGCACGGTGCCGTCGAACACCTGGGTCTCGACGCCATGGGCGGCGAGGTCGGCGAGCATCGCGGCGAATTCGGGCTGCGCGGCCTGGCGCTCGTCGGTGCACAGCAATGCCCGCCGCCCGATCCCCGCGGTCACCGCGCCGAGCGCGGCGCGCTGGCCGCGGCCGAAAAGGATGCTGCGTGGAAGCCGCAGCGCGCCGAACATGGATGGGATCTGAGTCACTTTTTCTTGCCACCTGTGGTTTTGAGATATGCGATGAGATTGGCGCGATCCTGGGGGTTCGCGATCGGGGGAGCCATCATCCGGGTGCCCGGCACGACTTTGGTCGGCGCGGCCAGGAAGCGTGACAAGGTGGCATCGTCCCACTTGAGGCGGGACGCCTTCATGGCCGGGGAATAGGCAAAGCCCGGCTGCTGGCCGGCGATGCGGCCATGGACGCCGGCAAGATTGGGGCCGATTCCGCCCGGCACCGCCTTATCGATCTTGTGGCATGCCGCGCAGCGCGCAAACACCGCCTTGCCCTTCACCGGATCCGCGGCTGGCGCGGCGGCGGACAGCAATGCGGCGGCGCCCAGGCCCAGTAGGCCGGCAATCGGAACACGGATCATTGATTTTCCTCCCGTACGGATATGCATCATGGCATGCCCGTTTCTTCCGGCGCGACATACAGCGGCTTGGACGCATCGATAAACAGGAACAGCAGCGCCGCGATCAGCGACAGAACCGCCAGCACCGCAAAGGCGGCGAACCAGCCGCTGGCGGTGACGATATAGCCGGTCACCGCGGCCGCGATCGCCGCGCCGATATTTCCCAAAGTGTTCATCACCGCGGACACGGAGCCGGCGAATTCGCCGCCGATGTCCAGCGTGACCGCCCAGGACACGCCCACGGTCAGTTCCAGGCCGAACAGCGCCAGGCAGAAGCAGCCGATGCTGAGCGCGGGATCGTCGATCGACGCGGCCAGCGGGATCATCGCCCCGGCGACCAGGAAGCCGACGATCGCGACGAGGCGGCGCGCCATCTTCAACCCGGCGCCGCGCTTGACCAGCAGATCGGACACCCCGCCGCCGGCGAGATCGCCGAGCACCCCCGCCATCAGCGGCATGGAGGCAAACAGGCCCATCACGGCGATATCGTATCCGCGCGCATCGTGCAGATATTTGGGAAACCAGGTCAGGAAGATGTTGATGCAATAGGCATAGCAGAAATACATGCACGACAGCAGCCAGAGCTGGGGATTGGCCAGCAATTTGCGCCACGGCACTTTCGCGCGGGCGGGGCCGCTGCCCAGCGCGCCTTCGATCATCTCGCGCTCCGCCGCGTTGACGCGGGGATGCTCGCGCGGCGTATCGCGATAATACCAGAACCACAGGGCTGCCCAGGCGAGGCCCAGGAGCGCGAACAGGAAGAAGGGCATGCGCCAGCCGAAGGTGACGATCAGCAGCGCCACGAACACCGGCGTCACCGCCCCGCCGAGCCGCGCGCCGGCATGGGTGAGCCCC
>Ga0247812_10001547_pt1 | contig 13000 bp, 17 predicted proteins | sample UWRJL149409B1_FD_178011 | JGI IMG/M metagenome (GOLD analysis project Ga0247812, IMG submission 178011) | Plant litter microbial communities from Arlington Agricultural Research Station in Wisconsin, United States - UWRJ-L149-409B-1 | ecosystem: Environmental > Terrestrial > Plant litter >...
ACCTCAAGAGCATGAGGTTTTCGGTGTGATTTTTCTAGATGCCCGCCATCGCATTCTGTCATTCGAAGTCCTCTTTCACGGCAGCATTGATGGCGCCAGCGTTTACCCCCGCCAAGTCGTTAAGCGTTCCCTAGCGCATAACGCTGCGGCCGCCATTTTGGTTCACAACCATCCCTCGGGTTGTACAGAACCCAGCCAGGCGGATCGCGTCTTGACCGCACGGCTGAAGGAGGCCTTGGCCTTGATCGAAGTGCGTGTATTGGATCACTTCATCGTGGGTGAAGGTCGTCCTCTCTCCCTTGCCGAATACGGCTGGCTTTAACCCTCACAGGCGCCTTCGGGCGCCTTGTTCATTTTCATTCTGGAGAACCCTCATGAACCCCGCACACCAAGCCCCAGCTCTGCTGATGGCCTCAACCCCATTTGCTCGCGGCTACGACAACCTTCATATCGAACGGCTGCTACTGATCACCTACGAAAACGACTGCCCTCCCTGCGTTCGACCAGTGCACGACTCACAAGCACATCTGCCCGACAATGAGCTGCAACTGTTCACCTGCCTGTTCAATGACGATTTCGCCTTGATCAGCGAAGGCCAATCCATTCCGGATGAATTGGATGAATTAGATGAACGCTGCCAGTCCACCGGGTTGGTGCGCCAAGTGATCTACGCCGTGATGGGCGACATGCTCAACGAGCGGCATCACCTCGGCGATCTGTACTCCCTGGAAGAAGCCCAAGCCATGGTCCATCGCTTGAGCTTCGAAACGGGGCACTACAGTCGAGCCTGGGAGATCAGTACCGCACACCTTCCTGAAGAAGCGATGTTCTATCTGGAAGGATGGGCAAGTAACTCCGCTCCGAGGCAAACCGGCCTTTTGTTCGAGCTTTTCGAGTTGCCGGATTGCTGCGGCATCAGTTGCAAGCTGATTGGCACGCCATGGACGGACGAAAACTTGCTGAACATTGAGGGCAAACGTTATTCAAGCTTGAGACAAGAGCAACTCGACGCAGGCACACCGGAAGTCCTAGTCAACGTACTGTACCTGGCGGCATTGGCGGATGCGAGATTGTTGATCTTCGACCCCGACGCTGCCGTCTTGAATGGGCTCGCTATTTTTGATGAATAGCAACGCGTTCAGCGTTAACACGACCCGCCTTGAATCAACTTTCTCACTGAGTTGCTCCTTCACCTCATGTCAGGTTTTGCACTGAATCTGTCATGAGGTTTTTTCCATGGAGCGTTTTTTCACGCCTGTCTGCCTGCTGGGTTTGTTGAGCGCCTGCACCGCGCAAATCCCCAATACATTGCCAACCCATCCAGAGATCGACAGTGGCTCCAATCGGGCCCAGCTTTCGAGGGACACAGCGGAAGGAAACCATCCGACAGAACTCCGCTATGGCCGCTATACGCTGGTCAGCACCGAGCCCACCACGGAACAACGCTATCTTCTCGCTCAAATCATTGAAGTGAACATCCCGTCCAGCCTAAACCCCTCAGTGCAGGATGCGTTGCAGTACGTATTGCAGCGCTCGGGCTATTCGCTCTGCCCCGTTACTGCGTCGGTGAAGTTGCTGTTTACCCGGCCTCTGCCTGCAGCCCATTACCGGCTTGGTCCAATCCCTTTGCGCCGCGCGCTACAAGTGCTGGCTGGCCCCGCCTGGCAACTCACGACCGATGAAGTCAGCCGTTCGGTCTGCTTCGAACAGCAGAAAACGGATGCCGGTGTCGCGCTGATTACACCCGTCTTGCCCCATCAATCGGAGGCGCGGTCATGAAAGCCTCAACGTTTCAAACCCTCATCATCGGGCTCCTTTGCCTGGCGGTCGCCGGGCTGAGCGGTGGTTTGTATAACCAGTATCAACGCATGGCAAAACTGCAGAGCACGGACACGCAATACCGACAAACTTTGGACACCCTGCAACATGATTCAAGCGCCCTCAAGGATGCACAAGAGAAGCTGCAGTACGCGCTGAAAGACCTGAAGCAGATGGTCGATACTAGTGAGCAACAGGCCAATACCCTCGATCCGATGCTGGATCAGTGGGCGCAAGAAATACAGGAGCTGCGCGATGGTCTGGCAGCCCGCGCCACCGTGGCAGAACTGACAGCGCTGCGCGCACACCTTGAACAGGTCGAGCAGCAGTTCCAGGAGCACAAGACCCAGCCATCACCCCCACCGCCGTCGCCTTCCGCGACTAAACCGAAAAAGACCGCTCGCCCCAAGCCCGTCCCGCTCTCGCCACCGTTCTCGGTGTTGGGGGTCGAATCCCGTGGTGGTGAGCGCTTTTTGGCAGTCGCACCTCATGACAGTCGCTCTCTCATAGATGTTCGGCTGCTGCATAGCGGCGAGCAGCTCGGAGCCTGGTACCTGAAAGTGCTGGAGCCGAACTCAGCCATCTTCGCGGTGGCCGCTCAGCCAGACCAGACCGTGCACCTCCCTTGAGAAGCGATCATGAACAGAGCGCTACTGCCCACCGTCGTCTGTCTCGCTTCGCTACTGGCCATGGACGCTGCGATGGGCAACCCCGTCACGACACAGTCACAGACCCAGGACACGCAGTCTGCTCCGCTGGGGCGCTCTGACTCTGAACAGGCAGCGAGCTGGGGCCTGACGGGGCAGGAGTGGACGCGCTTCGAACAGATCCAATCCGGCCCACGCGGTTTCTGGAGCCCGAACCTCGATCCGTTGACCGCGCTCGGGGTTGAGGCCCAGACCGACCAAGAGCGCCAGCGCTATGCCGAATTACAGGTAGCGCTGGAAGCCAAACGCGCCGAGCGCGAGTTGGCCTACCAAAACGCTTACGCCGCGGCCTGGACCAAGCTGTTTCCCGGGCTGCTACCGATCCAGGGCATGGCATCCCCGCCCCCTATCAGCTCAGCGGCCGCGCCGCGCCAGGCTCTATTTGTGGAGGACCACTGCTCAGCGTGTACCGCCGAAGCCCAGCGTCTGCAAAGCAGCGACACGGCGTTCGATATCTACCTGGTGGGCAGCCAAGGCGAGGATGAACGCGTCCGTAGCTGGGCTCGGCAAGCGGGCATCGATCCCGTCAAGGTTCAACGCCGGCAGATCACCCTGAACCATGACCGTGGTCGCTGGTTCAGCCTGGGTGCCCCGGGGCCAATGCCTGCCACATTTCAACAGGTGAATGGACAATGGCAACGCCTCGACTGAGTGGTCTTGCGCTGGTGCTGACGGTGCTCGCCGTCCAGGCCGACCAACTTCCGCCTCCGGCCTATCAATTGGCGGCGCATGACGCCGACATCCCTTCTATGGTGCTATTCGCAATTGCCCTGCAGGAGAGTGGTATCCACGTCCGTGGTCGATTGCTGCCCTGGCCCTGGACCCTGAACATCGCCGGAATACCCTACCGCTTCGCCACTCGCCAGGCCGCCTGTCACGCCTTACTTCAGGCGCTCGCGCGACATGACGCCAAGCGGGTCGATGTCGGTCTTGGACAAACCAACCTGGGTTACCACGGGCAACGTTATTCCAGCCCCTGCGAAGCCCTTGACCCTTACCGAAATCTCGCCGTGACCGCCGCGCTGTTGCAGGAGCATCACGCCACCACCGGTGATTGGGTATCAGCTGCCGGCCGATATCACCGCCCGGCAGGAGGAACGCCGGCCGCGCGTTACCGCGCCGGCTTTTCCCGGCAACTCGAACGGTTGCTGGTTTCTTTCAAACAGGGCACACCACCATGAAGCGAATCCCCATCGCCTGTTATTTCATCCTGCTTTTGGTATCTTTCGCCCAGCCGGAACTGACCGTAGCCGGGGATCAGCCTAGCGACTTCACCCGACACCATTTTCAAGTTGCCAGGCCGCTAATAAACAACAAGATCCAGCCTGATCGGGCCATGCATGCGGACCTGTCCACGTTTGCCGATGAAGCCTGGATACTGCCCATCCGTAGCCCCCACTTGAGCCCCGGCCAGATCACGTATCGCGCCCTGAACATGCCGGGCTTGCGGCCATTTTTTCTGGTCGGTGACGATCCCCTGTCGCTGACTTGGCTGCGTCAGCGCGCTGCTGAACTGCAGGAAATGGGCGCGGCTGGCCTCGCCGTCGAAGTAGCCGACACTGAAGCCCTGGCCCGAATTCGCGCAGCCGCTCCAGACATCACCATCCTGCCGGTCAACGGCAACGACATCGCCACCCGCCTGCAGATTTTGCACTACCCCGTCTTGATCACCGCCACCTCATTGGGACAGTGAGTCAGGTCATGGCCGAGCATGCGATGGAGTCCAAGCTCCGGCCAGCGGTCGAGTTGTACACCGTAACAATCTGCATCGCCGCCGCGGTGTTGTGCGTGTACTCGCCCTGGGCCGTGGCCCTGTCACCCGAGATCGGGCAGGTTGCGGCGCTGGCCTATACCCTGTTCGGCCTGATCCGCCTGCGACAAGCCTGGGAGGTGTTGCGCTATCGGCGCAATATCCGCCGGCTGCCCCGCTACGAGCTGACCAGCCGGCAGATTCCGGTCAGTCGTAAGCGTTTGTTCATGGGTCGCGGCTTTCGCTGGACCCGCCTGCACACCCAGCGCTTGGTCGAGGCCCAGGATCCGGCGGTCGCCCATTATGTCGACCAACCGACCCACTACCGGCTGGCCCGTGAACTCGAACGGCGCCTGGAGCATGCACCGTTTCCGCTCTCGATACTGGCCCGTGTCACCGCCTGGGACAGTGCCTTCAATCCGTTGCGCCCTTTACCCCCAGTCGGTGGCTCGCCTCTGTTGCATGGGGTCGAGCCCAACGAAACGGAAGTCAGTCTGCCGCTGGGCGAACGGGTCGGACACACCCTGGTGCTGGGCACTACCCGTGTCGGCAAGACGCGACTCGCCGAGGTGTACATCACCCAGGACATTCACCGCGTCGAACATGAGGTGGTCATCGTCTTCGATCCGAAGGGCGATGCCGACCTGCTCAAACGCATGTACGTCGAAGCCAAACGGGCCGGTCGGGAAAAGGAATTCTATGTTTTCCATCTAGGCTGGCCAGAGATCTCCGCGCGTTACAACGCGGTGGGACGTTTCGGGCGCATCTCGGAGGTAGCATCGCGCATCGCTGGGCAACTCAGTGGCGAAGGCAACTCCGCAGCCTTTCGCGAGTTCGCCTGGCGCTTTGTCAACATCATTGCCCGGGCTTTGATCGAGTTGGGCCGGCGCCCAGACTACCTGCAGATCCAGCGACATGTGGTCAATATAGACGCGCTGTTCATCGAATACGCTCAGCAGTTTTTCGCCAAGACCGATCCGAAAGCCTGGGAAGTGATCGTCCAACTGGAAGGCAAACTCACTGAGAAGAACATTCCCCGGCATATGGTGGGACGCGAAAAGCGTGTGGTGGCCATCGAACAGTACCTGGCGGTGAAACGGGTATTCGATCCGGTGCTGGATGGACTGCGCTCGGCAGTACGTTACGACCGCACCTACTTCGACAAAATCGTTGCTTCGCTGCTGCCGCTGCTGGAGAAACTCACCACCGGCAAGACCGCCCAACTGCTGGCCCCCAACTACACCGACCTAGATGACCCGCGACCAATCTTCGACTGGATGCAGATCATTCGCAAACGCGGCATCGTTTACGTCGGCCTGGATGCGCTGACCGACGCCGAAGTCGCAGCCGCTGTGGGCAACTCCATGTTCGCTGATTTGGTCTCGGTCGCGGGCCACATCTACAAACATGGCATTGACCACGGCCTGCCCCCATCAGGCAGCAGCAGTGACAAGCTGCCGATAAACCTGCACGCTGATGAGTTCAACGAATTGATGGGCGATGAGTTCATCCCCCTGATCAACAAGGGTGGCGGCGCCGGTATCCAGGTAACCGCCTACACCCAGACCCTCAGCGATATCGAAGCACGTATCGGCAACCGCGCCAAAGCTGGCCAGGTGATTGGCAACTTCAACACCCTGCAGATGCTCCGCGTGCGCGAAACCGCCACCGCTGAACTGCTCACCCAGCAGTTACCCAAGGTTAACGTGCTGACCAAGACCCTGATGTCGGGTGCGACGGACACATCCGATCCGGACGCCAACACGGACTTCACCTCGTCCTCCCAGGACCGTGTCAGCAGCACCAGTGTGCCGCTGATCGAGCCTGCTCATATCGTCAGTTTGCCCAAGGGGCAAATGTTCTCCTTCCAGGCCGGTGGGCAGCTCTGGAAAGTCCGCATGCCGTTGCCAAAACCCTCCAACGTCGACGCCATGCCCAAGGACCTACAGGAACTCACTCAACGGATGCGGGCGGCCTATAACGCGCAGGCGGGGCAATGGTGGAGCGCAAGCGGTGGCGGCCCAACTACCAACTTCGATCTGGATCAGGTGGGGTAGCCCTACCCCACAACAGGTTTCGATTCAGCAGAAAACGATCCAGGAGACGTATTGCCCACATCAACTCTGCAGCGCGCAATGGGGTGAACTATGGCGACTTCCACCCAGAACACGCCGCCACAACCGATCCAGCGTCCGGGATTGATCATCTCGACGATCAGCCTAGTCCTGCGCATCATCGGTTTGCTGATTGCCTCGTTGCTGTTCTCGATCCTCATCGAGTTCGCCGGGCTGCTACTGTTCTGGGGTGATCAGGGCTGGCGGCATAGTCAGGCTATGCTAACCAGTGAGTTGGGCTGGCTCAGCGAGCACTTCAAAGCTTCACTTCTCATCCAACAGCCTGGGAAAACAATTGTCCAGTGGCTGGAGCTCCTCAATCAGTGGCTGCTGGTCAAGACTGGCTTTGAGGATTTTGCCCGGCAGGCGCGGGTTTCGGGCCAGGGCAATGGCTTCTGGAGCTGGGCGAATCAGCTCTACGTGAGCATTGAGGATTTCGTACTGGCGGCGGTGTATGTGACCTTTACCTTCGTAGTGCGCCTAACCATCTCGGCTCTGGCCACACCGCTATTTTTGTTGGCCTCATTCACCGGTTTTGTCGATGGTTTGATGCGCCGCGACCTGCGCAAGTTTGGAGCCGGGCGAGAAAGCAGTTTTGTCTATCACCGAGCTAAACGAGCAGTGATACCCCTGCTGCTCGTACCCTGGATCATGTATCTGTCCCTGCCCTTTTCGCTCAATCCTATGGCCGTCTTTTTGCCTTGCGCGATGATGCTCGGAATAACGACAGCCATCACCGCGGCGACGTTTAAAAAATACATTTAATAAAATGTAACGCTGACGTGTTAAACCATTCCGGTGAATTTAGCCAAAATCGCGACGACATAACCGCCAATAATAGACAAACCAACAATACCCAACGGCCGCTGCCACCAATCACCGCTAGGGGACGGCGGCATAGACTGCTGATAAAAATTGATCTGCCCGATCTGATTTGCGTTGACTTGGGTGGCTGCTCCATTTTGCATCGAGTTGCGCCACTGAGCTTCCTCAAGACGTTCGAATTGAACCTGAACACGCCTCTTGAGTTGGCTAGCGGAAAGGAGAATTTGCTTTCCAATAATCATCACACCCAGCAAACCGAAAAACAGCAAATTTCCATAGCTGAGCGGGTTTTCCTGGCTGAGGGTAGGCGCGTGCTCCCATACAAAACCGATGTAGGGTGATGTGACCTGGTAAACATCGGCTACTAAATTTTGCACAACCCCTCCCAAATGCCCAAAAAATTTTGTGCTCGCGAGAGTCTCTGCTTGATGGTGCAGAAAAATCAACGATGAAACCAAATAAAATAGCCCCCCGAAGACCATCAAGGAGAAGCCCACGGCCTGTCGAATACGGTACCGCCGAATTGCTTGTTGGATGTTCACTCTCTGCTATCACTCTTCGTTAACTGATTTCGTCCGCGCTTATCTGCGCCCCGCTAACAATGCTGTTAGCGGAATCAAAAGTTAACGGCTACTAATCGTTTTTCATGAGTAACCAATGCTGTACTTGCGGTCCAATCGTGTCATTTTTCCGCGTTTCGTAGCTCTCGATACGGTGTTCGAACTCGCTCCACGATCAGAGACTGTATCGAAATAAAATGACGCAGCGTGTTTCGTGTTTCTTACTGCTGAGTCCTGGACGTTAGTTGAATGCTGGCCCCATCTCCAAATGGGCTATCCACATGCCGACTACATTTTTCCGAATCTGCCTACTGCTCATATTGATGACGTTCCATAGCGGCGGCTATGCCGCATCTGCTCATGAGCGCGAGCAGCTCAGCCTAGTTCAGCAGCAGGTCGACACTATTGAGCGCCTTGCGGCGCAAGCTAAGGTAGCCAGGACCTCCGAACCAAACGAACGCTATCGCTTCGACTATCCCCGCCTGTCTCAGGACATCCAACGCATTCGCCAAGGAATGCAGAACTATCTGTCGCCCTCCCGTGCTCAACCTCACGACGCTGGTGAGCTGGTCGGCGATTACCGCCTCGACATCCCGTCCGTGGAACCGTCGCCATGAGCATGACCGACGCTCAGACCGCAGCGTTCCAAAACGCCTCCGGTTTCTCGGCACAGAGCAGTTCGACACTCTGGTTGTCCCTGGTTCTCGTCCTGGCTTTGCTCTGGTGCACCTGGGTGATGTGGACGGCTTACCGGGGCTGGGCCACCGGCAGTGTGCGCTTCGGCGCGTTTGGCGGCAGCGCCGCACGTGTTTTGCTCGCCCTACTAGTCCTGATGTTCTTCACGCTGTCCTAATCCAGGAGATCACTGCCATGCTCAAGTGCTTTACCCCTCTAAAAAACAACCTGCGTGATCGTGCCAGCCAGCGCTTGATCGGCCTGCTGTTGGTGCTCGGCCCAAGCCTGGCTTTTGCCGAGCTTCCCACCATGGAGGCTCCTTCGCGTGGTGAAGGTTCCGGGTTGATCGAGACGATCAAAAACTACGCCTATGACGGCGGCATCCTGCTCGGTTTGTTGATCGCCCTGCTCGCTTTTCTCGGGGTGGCTTGGCATTCCCTAACTGTCTATGCCGACGTGCAGAACCAGCGCAAGACCTGGAAGGACCTCGGCGCGGTGGTCGGCATCGGCGCCCTGTTGGTGGTGATCATCATCTGGTTCCTGACCAAGGCCGCCGCGATTCTGTGAGGTCGACATGAACGACACTATCGAACGCCTTGCCGACGGCACCTTGGTCTTTCTGCCGGAGCGACTCAACCGCGATCCTGCCGTACTGCGCGGTTTGACCAATGATGAGATGTGGGTAGCTCTCGGCACTGGCGCCGCCATTGGCCTGCTGCTGGGCGTTCCTCTAGGGATCGTCACCTCGTCTATTGCCGTTGCGCCGACCAGCATGATCGCAAGCATGGCGCTGGTGTTATTTGCCGGTGGTACGCTTTTGCGTCGGGCCAAACGGGCTCGCCCCGAGACCTGGTTGTACCGCAAGCTCGAATGGATACTCGCCAGCCGTTGGCGCCTGGGGCGCGGAAGTTTGATTCTCCACTCCGGCGCCTGGACGATTCGCCGTTCGCGTCGACTGCGCCCTGCCCTGTTCCGGTGGCAACCATGAATCGTTTTCGGAACAAGGTGGATGCCCAACACGCCCACATCTTCAGCCTGCGTCTGGCGGTAGTGATTCTGGCCCTGGTCTGTGCCGGACTTTGGTATGGCTGGCGCTCGGCACCGACCGATCTGACGGTGCATGTCCCCCCGGATCTGCGCTCGGGCAGCACTCGCAAGTGGTGGGATGTCCCCCCAGAGAATGTCTATGCCTTTGCCCTGTACATCTTTGGCCAACTCAACCGCTGGCCTTCGGATGGCGAGCAGGATTATCGCCGCGCCATCTATGGCTTGCAGTCCTACCTGACACCCGCCTGCAAGGCCTTCCTCGACGGTGATTATGAGTACCGCAAGGCCGCCGGCGAGCTGCGCCAGCGGGTGCGTGGCGTCTACGAAATTCTGGGCCGAGGCTACAGCGAAGATCCGGAACTCAGGGTCAAGCAACTCGACCGCGACAGCTGGCTGGTCAAGCTCGATCTCAATGCCGATGAATATTACGCCGCCGAACCGGTGAAACGGGTGGTGGTGCGGTATCCATTGCGCGTGGTGCGTTTTGATCTGGACCCCGAACGCAATAAGTGGGGGCTGGCACTGGATTGTTATCAGGGCACTCCGCAAAAAATCTCCCTGCCTGGAGGTGAGCCATGAAGCGGATTTCTACCCTGGGACTCACCGTTGCACTGATGCTATGGGGAGCTGTAGCGCAGGCCGTCGAGCTGATGCACTGGGAACGCCTCCCCCTCGCGGTCCCGCTGGTGATCAATCAGGAACGAGTGGTCTTTATCGATGAGGCTGTTCGCGTCGGTGTGCCCTCAACCCTGACAGGCAAACTGCGTGTGCAATCAACTGGCGGCACGCTGTACCTGCGCGCGTCAGAAGCCATTGCACCGACACGACTGCAACTGCAATCGGTCACGACGGGCGAGATTATCCTCCTGGATATCGCGGCCACTCCCGGCGATCAACCGCTGGAGCCCGTACGTATTCTCAAGAATGCTCAGGGGCAAGCTACCGAGGCTGAATCTAGCACCGTCCCTGTTCCAGAACACACACCGATCCCGGTCGCTTTGACGCGCTACGCCGCGCAAAGCCTGTACGCGCCGCTGCGCACCGTGGAGTCCCTGCCCGGTGTACGCCGCGTCCCGCTCAAGCTGCGTACCGAACTGCCGACCCTGCTGCCGACCGAAAACGTGTCCAGCACACCCATCGCCGTCTGGCGACTCGGTGATTACTGGGTGACGGCGGTGAAATTGCGCAATCGTGGTTCAGAGACGGTGCAACTCGATCCACGTCGACTTCAGGCCAAGCTGTTCGCCGCGGCCTTCCAGCATGCTTTCCTCGGGCCTGTCGGCAGCGCTGAAGACACCACGATCGCCTACCTGGTCACCCGCGGTGCCGGCCTCGAGCAAGCCGTGCTGCTCCCGCCCGTTGCGCGAGGTGCTGACGATGAAAGCTAACGCCTTGCTCAAATGGCTGGTACCGGCTGCGCTGTTGGGCGTGGTGCTGATCATCCTGAAAACCTGGGTCCCGGGTGGCAGCACACCTTCTCCAGAGCACCCAGTTGATCAGGGCAATATTCAATTATCCGCCGAGCAAGCCAAGTCGCTCGGCATTGCAGGCGATACCCCACGCGACACGGTCGCCACCCTGGTCGGCCAGGTGAAGGCCATGCGCAGCGACATGCTCGGTTTGAAGAAACACAATGACTCATTGCAGACGGAAAACAACCGCCTACGCGAGCGGGAAAACAGTGTCGATTCGCGTATCCAGACCGCGCTTGGCAGTGTGACCCAGCAGGTCGACGAAGGCCGCCGCCAAGCCAACGAGGCCCGACTCAAAGCGGAACAAGACAGTCGTCAGGCTCGCGGCCTGCTCACGCAATTGCAGGATCAGTTGTCGGGGCTGACCGGCAAAGGCAAGGATATGCCAATCGGATTGGGGATCGAGCCTGGCGACGGTGCTCAGTTTGACGGACAGCATCCTGCCAATGATGCGCTGCAGTGGATTGAACCCTCGGATGCTTCGGGCACCGACACCCGAGGCAAAACCAAGACCTCCTCCCCCGCATTGAGTCTGCCTACCGCCTTCAACTCACTGGAAGGCTTGAAAGACAATCCTATTGATCGCAGCCAGAAACAGCTACGTGCAGTCACCAAGGGTGAGCGTGACCTGACGCGATCCGTTGACCGAACCGAAGGGGCGAAGCCGGTCTACACCATCCCCGAAAACGCGACATTGATGGGCTCAGTCGCCATGACCGCGCTGATCGGCCGCGTCCCGGTGGACGGCACTGTGAATGATCCCTATCCCTTCAAAGTGCTGGTTGGCCCTGAGAACCTGACCGCCAACGGCATCGACCTGCCAGACGTCGCGGGTGCCGTGATGAGCGGCACGGCGTCCGGTGATTGGACCCTGTCTTGCGTACGCGGACAGGTCGAGTCAATCACCTTTGTGTTTACCGATGGCACCATCCGCACGGTGCCTCAGCCAAAGGCGGTAGCCAGCCGCAATGCCTCCACCACCCAGAGCTCGAACACTGACAAGATCCGCGGTGGACTCGGTTACTTGTCCGATCCGTATGGCATTCCTTGCATTGCCGGCGAGCGCCGCTCGAACGCCCAACAGTACCTCGGCAGCCAGAGCTTGATCACCGCAGCCGGCGCCGGGGTCGCTGCCCTGCTCGGGGATGAGCGGAACAACAGCAGCGTGATCAGTTCGGGCGGCAGTGCCTTCGGGGTCACCAACAGCACGGGCAACAGCGCGCTGAATTCAATCCTCAGTGGTGGGGTCAGCGACATCCGCGAGTGGGTGAACAAACTGTATGGCGAAGCCTTTGCTGCCGTGTACGTACCACCTGCAGCACAGGTCGCACTGCACCTTGACCATGAGATCACCATCGACTACGAGCCCAAGGGCCGGAGCGTTCGCCATGAAAAAGACCATGCTTCTCTGCCTGACCTGGATTAGCTTGCTCTGCTGGGTCCTGACGGGGTGTTCCACCGATAAGGAAACGCTTTTGCCCCATGGCGAGCAAACCATGCTGGACATCTGGAACGGCGCCGGTTCACAAGGAACTCAGCAGCAACTGTTGGAGGCTCGGCAACAGTTACGCTGCCCGCTGGCTCAGGCAGATTTCTCCTCTTCTCTCCAGGAACCGTACACTCGCACAGCGGCGAATGAGATCCGCAACCTGTTCCCTCGCCTGCCCAATCCCGATCTAGTGCTGTACGTGTATCCGCACCTGAGCGGTACCGAGCAAGCACCGGTCCCGGGTTACTCAACCGTCTTTCCGTTCTACCAACGGGTGCAGTACGCATTACCTGGTGAACGTCAGGAAGACTTGTAGTGCGTACCGGCGATTCGGGCAACCGCACTCACGCGTGGAAAGCTTGGCGCAACCCGTCGCGCCCGCGCGTGACCTTAGCCGATGAAACCGCACTGTATGCGCACAACCCCAGCTTCACCGATCACCTGCCTTGGGTCGAGTACCTCGACACTGAGCAGTGTTTTCTGCTCGATGACAATCGTTCGGTGGGTGCGGTGTTCGAGTTGCTGCCCATCGGCACCGAAGGG
>Ga0247812_10001549_pt1 | contig 12999 bp, 17 predicted proteins | sample UWRJL149409B1_FD_178011 | JGI IMG/M metagenome (GOLD analysis project Ga0247812, IMG submission 178011) | Plant litter microbial communities from Arlington Agricultural Research Station in Wisconsin, United States - UWRJ-L149-409B-1 | ecosystem: Environmental > Terrestrial > Plant litter >...
ACGATACATTGCTGCATCTTTAAAACGTGAATTCGCCAGTGAAAATGGCACTGAACTCAACGCTATTTTACCAAAAATGAGTCCACTAAACCCACAATATTTAACCAAAAAACAAACAGTCTTCCAAAAAATTTCGTCCTTCATAGAAAAGTTCAAAAGAGTTGGTGGACAGTTGTAAAAAAAAATAACTAATAATAATTAAAAACTAATGAGTACTATAATAGGAATATGGAATGCTAGTGGTAAAGGGAAATCATCCACCATTTTAAGTTTAGCCAACTTTTTAATGAAAGCATATCCTGCTCACAAAGTCATATTTTGTTCAAAAGATGAAACGGCACTTACAATAGATTTTCGTTTAATTCTTGAAATAAATGGCAAAATTTACGCATTAGAAAGTATGGGAGATCCTAACTCGGCCTTAGAGAGTCGTTTAGATGACATTATGGCTACATACAAACCAGATGTACTAATTTGCGCAACCCGTACTCGAGGGAATACTGTCCTTGCTGTTCAAAATATCAAGACTAAATATTCATCAGATTTAATATGGTCATCGACCTATCAAACTTCCCATAGTCATACTCTTGTAAATGATGCTAAAGCAGAACATTTACATGACTTAATGCGTAAATTAAGCTTAATATAATTACCGACAATGTACCTATACAAAAACCAAAATAACCAAATAAACAGCTTAAAAGAAAAACCATTTAAGCTTGAAAAAGAAATACAAAACTTGTTCGAAGCTAATTTGACTGCACTAACTAATTTGCAATTCATTAAGTCGGAGTTTACTATCAAAAACAACCGAATTGATACTCTAGCATTTGATGAAGAAAGCAATGCTTTTGTAATTATCGAGTACAAGCGCAGTCAAAACTATAGTGTTATTGACCAAGGCGTTTCCTACCTCAACTTAATGCTCGAATACAAAGCTGATTTTATTGTTGAATACAACGAATCTCAAAAAGAAACGCTAAAACGTTCCGATGTCGATTGGTCACAAAGCCGAATCATATTTGTGTCCCCTTCTTTTACCGATTTCCAAAAACAATCCTCAAATTTCAAAGATTTATCCATTGAATTATGGGAAATCAAGCAGTTTGAAAATGATGTGATTGTAATTAACCAAATCAAAAAATCAAAATCGGCACCTAGTATAAAACAGGTGCAAAATAATGACAATTCCGAAATCAGCAAAGTAACTCAAGAAATCAAAATCTATAATGAGGAAGACCATATCACGGGTAAAAGCGATGATATAATTGAATTGTATGAAACCTTTAAAAATGCAATTCTGCAATTATCATCAGATATTGAAGTTGTTCCTAAAAAAATGTATGTCGCTTTCAAATTAAAGAACAATATTGTGGATATACGAATTCAACAAAAGAACCTTATCTTTTGGATTAACATAAAAAAAGGAACGCTTGATGATCCCAAAAATTTAACTATTGATGCTTCCTCAAAGGGTCATTATGGTAATGGTGATTATGAATTATCTATTTCTGACACCCAAAATTTAGAGTACATCATGAGTTTAATCAAACAGGCTTTATAATGGCATTAGTAGCAATCATTTTTTTAACAATCATCCTAGTGTCAATCATTTTAGGAAGGGGGCTGTTTTTTAAAACATATAGTAAACTATTAATTGCAGCACTTATTCTTTTATTGTCCTTTTTAGTTCTGCTCTTTTTCACTACAATACATTCAATTGATGTTTTGGATAACGCAAAAGATTATAGCAAAATTGGTCCATACGGTGATTATATAGGCGGAATTCTTAATCCACTTATAGCAGTTTTTGCGGTTTTTGCTGCGGGCTTTGCATTTTATGCCCAATATGAAGCCAATAAACAAGTTCAAGATCAATTTAAAATTCAACAATTTGAAAGTCAATTTTTCGAGATGCTTCGATTGCACAAAGAAAATGTGAATGAAATGAAAATTACTGGATATGATTCAGTAATTCAAGAAACATTAGATAATGAAAAGAAAGTTGTTCAAATAGTTAGATCCCATAATACAAAAATAATAGAAGGCAGAAAAGTTTTTGTTTCTATGGTTGTTGAATTAATTTCATGTTATGAATTTTTAGAGGAGATAAATAGCACTTGGAAAGTTAGATATGACCCTATAGATTTATTAAAATTATCTTATAGAATATTTTTCTTTGGTTCTAATTCTGAACTTATAATATTAGAGAAAATTGATGTTGATTTTATTGATTATGTAAAAATACAATTGCGAAAACATCGCAAAAAACATAGGGATTCATATAGTAGAAAAAATGTATATCAAGGTTTAAACAAAAAAATTGAGTTGTTTATTAAATACAGCCCTTTTACTGGTCACGAAAATAGATTAGGTCATTATTACAGACATTTATATAGTACGGTTAAATACGTTGTAAACAAAGAAAGAGAAGGATTAATAGACTATAAACAATCGAGAGGTTATCTAAAAATATTAAGATCTCAAATGTCTAACGATGAACAATTGATGCTTTATTACAATTACATAATAGGTTTTGGGAAGGATTGGGAAAACGAAGGCTATCTAACTAAATATAGAATGCTTCATAATTTACCAATTGATAAGGTTAAATATGCTGAAAACCCAAGAACACATTTTCAAGATTTTATTAATTCTATTAAACCAGGCGAAGGACATTTATTTGAATGGGGGGATTATAATTAACTAATACGACTTGACTTAGAAGATAATAAAATTAAATTACTTGAGTTCCTCCCAAACGATACTTAGAACAGTATTGTATTTTGCAGTGATTATGCAGTACTCGAAAAATTTGTAATTATTATCATTTTCCCAGTTTTTTAAATCAAACCAGGTAGATTTCCAAATTGGTTGTCTGCTTTGATCTTTTGTATAGATTTTTCCTTTTTCAAAAAATTCAGATGCAACAGAATCTTCCGGAGGAGCTAAACGAGTTCTATCATTGATGAAATGAGGATAATTTTCAGGGCGTTTCCAATACTTCACTTGATTATTATGCATGTAGAATAAACAAACTGGATGAGAACCTAATTCAAAATATTTATAAGCAACTGAAGTAATACTTGTTTTAAATCTATCTGAAAGTTGGCGCAGTAAATCAGGGCTAAATTTTTTGCCTGCACATTCTTTCTTAAATAAATGTTCTGGCATTAGTAATTCGGAAGCAAACTCATTAGCCTCAGTTTCCTGATGTCCGTTTTTAAAAAATTCTAAGGTTGCATCGGTATCATTGTGGACAGCAATTACATTTCTGTGCATTTCATAATGGCCTAATTCATGTGCTATTACGAACCGTTTTTTGCCTTCGTATGGGATATCTGAATTTATTGTAATAATTGCAGAGTTCTTTCCAAAAACAATTCTCCCTTCCGAATTTTTTAACGATTTTTCTATTAATGTGGCTCCTCTACCGAAAACAATTACGTCTAAAGGGAATTCGGTTGGATCATCAATTCCACACTCGATCATCAATTTTTGCGCTACTAATTTTCCTCTTGACATCCAGTTAACTTTCTTTTTTTAACTCTTCAATAAGTTTTATAAGATCAACATCTGATAATACATCTCGAATCTCATCATCAGACCAATTCTCCAATTTCCTGTAATGAATAGCTGGTGTCTTTGCATGAAGCAAATTAATCAATGCTTCAGAGGCTTTTGCTGAATTTTCTTTTATTACTTCTTTTAATTTATCAAATGCAACATCCAACAATTTTTGATCCCTTTGTTTATTGGATAAGCCCATTGCCATAAAACGAATTTTTTTCATAAATTGGTTAGAAAATTCCATCTCTTTTTCTGGATCAATACCTTCCTCTAATAAAAACTGCTTTGCGTAATCTGTATTATTCTGCAGCAATTCTAATTCAACATTATCCAATCTATCTAGAATGGTTTTGCTTCTTTTGTTAGTATCCATTAGCTGCTAATTTTTGTTTTATTACTTCTCTTTTTCTTTTGAATCGTCTCCAGGAATTATGAAACTCTTCTTCACTGAGTCCTATTGCTGACCTTATCTCATCCGGCTTCTCAATACCGTCGGCTAAACATTCAAATATTAATAATTCATCATCGGTAGCTCCTGAAGATTGTAATTCTTCAAATACTTGTTCTTTTAGTTCTTTACCAATAATTATTTGTTCAATACTTGGGGCAAATTCTCCATTTTTATTAAACAAGAAATCATCATTTCCAACCTCTATTTCTGTTTTCGATTTCTTTAATGTGTTATTAATATGACTGTCAATTGCACTTACAATGAAATCTTCAAAATTCGGATAAGAATCAACATTCCATTTTCTCTTCTTTTCAATAAAAATTTTATTAATTATTTCACTTACAATATCACGCGAGAAATCTTTCAACTCTGCATCAGACCACTTAACATTGTAACGTTTACGCAATATCCATGCACAACGTCCCATAAGTCTTACCCAAAATTTATCCCAGTCACGATTGCTTAATTGTTCGGCTAATAATTCATCAGAAGCGATAGTTTTTATTTCTTCCATAAAGGTCTGTTACTATAAAATGCTATTGAAATAAAAAAAAATACCAGACGATGGTAAATTTTAAAAACACGATAGCATTTATTACTAAATGATTACAAATTTTATTAAATATAATAAAATAAAACAGATGAAAAGTAAAATGTTTGATTTCTAAAAAAATAGACGTTTCTGTAGTTGCGAAAGAGAGAATGCCACTTTGCTGAAAAGATGTTAAACACTTAGACGAATAAAAAATAACCGAAGCATAATGGAATCAGGCTTCGGTCAGGATAAAAAATTTGTTCGAGCAAAATTTATTCTGCAAATGTAATAGAATTTGATTGTATTACTTAGTTCCTTGGGTATAATTTACGACACCTCAATGTTAAATTAGTCGTAGTTCCAAACGTATTATGCCATGGCAAAAAATGGAAAACCTGGTGATGGGCATCGCAATGGCGCAGTCACCAATAGAAGTCAGGTCTTCAATCCTAAAACCGAACAGTGGGTTAAAAGAGACAACACCACCGGAAAATTTTTAGATGTGAAGCAAGATGGAACCCCTTTTAAGGGAGTCACCAAAAAGTAATCCACTATTTTGGGGCAGAATTAACCGGTTCTGCAATATAAGAACTGGTTAATTTTTTTAAAAAAGTATTTGATATTTTGTGTTATCATTAATCTTTAGCGAAGATAAATCGCTGCAAATAGTTCATAATAAATTATTAATTCAAAAAAATTAAGATCATGTCTAAAAAAGAAAAATTTAAATTTAAAATTGAAAACGAAAATCACGAATGGGATGACCAATTTATTACTGGTGCTCAGGTAAGGGCCATACCTCCCGGAATTCCAATAAATATGGATTTGTTTATTAAGCGTCCGAGTAAACCGGGCGAGCTTGTTGGAAATGATGATAAAATTGATTTAGGAGAACCAGGCATAGAGAAATTTTATTCTCAAGTTGCCGATTCAAGTCCTGGTGCATAATGTCATTGCTATTTGATGAGGATTATGAAATCCTTAACGATTCAGGATTAGTTTATGAAGAGGATGAGGTAAACAGGTATTTAATAATCAAAAATTATCCTCTACAAAAATTATTATATCATTATAATGATCTGGAACTAGAATCTGCAGAAATACTGGTTGTCATACCTCCAAATTATAATGCTGGCGGTAATGATATGTTTTGGACCTATCCTCCATTAAAACGAATTGATGGTATAGGAATACCAGCTGCTTTCGATTTTGGCGGGGGGGATGCGAGATTTCATCAGGGGAAGGAATATTGTCGATGGTCACGGCACTATGAGAACTCCTCATGGATTCCAAAGACGGATAATATCCAAAAAATTCTAGGTAGGATTGAATGGGCATTAAAAAATCCGGATTCACAAAAATGAATTATAGAAACACTTTATTAAAATGAAAGATTATAGAATTACTTTATTAAAAAGTCAAGATAAGCAACTTAAAGAGTGGCTTACAGGGCACCCCGAACATCATGAACGGGGTGCTCTTATCTTGTTTCGAAGATTTTCCCGACCTGTGAATGGTTTGCCAGAGTCAGACAGATTTGTAGCAACGGAAATAATAGAAATGAAAGAGGATTGGATATTGGGAAGTTCGGAAAGTCATTTTAAAATAAATATGCGTAAGTTTCCGGATATTTATCTAAGGTGCGAGACGGAAAATTTAGAATTAGGTTTTATCCATAATCACCCTAATGGTTATCCAGACTTTTCCGAACATGATGATTTAAACGAAAAAAATATATTACATGGTTTATCAGGTTGTAATGGGCCGTCATCATTCTTAATCTCAATGATACTGACTGATAATAATTGGATAGCTAGGACACGACAAGGAATTGAACCAGAAATCGCTCTTAAACCAAGACATATAAGTATTTTGGGGGATAGCATCGAATTATACGGTGTGAGAATGCCCGATGAATTACCTGCAAATCTTGCCCGTCAGGAAATTGCATTTGGTAAACCTTTTAATGCTAAACTTCAATCACTTCGTGTGGCTGTAGTTGGCCTTGGAGGAACAGGCTCTCCAACGGCCACATTACTGGCAAGAACTGGTATTGGAGAGTTAATTTTAATTGATGGTGACGTGTTAGAAAAATCCAATATGAACAGGGTTCGTGGATATAAAGGCTTTGATGTAGGTCATAAAAAAGCGGAATCACTTTTGGCCTTTATCAAAAGTTTAGAGCTTAATGTATCTGTTTCCGCTATAACAGATTATATAAATGGAGAAGTTATCGATGCACTTTCAAGCGCTGATGTTGTATTAGGATGCACAGACGATATACTAGGTCGCGACTTTATGAATCAGGCTTTATATTATTATGGTTTAGTTTACATCGATTTAGGAATCGCTGGAAATGTAAGTAAAGACGAATTAGAAAACCCTTTTTTGCATAGCCAAAAAGGGCGTGTGAGTTGTATTTTGCCCGAATCAGGAGCTTGTTTGAGATGTCAGGGAGTAGTGACAGATCAAAAACTTTCTGATGAGCAAAAATTCAAGGATAACCCAGAACTCCGTAAACTGGATGCTGAAACTCTCAAAAAAGATTACTATATCGTTGGGGCAGGAGTCCAATCACCTGGTATAGGTTCTTTTACGAGTGCAACGGCTGATAATGCTGTTGCTACGTTGATGAATTTAATCACTAATTTTAGGAAACTTCCGCCAGATTTAAGACAGGATAATATTTGGATAGATTTTATAAACATGTCAATACACAGTAATAATCCCCTGAATAATCCTGAGTGTATATATTGTAGAAAAAGGAACATTTTATTGGCCTCTGAAGGAAAATATAGATTAGGCATACCGCAACTGGGCAAAATTCCAAGACATGTTTAACTGGATTAATTGGGTAAAATCATGGCTCTTCAAAAAGTCAAAAAAAACAGAATCAACTATCAATGATGATTTTGACATTCTCCCTATTCAGGAAAGTCAAAGATATCACTTCGGTTCTATCTTGGAAAAAAAAATCACTCCTGATAATGCCTCAATACAAGAAAATGAATTCATTGCTGTAATATATAAAAACAAGCCTGTTTGGGCTCTATTCAAATGTCCTTGTGGTTGCGGCTATGTAATTACACTTCCTCTTCAAAAACCACATAATCCAAAATGGAGGCTTTATAAATCGGAATCCAAAAGACCTACCTTGTATCCATCAGTTTGGCAAAACAAAGGTTGCCATAGTCATTTTTGGATTGAAGACGGAAAAGTGATTTGGTGCAAAGATACCTGCACTGAACTTTTCTAGCCAAAAGGAATCCCATTATAAGAACTTTATAATTAAATTCATGGGCAATCAAGCGGTCTCTCTCTTGTCATTCGCTTTGTTCCGTTCGGCTGTTCCAGTTGGTTGTCCGCAGAAAAGCGGCCGCCCTCCATTCCACAGTCCACTACGCTTACTCGCCCTCATCTTCACACGCTCTCTTCCTACGTTCGGCGGGGCTATTACATCCACAATACAGTCCCGCAGAAAAAGCAGGACAGTATTATGTCTGTCGCCCCTAGTTTTTTCGGCGGTTGCTCCTTCGCACAGCCGCCATCGGGGTTTGCTCCGTTATCACTTTGCATTTGAATTAGGAATGCCCCGCAGAAAAAGCGGGACTGATTTTTTAGTTACCCCGCCGTTTCACGCTCATACCCGCTCCGTTTCGCTCCGTGCCTTCGCTGTACTCCCGCGTCTATGGTGGCAGTTCGATTGCCGCAACCCCGTCACTGCGCTCCTCATCCGCAAAAAAAGTTCCTTGCCCCGAAAAAGGGGGGTCACTTTTTTTGCTTCTTACGGTGCTTGGGGGTGTTTGATTGCCATTTTCATAAGAACTTTTCCGAAAAAGGAAATCAAGAACATCGTGCTAAAAAAAATAAAAAAAGAAAGTAAAGCTAAGTTCCGGTTTCAAAAAGTAAAGTTCAAGCCCTGCGGGTTTTCGAAAAAATCTCCACCTGCATATTTTCATAACTACTCTTCAGAATACAATCACACTTTCTATTCTTGAAAACTATTGAGGTAGTATTTTTTCAAAAAAACTTGACTTATTTTGAAACCTCCACTAATGCGAGGACTTTCTTTTTTTCTTTTTTTCTTTGTGAAAATTATAAAGGAAAAAACTGTGGATTATAAAGTTCCAATAATTTTAGATTAAGTTCTCAAAGGCGAAATCTAAATCTGTAGTATTGAAATCTTCTAAATAAGTTTCAGTTGTTTTAATAGATTGATGTCCTAAGGCTTGCTTAATCATGACGGTATTGATACCTTTTTTTAAAGACATTGTTGCGAAGGTGTGTCTAGCAGTATAAAAAGTCACTTTGTTTTTAATGCCACATTGTAGTGCAATAATGTTGAGAAGTTTTCCATAATAATTTAAAACACTTTTTTTTCTATCTCTCAATTCTTCTTTTGTGTATAGCTTTTCATCTTTGTCTAAAATTGGGAAAATATAATCGGTATCAAATGGTCGATAAATTTTAAAGTAGTTTAGAATAGTTCTCGTATAATTATTATCTGGAATTTTTACATTTAATTTTACTTGCGTTTTATTTCTAATATACGAAAAACTGCTTAAATCAACATCTTCCCATTTTAACTCAGCTACATCTGTGAAATTCATTCCTCGGCAGTAAAAACTAAATAGATAAGCATACAATGCTTTCGCACCCTCTTTGTTTTCAGATATGTCATAGTCCAGTAATAGTTGTAAATCTTGTTTACTTAAAGCCTTCTTTACTTTACTGGATTTCAGTTTTGAAATCATATAATCTTTAAAAGGATAAAATTCGCCAGAAACAATTTTAGATTTTATTGCTGAGTTATATATTGCTCTAATATTGCGCATATATACGCCAATACCACCATCGTTACAGTCATGAGCTCGTAAATGAGATTCAAAAGCTATTAGAAAATCGTAATTGAGTTTTGTAAAATCGTAAGTTATAATTGTTGGTCTAAATCTCATAAGAGCAGAAATGGTGTCACGATAAGAACAGCTTGAACTTATTTTTCCGGATTCCTTTAATTGAAGTTTTCTCTCCTCAAAATAAGCAATAAAGCTTAGTTTTTTAACTTCTTCAGGTCTAAATAAAGAGTCAAATGATTCAAGAGAATAGTTATGACCTTCCTCAATCATTATATTTACTATTTTGGAAGCATCTTGTTTTATCGAATTTAATATTCGATTACATTGTAAGTAATTTGGGAATTTAGATGTAAATTCATTTGCTTTGTTGTTCCAAAATTTTGGTAATACATTGTACGGGGTTTTGTAGAATTTCGATTTTCTGTTTATCGTTATTCTTAAATTAATTGGAAAAGTGCCATCATTAAGCATTGTTTTTTTTAGGATGATTTTTACACTAGCTTTCATTTTTAATATTTTTAAAAGTTCAACATACGTACAACAAATGCATACATAATGTGAAGCAGGATGAAACAAAAATATTTTTTAAAAATGATAAATAGCTATAATACAGTAGCTTTGAAGCTAAATGCAATTAAATACAAACATTAATAGTCTATCTCATAATCAGGTGGTCCCTGGTTCGAGCCCAGGTGGGACCACTATCAAAAGCTTCATAATTTTTTATGAAGCTTTTTTTTGTTTTTAAAGTTGTAATTCTGCAAAAATCTTATACATTTGTCAATGAATATCGTTGTAAACTAGCGTTTTGTGCGAAATTTCAACAAAAGACCCCAAGTCTAATTTAATACTATGCTTGCTTGATGCAGGTTGAATTTATGAAAGTAACAAGAACTATTTTTATAGCCTTTTGTTTGGTATTGTTTAATGTCAATATTACAATGGCTGAAGAACATGAGCTTCCAGAACCAGATGCGTCTGCGGCAAGAAGTGCTACTACAAGTACGGCAAATAAAGTGCCTAATCCTCCAGGAGTGCCGCTAGATAATAATCTTTTGATTTTAACAATGGGTGCCTTAGTTTTAGGAACCGTAGTTATATATAAAAATGAAATAAAAAAAGCTTCAGTATAATACCGAAGCTTTTTTTATGAAATCTTTTTCTCGTTATTTATTGATCGAATAAAGACGCGAAATGTATTTGCCTACAACATCAAATTCTAAATTTATTTTAGTTCCAACTTTAAAATTTTTGAAATTAGTATTTTCAAAAGTGTAAGGTATAATGGAAACGCTAAATTCGTTTGTTTTAGAATTTACAACTGTTAAACTAACTCCATTCACCGTAATTGAACCTTTTTCTATAGTGATGTTGTTAAGGTTTTTGTCGTATTCAAAAGTGTAATTCCAGCTTCCGTTCGCTTCTTCAATTTTAATGCAGGTTCCTGTTTGATCTACGTGACCTTGTACGATATGTCCGTCAAGGCGGTCGCCCAGTTTCATTCCTCTTTCCAGATTTACAATGTCGCCTTCTTTCCAGTCACCAATATTAGTTTTCAAAATAGTTTCGTCAATTGCGGTTACGGTATAAAATGAATCTCTTACAGCAACAACTGTAAGGCATATTCCATTATGCGAAACGCTTTGGTCAATTTTCAATTCATTTGTGATTGACGAATCTACGGTGATGTGAAGATTGCTTTGGTCTTTTTTTATTTCGTGAATCCTTCCGAGGGTTTCTATAATTCCTGTAAACATTGTTGTTTTATTTTACTAAATTTGCACATCAAAATTAGTAATAAATAATCTGAGCTCATGAATAAAAAAGCAGAAAATATAATTGTTGGAATTTCAGTTGGAGATTTAAACGGTATTGGAAGCGAAGTTATACTTAAAACATTCGAAGATTCTCGCATGTTAGAAATGTGTACGCCAGTTATTTTTGCAAATGCCAAAATACTTTCTTTTGTTAAAAAAAGTATGACTTCAACAGTTCAGTTTCACGGAGTAGATAAATTAGATCAGGTTTTGCCTGGTAAAGTGAATGTCTTTAATCTTTGGAAAGAGGGAGTTGATATTAATTTAGGGGTAAATGACGAGAAAATAGGTGAGTATGCTATAAAATCTTTTGTGGCAGCTACAAAAGCTTTGAAAGAAGGTGAAATTGATGTTTTAGTTACAGCTCCTATTAATAAGTATAATATTCAGTCGGATGAATTTAAATTTCCGGGACATACAGATTATTTAGATCAGGAATTGGAAGGTAATGCCCTAATGATGATGGTTCAGGATAATTTAAGAGTTGGTTTGCTAACAGATCATGTTCCGTTAAATGAAGTTTCATCTCATTTGACAGAAGAGCTTATTACAAGAAAAATCGAAACGGTGAGAAAATCTTTGATTCAGGATTTTAGCATTGTAAAGCCAAAAATTGCAGTTTTAGGATTAAATCCGCATGCTGGTGATGGCGGTGTTATTGGAAAAGAAGATGATTTGGTTTTGAAGCCAGCTTTAAAAAAAATATTTGAAGCCGGAACGATGGTTTTTGGGCCTTTTCCTGCTGATGGATTTTTTGGAAGCGGTCAATATGAAAAATATGATGCAATTGTAGCAACTTATCACGATCAGGGATTGATTCCTTTTAAAACGTTGTCTTTTGGTAAAGGTGTTAATTATACAGCTGGTTTAAATAGAGTAAGAACCTCTCCGGATCACGGTACAGCCTACGATATTGCCGGAAAAGACATGGCAGATTTCAATTCGTTCAAGGAGGCAGTTTATCTCGCGATTGATATTTATCGTTCGCGTAATCAGTATGAGGAGATTAGCCAAAAACCTCTTAAAATAAAAGAAAAACAGTTATAAACAAAAAAAGGTGAATAAGATTATTAGTTTTATAATAATTTTATATCTTTGCACCCCAATTCAGGTATCTGAGTTTTAGATACGAATTGGTCAAACTGATGTTAAGATGAGCAAATCAAAAGAATTTTTAATTCCTTTTATGGGATTAAAGCTGGGAAAACACCATTTTGAGTATCAAATAAGTAACGCGTTCTTTGAGAACTTTGATTACGACGAATTTCAAAGTTCGGATATCAAAGTGAGTTTAGTTTTAGATAAGAAAAGCAACATGTTAGAGTTGGAATTCAAACACAAAGGAACTGTAAATGTCCCATGTGATCTAACAGGCGAAGATTTTGATCTTCCTATAAAAGGGAAAATGAAATTAATTGTCCGTTTTGGAGATGAATTCAACAACGATAATGAAGAGTTACTAATCTTGCCGCACGGAGAACATGAATTAGATGTTGCACAATACATTTATGAAATGATTGCCCTTTCGGTACCACTAAAACGAGTTCATCCAGGAGTAAAAGATGGAAGTTTACAAACGGAAGCCTTAAAAAAACTGAATGAGCTGACTGTGAAAGAAGTCAAAGAAGAGAAAAAAGAGAGTAAAAAAGAAGAAGATATTGACCCGCGTTGGGACAAATTAAAGCAACTATTAACGGATAAATAATATAGTAAAATGGCACATCCTAAGAGAAAAATCTCGAAAACAAGAAGAGATAAGAGAAGAACACA
>Ga0247812_10001550_pt1 | contig 12996 bp, 13 predicted proteins | sample UWRJL149409B1_FD_178011 | JGI IMG/M metagenome (GOLD analysis project Ga0247812, IMG submission 178011) | Plant litter microbial communities from Arlington Agricultural Research Station in Wisconsin, United States - UWRJ-L149-409B-1 | ecosystem: Environmental > Terrestrial > Plant litter >...
CAGCTCTGCTGACAAGTCTATGGACAATGGCTCTGGATATCCTATCAAGTGACTGGTTTCGTTTGCCGCGGCTAATGCGGTATTGCTGACCGAAGAAGACCCCGAAATTTCACTCATTTCTTCTATACTGGCACGGACGCTGGTTTGGCGACTATTCTGCTGCTTGGACTGCTCCCACATTCTTCTGATATCTGGCAAGGTACTGGTTGCCAAGATGTTGGTGATTTCTTTCTTGATAGATTTTCGCCGATGTTCTGGTGGCGATGGTCGTCGAGTCCGCTCCGCTTCCTGAACATCCTCCCAGCTTTCTTCATCGCCCACCACATTTCTAAATGGCTCTACAAGGCCCTGTGATCCACGCCCGTCTATAATAGGGCTTGATAGCTCATCGGAACCAACGGTTTGCCAACTTGATTGCGGTTTTGGAGTTGAACTCGAACTCTCAAGGCCATCTTCTCTCGGAGACTGTAAATGGTCTCCCAGATTTCTTATTGGCGAGCTCGAATCGATACCATTAAATTTGGGTGAGTAGGGGGCGGCAATGGGAGTTTCTAACATATCTATCCTCAACTTCTCGAAAATGGCGGCATCACTTGGACTTTCCATACCGTCGGGGCGAATAATTCTGTTGATTGACGAGGATACACTAGATCCAAAACCAGCCTCATTTATCATATGCAATATGCGTTCTCTAGAAGCATCAGACATCCCCTCCGGTAAATTGAAGGTTTCGTTGTGGACGGTGGAGCTTTTTGCAGGAGTAGTCGCAATCACTTCAATAGAGTCTTGGCCTTCCAGCTCTTTTTGGTTCGGGGTAGGTTCTCCATATGGCAGATCTAGGCTGTTATGGCCTTCATGGAGGTTAGGTACTGGCATGTTTAGGGGTTTGGATGCAGGTGTGAGATTCTGATGTACCTCATTATGTATTGTCATAGTACCGCCGTTCTCTCGCTCAAAATCCTCCTCAGTCTGGCTAGCAGCAGTGGCATTTGACGGTACAGGTGTTTCTGTGACGTGGGAGAACTGCGCTTCTGGGGCTGCAGACTCGCCTCCCTGGCTGAGTTTGATAGATCCTTCGGTGGTTGGGTTCTGCCTTTGTTCGGACGACTCACACGTAGCATCCTTGTCCTCTAGAGGTCGCTGTACAATTTTCGGTTCCATCATCTCTTCATGCCTGAGATATAGCTTGCCACCATGTTCAGGTTCTACATCTTCCTCGTCATTCTCATCGACGGGCATCTCAAATTTTCCGTAAATTCGTTGTCCTGTATATTCATCGAAGGATTTAGCAATAGGCTGTTGTTGATCTCTCTTTGCAAGAATGACCTCAATTTCTCCACTCTCGGATACGTCGATTACAATCGCAGTGCGGTATACTGACACAAGCGGCTGCCAATTGGTTTCTGCTGTCATTACCAATTGCTTGAATGCAATGGTCATGCCTTGCCTTACTTGGCCTCGAAGAAGATCGGGAAGGGTAGACGGGTCGGCAGGAAGACTAGCTAGATCGTCTGGCTCTTGAGTGACCCCAGTACTCGTATCTACGTTTAAATCATCCAACAGTTGCTGGGTAACATCCGCCTCGGTACCATCTTTAGAGACACCTGTTTCTTGAGTTGGCTCCTCATCATACATCAATGAGTCCTCCTGATAGCTAGGCTCGTAAGTATCATCAAGGTACTCTTGTTCTTCTGCATAACTATGTTTTCCCTTGCGCTGCTTCTGTTTCTTCGAAGCTCGCTTTTCATCATAGAATTGAGGTTGGTCTCGCTGATCTTGCTTACGCTTGCCCCCCCGATTACCACTTTGCGACCACCCTCCTTGTTGCTGAGGATCCCAGCGCTGAACGAAAGGAAACGGAGGCACGCTTAGTTCAATTCCTTCATGACAGCATTCTACTGCACGATAGTTGATCTTATCTTTCCAAGAGTCGGGGTTTTCATCATCTTCTTGGCTAGCGGTTTCCTGAACTTGTTCCTCGTGTGGTTGTTTTGGAGCTACAATTGGTCTGACATCTTTCATAAAATCACTTCTTAGTTTGTCCTGGTCTAGTTTGGATTTGGGGGCACGTTTGCCCAAAGACCCAAAGAGCATTCGTTGGACAGCACTAACGTTCAACCTAGAGCGTCGTTCAGAACCTTCAGCACTCTCCGCTAATTTAGTAATGGGTGTGGGAGCTAAAGGAACGCAAGAATTAAGTGTGGCTGCCTCTGGTACTGGCGAAGCTTGAGAGGTAGCTTCTGGCTGCGCGGAAACCACTGGATCTACAAAAGCAGTTTCCTTGATGACCAACGAAGAACCATTGATATTGGGAGAAGTATGCTGAGTATGTTCCTGAAGTTTATCCATAGCACGCGGTATAATAGTTGAAATTTCGTCAAAATTGACGGTTGTATGGCTCTCCATTGATGCGACGGGCATATCTGGTTGAGTCTGAAGTTGCATTGAAACCTGAGACTTATTACCCGTTTCTGGACCAACTTCAACACCACCAGCAGCCAGTTCATCAAGCAGTCGTTGTTTGCGAGCTTCGAATTCATCTGATTGGGATAGCGCAGTGAACAGCGCGGGCAACGGCGTGTTTGTAGTTGGGATACTACTTTCAGCAAACCTAGAAACAGTATTAGCATTTTCGCTCAAACTGTAGCCATTGTACGAGGACCTACTCTTGGGAATTTAGAGCTTCAAGAGCAGCAGATACGTTAGCATCAGTAGCTCCTCCTTTAAGATCCAATCGATTGAATTCTGCTATTGTAAAACCTGCAGGTAAGATTCCTTTATTTACGAATCTGTTGATGATGTCTGCCTTTCTTCGGCGCTGGTTTCTTGATTTTGTAGATTTTTTTCCAGACCCAGGGGCTGTAGGTTGACGAAGCTCCGATTTGGCAACTCCAATTTGAGTCGGGGTATCCTTGAGCTTCTGTGTGTTTACTGAAGCGGCGTGGGTTTTCTTACTCGTGGTTTCCTCCGGGGCATCATCCTCGGAACCACTAGATGAATCACTACTACTATCACCACTATCACTTGTAGTATCATCGTCACCATCCGATTCGTCTTCACTAGACGACCCACTGGACGATTCGCTACTACTTGATATGTCGCTCGAACTGACGTCGACGTTCTCATCTTGACTCTGAGAGTCCCGATCGATCAACGGAGTTGAGGTAAGTCCTATAGCCAATTTCTCATCTACTTCGAATAATATTTTCTTGTTACTCTTGACAGAACCCGAGTTTGTCAGGTTAGTTGACGAGTTACCGAGTTTTTCGGCCATAAAAGACAGCGCTTTACCAGAAGTAATTGAGCCAGGAGGTAATCCGTTCTGATCAAAAAATCCGATTATAGAATTTTCGCTATCCTGACCTCCCTCGTTTTCTTCCTCATTATCCACATCCATGCTATCTGGGTGTCCAGGCTCCTCTATGGCTGGTTCTTGCGACTTTTTGCGCTTTTTCGACACAACCGTATCATCTTCTATGGTTTCAGTGGTCACACTTTTGGATTTGACTGGCTTAAATCCATAAACTAAGGCATCGTACGCTTGGCTCAAATCACCGTTACTTCCATTCAAAACATGCTTGCAAACCGCGACAGAGGATTCTGGAAATGCGGCGTGCAACTGACGTATTTTGACCCGTGTAGTTTCGTCCTTCACACCGCGCAACAATTCCTCGTTGTTTTTGGTAGTATCTGGTAAGGCTTTTTCATGTCTGACGGGGAGAACACCTTCTTGTTCTGAATTGTCGATTGATCCCTTTTCGTCTATTCTGCGGAGATAAAATTAGGTTGCACTTTTGTAAAAGTGGCTGACCTTAGGAAGTCGAATTCTAAACTTACTCGGGCTCATCTTGTTCCTCTGGTTCTTGTGGCTCTTCCACCTCCTCTGACTCTTCTAACTCGTCTGAATCATCATCGGCCTCCTCATCTCCACCAGGAACAAAGTCATCATCGTCCTCTGAATCGTCATCATTATCAAAATCTGCATGAAGAACAAGCTGTTGATCGTTATTTGTTTCAGTTTCAGAATCGTCTGTTGCCTCTCCCTCTTCGAGAGCTAAGAACTCGTCCTCCTCGTCCTCATCCTCATCCTCATCCTCATCCTCGGCTTCGTTCTCAACTTCGTCGTATGTGACTCTTCGTTTTTTCCGAGGTGGTATATTGACAGACGGTCGATCCGCTGGTCTTCGTAAAAGTGGCCTGCCAAATGCGAGGCCGTCTACCAAATGTTTCCCGTCGGCAGATATCTGATGACGTCCAGATATCTTACGTACTTTCAGGTCCTGGGTAAGAAGGGGACGAATACTAGAGCAGAAAAATAATCAGTGTTCTGCCGGTTCTCTGGGATATCATGAAGACTTACATAACTTCATCATCTTCCTTGAAAACTTTGCCTACGGTTTGGTAATGCAGACATTCAAAATTGACGCCATTTGCACCCTTTAACTCGACGGCATAATCTTCAAATCCCCAGTCTCTAGATTCGATAGGTATTGCATCATGTACCTCTTCCAAAAGTTTTGAGATTGTAGTAGTCTCTGATTCTACCGTCCAAACAATAGGAGCATCTGGCAAGCCATGACGTTTGACTGTAAGACGAAGCCTCATAGTAACTGGAAATATCGTGTCAGTTACGGGAAGTAAGGAAGTCCTTAAGACATAACGAAAGTCATGACTTATGTGTCTTTTTTTTGCCAGTCGCGTCTTCCTGGAGGACGTGACTTCAGATTTCATCGGCCCCACCAAAATCCCGTGACATTCAGAGTGGATTTCCCAGCGGCCAATCCACATCTCAAGAACGGCCAGCCGATTTGACCGAGGCAACTCTAAATTGATACTCCCTCGACTGCATACAGAATTAAAGAATTAGTGCTGCTATATATATTTTGTGGTTTCTTTTATTTCTACGATCGCTACTTCCTCGTGCTCTCCATATGTCACAAGACGACTTTCCTATAGAATTGATTTTAGATAGTATAGAAGCAATTATGGCTCCGGATAAATCTCAACCAAAAGTTATGTATGTAATCTGTGCAGCTTCCTATTTATTGCACTTCACTAATCATTTTCTAGACTTTTTGATATTGGTGGGGTCTGTGTAAGTAGATGTACCACTTGTTGTCCTCTAGCTATACTAGAATTATGTTCAGAGTGAAGTGCTCTCTGAGTTGCGTTTATCCTCTCTCTTTTGTCTATAAATGGCCGAATTATGATTTGATATTCGGCAAAGACGTACTACATAGTTGTCAGTATACTTATTTTGCTAAGATACAACTACATGGCTCTAAATCGAAAACTACCTAATGCTGGGGCATACGTCTACCAGATTATCGGCCCTTTCTCCATCTAGTTTTCTTTGCTTAAAATGTCTTATGGTACTATGCTGTAATATTCATCTCACTCTCGACATCTCTCAGTTCTCGTTCATAGTAGAAATATCTACCTGCTGTTCTTGTAACCGGACAATCAGCATGAGCTAACCCATAAATCTAGGTTGTTTCTCCATTCCAAGCAATACTAGATTATGAGCTGTCCCACGGAATTCCTCCAGGATGGGTAAATAACTGTATCTCAAAAACCAAGCCCTTTGGATACTGGCATCGTCTCGAGCGTGGCGAGATGCTTATGGACGATAGCTGGTTCCAAGGTTTTACGTCGGACCTTCACTCGCCCGAGTTGTGGAATACATTCTATACCGCCGCTCGTACGAAGGACTCTTCACTCCCTGAAACTACTCCACCGATTCCAAATATTGATGGCAAAGCGCTTTTCTGGTACGTCTTGACCTGTCATTGGAGTTCCGCCAAGGCGGGAGCCGAGCAAAGAGAACTGACCTGAATTCTAGGATGATGATGGACGTCTCCCGAGCCCCGGATCCGTGGATGTTTCCTGCGCTGCAGAAGCTCAAAGCAAGCGGGAAATATATTTTAGCTGCTTTAAGCAATACAATGATATTTCCTCCAGGGTACGTTTACTTCGAAGCCAGAGACTCTTCAATAGTCACATGCTAACCGCGTCCAGACATCCTTATGCAACCGGCCACAACGAAGTCCGAGATATCTTCGATCTTTTTATCTCATCCGCCCACGTCGGAATGCGTAAACCCGATCCAGTGATTTACAACTACGCTGTGCGAGCACTAAATGAGTACTCAACAGCTCACGGAGGCTCCGGTGTAACTCCTTCGGACATTCTATTTCTTGATGATATCGGAGAGAATTTGAAGACTGCCAAGAAGATAGGGTTCAATACGATTAAGGTCAATCTAGGAAGAGCGTTCGAGGCTGTGGGTCAGCTGGAGGAGGTCACGGGTTTGAAGCTTGCTGGAAATCACCCAAAGGTGCCAGTGGTGAGTCATGCTATGAAGAAGGCGGCAAAGTTATGATTCGAATTTCCAAATCTGTTGAAGCGAGATCTGTTTATTCTTCATAAAATATCATCCATACCAAGACTATATATGATACGAGGTGATATGGATTTCAAAATATCACATGTAGAACTCAATTAGAATGAGCACAACTTGGCTAGTCAGGTAATGCGAGGTGTATAATGGCTGCGACTAAGACTAAATGCTTGCGATGGGTCCTAAATCTAAAGCGAGTCATAAAGCTTATGAAATCCTATTATCCAGACCTACATCGTTGGCCTTAGCTCTCAGCTTCGATGGTCGAAGTAACTTCGAATTCAACTTAAATTCTATTAGATGTTTCATGACGATCTAGAATCAGCCTAAGGAAAATGTAGACAGGGTCTTGCGATCCGTTAGTTTTAACACTCACAGTAAGGTGGTCCATGCGGTTTTGTATCTCTCTTGGTGATTGATGTTCAAGGAAAGATCATCAAAAGTGTTAGATTGATCTCGGTTCTCTAGTGAAACAACGTTGTCCGAATCCAGTGGGACGGAGGCAGCAGCCAGCATTCCCAGAAGCATCACGGTAAAAAACCTGCAAAGCAGCATCTTCTCAAGTTTTCTCTGCTTGCTGTCAGCCAAGTTGAAGACGTATATCCACGGCGTAGTATATAGTGCGAATATGTGAGAATTTTTGACTAATTTAGCTAGGGGAGTTTAGGTAAAATAATAAATTGAATCATGATCTAGTTTTCACGTCTCATTCAACAGAGAACTTTAGGCCTTGCTTCACTCACCTCATATGTACTGGGCATTTAATTTGATTCTTGAGTGAATGAAGTGGAGTTGTCTAATTAGTGTTATCGTGCTTGGAAGTGCTAGAAGGAAGAGACTTGGAGGTGGATTTATAATCGTGAGAGCTTGAGGAGTGAATAGAACTTAGGATTTAAGAAATAGGTTACCCACCAAGTTCAGTCCCCGTTTCAATTGGACTATTCACTAGCAGATATATGAGGCCTATACTTACCGAGCTTTGCAAGCTTCCTTTCGACAGGAGTAAATCCTTCAACAACAAAAACACAAGTCTCGTAACATTAGCACAACTCGCTTGGACTTTCATTAAGCAGTGCATTTAGAAAGCAATATAAATCAATTCTAGAGCCAAGACCTACCCATAGTGTATTTACTATACGTAGACGGTCGATAATGTCTACTATCAGCTAACTTTCAATTACTACCCTCTCACTGACCTCTATCCACTATAATATCCCAAGTCCAAAGAACAGATACTTCACAAACATTCCTAAGTACACGTTAATGCTCCACCATCAAAACCACCAACCCTAGAGCTTCCAGCTCAATTCGAACCCTGATCGTAATCACATTCCAAAAAAGTTCGGCCGAGAGAGCTCCGGAGGTTATTCGTGCCAAGCATACCCTTCCCCTTCTGAGCATATACGTACAATTGCTTCTTATAAGGACTTCCCACTAGACGATGAACTGGGTTGGATCTGCAACAACTTTTCGGCTCTATGCATGAAACCAGTCCTACGACTACGACCCGAGAATACAAATTCTCGAATTCACCAATAAAAACACATACCGAGTCAGTTGATGAAAATACCAAACGTATAGTGGTGGTAATAGATGGGTAGGCATCACGGAAGCATTCACGGAAGCAAAACAGAGACTAAAAAAGAAAAGCAAAGCCGGGAAGGATCTGTCGAGTATAGATGGAGGTAGTATGTAGCTGTTGAGGATGATTTTTCTCGGCAAATGGTGCGAGTTTGTGGAATATGAATTGGATTGATTGATGGTGGCAAAGAGGGCTAATTACGGTAATGGTTCCTCATCTTGCTATTGGTGATATTTGTAAGGCTCTGCGATGCCCAATGCCCGATTAGCTATTTGTCGAGATTGGTGATACAATGATTTGCTCAATACTAAGATAAGGGGGATTGATTCCAAAAATCAAAGGGGGCTAGTAAAGAATAGTCGTGTATGTAGAGTGTATGTAGAGCAGGAGTACCATAATCAAAAACCGGTTCACATCGTCGCGAGCAAAATTCACACACACTTCAGGGTGATGAATACGAAGATGGTAATGAAAATGTGCAAAACAATTTTGTTATATTTTCAATAACGTTCCTTTTTTGATTGACCCGAGAGCTATATTTCGTATTTTTCGTCTAACCCCGTATTAAAAATTACTCACTCTCCTTTACGATCTGTTTTAACGTCTTCACGTAATCACTAACATCGTTCGCCCCCTCAACAATGATGTCCCTCTTCTTGCCCTCAAAGACAATAAACGGAACGCTCTCGACATCATTGTGTGCCTGCTCTTGGATCAATAATTTGGTCTCGTTCAGCTCTTCGTCCTCATTCTCAATGAAAGCCTTAGCTTCCGCTTCTTCGATTCCAGCCTCTTTACAGGCTGCTAGAAGAGTCTCTGTTGTAGAAGGGTGCTGCTCCTCTTCGAAGTACAGCCTGTACAAACTCATGACGAGTTTGTCCGCAACTTCCGGACCTTTCGTAGCCTGGAAATGCTGGATCACCCGATGAGCATTAAATGTATTGGCGACCGTTCCTCTGAATTTAAAATCGATACCTGCAGACTGTCCGTACGCAGTCATCAACGTGATGTAGGTCTTCATCTTGTCTTCGGAATCGCTATATCGAGATTTCTTGTACCAGTTGTACTTGCTTTCACCTTCTTTGCTAGCTTCAGGATAAAGCTGGTATGGCTTAAATTTCACCGTGAACTTGACCTTGCTCGAGGCGTCGGTCTCACGGACTTGGCGAAGTGCTAGCAAGTTGTGTTAGCAAAGTGAGCGCTTTGATCGTTAGACCCCTGAGTGTGACAACAGCCCAATGCTGTGGAAGAGGCCATGGCCATAACTATGGCCTTGGTTTCCACCACACGGCGCTTGGGATGCGCCCACAACCATGGCCACACAAGAGATGGTTGGGGAAAAGGGGTTGTTACGTACCCTCATCTAATCTAAATGAAGAGAGGTTGAGTAAGTATGGTACTTGTAAATGCGGGCTGTTTGATGGTTGAAGTATTTACCTCTTCTTTGCTAGATAGGTCCTACATGCCTGTTAGATTGGGATCTAGCTTGACTGCATTTGTGTTCGGTTCTACGAAAGCATAACGTAAAAGAAGCTTTTACTTACCAGGGGCAGATGGTGTCTAGAGTAACGGAGATTGTCGAATCGTACATCTTGGGTAATTACAGGGTCGTTGTTGGTCTGGGGAATTGACAAGGATGCGATATGTTGCAGTGAAATCTGGGGGAAGGTATGTAACCTAACGAGCCTGTCTCCTGTCCGTGTCAGTATGTATCCGAGCAAGATGATTATTATTCGATGGCGGGGGAGCAGACGAGGATGATGTTGTGCGGTGTGGCTGATTATTCTGGTTGGTCGTGGAAAGTCTTACCACGGATAATGCAATTAGAAAGGCAAATGGCGTAGATTGGTAAGTAAGGCTTGGTTGGGGATGGATGGATGTGGATTGCTGCTGGACTTGTTTGGAGGATGGGTTGAATTGTGTGAATTGGGTGAATTGTCTGAATTGCTGCCTAGGTAGTAGAGTATTGTTGATGCTGGAATATCCAAATCCATCTTTATATACTCCGTAACCTTAGTCGAAATGGTGAAATAGTTTCCTCGGAATATGTAGGCTTCAAAAGTCAGGCCACACGGGGGAGCAAAACAAAAGGTGATGATGGATGGGTGAAGTGGCATGGTGGTGATGGCATGGTTGCATGGAGACCACACAATCCACGAATCTCACTGGTTGGCGCAAGGAGGGGGAACGGGAAGGCGAGGAGGGGGGAAAGGGGAAGAATGGCCCATCATCTCATATTGCTCATCTTTCTTTTCGTTGTTGTCGTTACTTCCTCGGGTTCTCTCTGTTCTGTTCCTCTCGTCCATTTTCTCCCTCCCCTCGTCCTTTTTTCTTTTTTCCCCTCCTCCTCGCTTCTTCTCAACCATCAACCTCACCCCAGCCACCCCTAGTAGGGCTTCCCTTCCCTTCCCATTCCCCTTTCCCTTTCCCTTCCCCCCTTCCAAGTCTTCTTCCCATCACATCACATCACATCACCTCACATCCTCCCGATCCCCTAAAATGCAAAATGCATATGCACGCAGGTACGGAGAGGAGAGTCCCTTCTCCCTGGGATGATAGCGGTGGACCAAGCAACCACAATAACTACAGCAACAGCAGCAACAACAACAACGGGTGGCACTCCCCCACAAGTCCAGTACGGTATATCAAAGTTGAATACGGCGGCACATGTTTCCAAATAGTCCAAAAGGCCCGACCAGGGAGGCTGATCAAGAATAATATTACCATACTTTCATATTTACGAGACACGTCGACCGTTCCTATCCTATCCTGCATCAAAACCCCTACATTTCAATTCTACCGGTCGACTGACCAACGTAGCCTGCGCTGTGTTTATTCGTGCTTCTTTCCCGAGATCCTAGAGATCGGAGCCTGGGATTTAGAGTGCTGCCGCCAGCGTACTGGAATGATGGGGTGTGTGTGTGTGCTAGTTGCGTGCAGTGCATAGTTGCATAATTGCTCAGTTATTCAGCTGTTTCTGTTTCTGCTCCTGCGTTTGCTCCTGCGCCTGTTTGTGTCTCGTATCTGTTTATTTATGGTCCATCCAAGTCGGAGAATGACCGAGTTCTTCTTGAAGATCAAGAAAGAATAATCAATACACGGCTGAGCCTGAGTGGGAGTGGCCGTGTTCTCATATATCGTTTACTCAGCAATTTATACGGAGTCACCATCGTGAGTGTCCATTCGCTTACTCTACTCCCTGCCACACCTCTCATGCTGACCGGCCCAGCCTCGTACTCACTGTGCCTGTGGCTAACCATTCATCGAATGTGCTGGAGTTTCCTATTTGGGCGGCTATGCTAATTGCAACCAGCCAGGTTCATTGTGCCGAAGCTGTAAACTTCGTATTTCTCCTTGGCTCTATTGTCTGCTACTGTCTGCTGCTTGAATATATATAGGACTCCCGGTTGCCTGTTACGCTCTTTCCTTCACCTCCATTGCAAAAGTTTCTTTGACATCTGCTTGATAACTACCCTCGTTCATAGTTGTCACTCACAGTCGCTTCGTCCTTCAGGAAATAGCTCTGTAATAATCACCCCAGTCCAGTCATATCAACAAGCTAGTCAAAATGAAGTCCTTTACTGCTGCTATCTTGTCTACTGCTGCACTTGCCTCAGCTCAGTATAATGCAAACTATCCGGTCAACCCTCCTGTCTACCCTACCACCACTATATCAGATACATTCCCAGCCTACACTCCCGTCTACCCTACCACCACTATATCAGATACATTCCCAGCCTACACTCCCATCTACCCTACCACCACTATATCAGATACATTCCCAACCTATACTCCAGTTCCTCCAACCTACACTCCAGTTCCTCCAACCTACACTCCAGTTCCACCAACCTACATTCCAGTTCCACCAACCTACGTTCCAGTTCCACCAACCTACGTTCCAGTTCCACCAACCTACACTCCAGTTCCTCCAACCTACACTCCAGTTCCACCAACCTACACTCCAGTCCCTCCAACCATGCACACATCATATACCACACCTCCATACTATCCAACTGGAGGTCCAGGACCAGCCCCCAATGGAACCACATACTCTCCTGGAATCCCAACCAAGACCCCCGGAGGTCCTGCTGGAACTCCGACCCCAACCAACATCGAAACTGGTGCTGCTTCAGCTATCCAGGCATATTCTGCTCTCGCAGCTGTCGGTATAGTCGTCGCTTACTTCTTGTAAGGATGAGCGATGGTGTCTGGAATTCGGTTCTTTGGTCTCTACGTAGCATGCGTTGGTGATGCATTTCTTGGCGTTCACAGATATATGTGTGATAAGCGCTTCTTAGTTCAGTTTATAGGTTGAGAGTTGACGAAGTTTGCAACGAGCGAGATGGTAATGGATGTTGTACTTTCCGACGACTTGGTTGGTTGTATCAGGTGCGGGTTGGTGGAAAACTTTTGATAAATGATTGTATGATACGGACTAAAGACAAGGTTCGCTACATTGATGGATCGGTGAAGCATAGTACTCGTACATACAATCATAATAATACTTTAATAACTAATCACCTTCTCTTATACTTTCTATTGTTGGATGTCACTGGTTTGAGCCTAGGCTTCGCGGTCGTCTGAACGATCTACGGAGTAAAACAGACAACTTCAAGTTTCAACTAGAAAGATATTAGCCTCATCTGTAGGCCCTGTATAGATTCAGCTTAAAAAGAAACAACATAACCCAGACCAACAACGCTATTCCCACCACAACCAAAGAAACATTTATCAGGGACAAAACACCCGTCACAAAACAAACCAGCCTGATTAAAAACGTCTGCCTAGCAAGCAAGCAACCCCACGTGGAAAATAGGTGGTCGGGGGGAACCTTTCTTCACCGCCGCTACACGAGCTTTTCGCCCCCTCGTGTTAAGTATTGATTGCTGCGCCCTAACCCAACCAAAAACCCCCCTTTGCTTCGCTATAGGTCTATTCTTGCGCAATTGCCTTTCTTGTTGTTGCACATCGCAACACGTGCCTGCAACGTGGGTTCCCCCCCCTTCTGCCTTCT
>Ga0247812_10001551_pt1 | contig 12996 bp, 9 predicted proteins | sample UWRJL149409B1_FD_178011 | JGI IMG/M metagenome (GOLD analysis project Ga0247812, IMG submission 178011) | Plant litter microbial communities from Arlington Agricultural Research Station in Wisconsin, United States - UWRJ-L149-409B-1 | ecosystem: Environmental > Terrestrial > Plant litter >...
CGGAAGTTGGGTGCAAAGAACTGCCAAAACTGCTCGACTTTTTGATTGCCTCGAGAGTAACTAGTTCTAAACACGTGTTTCTACTTGAAGCAGACGATCTTCAACCAGAAAAGGTCACCCAAGCATATCGTAAGTATATAAGAACCAGCTATAGTCATGAGCTGCTCTGCTGGAATGATTTCTACTGAAGTGTATCCAAAGACTCTTCCTTTCTTTCCTTTTTGTAGCTCTCTAATGAAAACCCCTAAAGCATTAGAAATTATCATCGTAGGTTACTTGAATTTATGCACTGCTGTTGGTTGTGTTACTTTATGGCAACGACTCTTTCGTACTGGAAGTCCAAACGAGTATAAATCTTAGACAAGACAAGACAAGATGTCGGGTTTTTCTAAACAACTTGACCGCATCAACATTACGGCTAAAGCTTAGTCAGATATTAGCTTGACACAAGGGAGCCAAACGATACGTATGTAGAATAAGAGCCTGCTTCTCAAAAACCCTCAACTGTCAACTATCGTAGGACGACTACTTATAATGTCAAAATTTTATATATCATGTGACACCAATATCTTTCCTTAAAAGTATTCGCCTCTCAGCATTTTATTTATCTTCTCAATTGAAGCCTTCCAGATTATCCAGTATTACATCAACTTCGCCTCATATGCCACGTGAATAGGATGGGGCAAATCCATCATTCGGTAGTCGGGTAAGACGGGGAGAAAGATGTGCCATTGTGTCACAGCCGGGAAGGATTCAGCTCGGGCCAAACTTCAACCCCTGGAATAGCTTCGGCTTGACAGTCTGGAAAGCCTCAGCTGAGAACAATACCTTGAATTTCAAATTCCTCAAGGGATTCTTTTATTTGTTCCTGCGCAATTTTGAGCCTCCACACGAGTTTGAGAAATAATATTTTGTGAAATGATGTTCAAGTCCAAAAAGGTCTTGGCGACGACCATTTATCCAACACCGAGTATTGTTAAGAGTTGAGTCGAAGTTGAGCACGGAGCGCTAAGGATCGGGAAAGCATTTGCTTTGGATAATCCCAGGGCAGAACGTAGGTGCCTTAAACCATTTTATTCCAAATATTCAAATTAGTGTACAACGGAGTTCTTGCTTCGAGCAAGCTGTTCATTCCTATACACAGTGATCTACACCAAAATACCGTTCTTTGAGGGACTTCCAGTAAGAAGTATGGGATGATGAAGAATTTCGTAGGAATCAGTACTGGATTGTAGTTGGCATTCATGAATGAAATTCTAATCCTCCAAACTCTTTCCCTCTATTGTAGCTCGAATTTGATTTCATATGACGGCGGAACAATTTCTCCGCATTCTTTAAACCTCTAAGGAGGATCGTCATCACTCTAATTTTATGCTTGTAGCCAGCTTCCCTTTGATGCGTTTATGTGACTTTCAGCGGAGCGGTCACACTAGAAGTCCGCACGTGAGATCCTGCGAGGGATGACTTAATGTAGGTACTGTACAAAGGATGTGAATTCAGCCTTGACATCCAATCTATCAAGCCACAGGCTATCTGATGTTAAAACCACCAGACCCAATGCGTTTAGAGTGATATAGTAACTGTTTTCTATGCAGTTGGCCATTGGGTAGTTAAGTGCATTAAGGATCTACTATCCTAAAAGCTTAGTTGAACTGCGAAGTGCCACATTTCCGTCATATAACTTTGTTTACATTCCTGAAGGACTACATGCTGAGCCTCAATGACAATACCCCATGGTGACATTCAGACGGATTTTCATAGCATCATGGATTCTAATAAATGTCTATTTTGGTGGAAGATAGCATGTTATGATAAGTTTGATAAAGTATATAAAGATGAGACGATATCTTCTCAATCTACATCAATATCATCATCAACAACAATTACACAACAACAACAACCATCAACACTTCCACCACAAGAAACATTCGAGTTACTTTCATCTAGGCCTTTCATACAAGCTCCAAACTCCACACCCAACAAGCCCGTTAAAGGAAACCCGCAATCATGCAGGTAAATAGCATTCTCGCAACACTTCTCCTAGCCATTACAGCAATCGCTACCGCAGTTCCTGAGATCAACGAGAACACGTCACTCATCGCTCGTAATCAAACCATTGACGGGGAAGAGCCAGATGTGCTCAATTTTGACAGTACCCCTGATGTAGCCGAAGACGGGGAACCAGATTTCGATCCCCAAGAGCTCACTGGTGATGAGAGCACAGTTAAAATCGACGAGCGAGATCTCTGGACCCGCAATCATACACTAACTGATGATGAAGAGCCAGATGTGCTCAATTTTGACAGTACCCCTGATGTAGCCGAAGACGGAGAGCCAGATTTTGATCCCCAAGAGCTTACCGGGGATGAAAGCAAGGTACATGTAGAGGAGCGAGATATTCCACTTGAAGCTCGCGCCGCCTCTGCCGCTAGCAAGATCGTGAAATGCGCCCGTAGCTACAAAGGTACGAAATATCTTTATGGCGGTTGTAAGTCTAAGGCCCCGTTCGGTCCAGCAAAGGGTGGTATGGATTGCTCTTGCTTGTCAAGAACTTGCATCAAAAAGGGAGCTGGAACAACGATTCGTAAGTGCTTCTATTTTATCTTGCATCCCGATTAGAAGTATCTAACTAGTCGTAGCACGCACCACTCAGACTCAATACCCTACAAAGGCAGGTAAATGCCACAAGGTTGCTCGCAAGTCTGCTAAGCCTGGAGACCTCATTTTCTGGGGTTGTGGAACTCGTGCCGGTATTCATCACGTCGGTGTTTACTCAAAGAAGGGCTATGTTACCCATGCTCCTCATACTGGAACTGTTGTTAAAGAAGTCAAGATCTGGACCAAGGAGATCTGCCCTAGTGTCGTTCGGTAAGCTGTCGTCTTCCTTGACACTACCAACGGGTACTAATTAATCTTATAGCTGCTGGTAAACTATTGATATGTATCTAAGGGTCAGTCCTAATTAGAAGTTTGCAACTACATTCCGGAACTACATGATCAGGGGACTTGTTTGGTATTTGGACTAGGCATATGGCATAGAAACGGCGTTGGCGTTGGCGTAGCTTGGCTTTTGGTTTGCTTTCTGGTTTTGTTAGCTCTACACTGTCATTTAAACATCATATAGACTGAATTCGAAGTTTTTGGAAACTTGGGACCATAGAAACCTTCTCACAGAATTCATTACTCGACACTGACATATCTATCGCTTAGCCAGACGCACCTGTTAACCCCTGAACTGTTAGTGAGTAGTTTGTTTGTTCAACATGTTAACTATGAGCAAAACCTGATAAACCATTTCTTTCCGAAGACAACCTGTAATATGAAAACACATATGACCCCGTTACCAGTGCGAAGGGGACAGCACGAGCCTTTCGATTTAATTGTGATCCTAAAATGCTCTTCAGTTAATAACATGGCTGAACGGTGGGGGTTTAGTTGCTTGGGTAGAAAACAGACCTTGCAGCGTTTGATATATAGCTGGCGGCTGCAGGAAATGATGTGTGACTTCAAAAAGGCTTATGGCTGTATCGCGCCGATTTTGGAAACGGATTTAATAGAAGTCATGGAGATGATTATCAAGTAAAATACACTTTTCATTACATCTTGGAGACAGCCAAAATTCGTGGCAGCTACTAACTTGAGACGCATGTGCAAGGTTGGGTCTCACATTTAGTGAAGTAAAGTACCCTGAGCACCTGTTACCATAACTCGAGAAGATCTTCAATGCTTATTGTATTGCAGGAATGGGTTTATGAAGTTTATCGGAAGGGTTCTCATCCGCTCCTAAACATATGAACTCAGCAGTGAATGATGATCCTCTTGCATTCTTGATAGCTAGAAAGAAGCCGTCAATGTTATGGCAGTTGAAGTACTCTCCGCCACATTGTTGGTAAATAATTGACCACAAGACCTAAATGCAGTAGTTTGAAAAAAGTCTTGAAAGGTGATACTCTCGAAGATAAGAGACTCTATCTGAAAATTGTGTAGGAATCGATAGAAATTCAAAGTTGAGGAAATAAGGGTTAATATGTTGTAGGCATGTGCCCATAATCATTGTTTCGATACACATAAGCTATTATTACTGCTGTAACAGGTATCTACTGCCCAATATCACCACACAAAGCGTGTGTAGCATCTTCCCGTCTAATTACAAAGAACCCAAACTTCATACACTAGACCGATTATAGAACATAGCCGCCTCTACCAATCTCACTCCAATCCCGCACTGCTCGTCCTTCCTCAAGCTCCACGCACCACCATAATACCTCTTTTGCTTTTTCTGGTTGTCTTTGTAGCTCATAAGCTCGCGCGAGCGTAAACCAAGCTTCAGAATAGTTCCAGCCTTTGCCAAGTTTCGTCAATGTGCCGAGGAGGAACGAAGCACGATCACGTGCTGCGATACGATCTTGTAAAGCAGTGCTTGGTTCTTTACTGTTCGGCTCTATTGTTCCAAGGGATGGAGCTAGATGGGGAGTGTGTGGTTTTACGCTGGCCAGAGATACTCCTAGGGGCCCATGTGGGGTTGTATATGAAGATGTTGATTTCAGAAGACTAGGCTTTGTGGATGGGGTTGCTGAAAGGGGTGTAGCATCAGCAGACGTCGAGGGGGTGTTATATGAACTGTTTGTCGGTAAAACAAGCGGTGGAATGGACGGAGGTGGTAGTAGGTCTTGGCTGTATATGTCCAGCAGAATATTGGATAACCCTACAATGGATGAAGGATGGTCTTGGAAATGTGTCAATGCGGATTCGAAATGCTCAAGGGCAATGTAAGGTGTTGATTGTGCAACAGCTAAATGTCCACGCTGTGGAGTGTCAGCAATGCAAAAATATTTATAGAATAATTGAACTGACCTCTGCAAATACATCACCCCATAGCTCACCAATACTTTTCCCACCACCCCAGACAGGGTTAAGTATCGAGATGTTTCCACTGTCCTCCTCTGAGACGCCATGATTTAGACTTGATACCAGTTTTACTGCTTCCTCGATGGCACCTTTGGCATCCTCGTAAATTGCGGCCCGACGGTAAAACCCAGCTATTAACAACCAAACCTTGATCAGTGTAGTTATCCTTCGCCGATTTTGTTGATCTTTGGGGAAAATTGTGGCTGGAGTCGTACTTGAGAGGCTGAAAGAAACATGCTGTTGAGAAACCTTTTTGGGCTTGATAGAGTTACTGTGAGTGGGTCCTGTGTGTTTCTCTCTTTGTGACGTCTGCGGTGTATTCCCGGGGGGTGCCGAGATCTGTGAGTTTCCAGCTGAAGCATGATCTGACGGAACATCCCCAGGCCACACAGGTGTATCATCCCCAATAGGGGTAAAATATTCTTCGCCATCCATTCTAGTAATATTATTGTGTATAGGCGTGCTTGCCTGCCGTTGACCAGCGCTCGAACTCCTCTCTCTTGCTTTCTTTTCCGACAGACTATTGCTTCGGGCTCTTCGTTTCTCAGCAGGATGCTCTTTCTTCAGGTGGTGGTGCTGGGTAGATGGTCTCCCATTTGCGTTTGTGACTTGTATCATGGGGGCAGGGATTGTCTGGGTAGTTTGCGGCCTGAGAGAAACAGCTGAACGGTCACCCAGATCTGGTGCTGTTTGTGATTGAGGGATTCCTCTTCCTCGTGCTGTACGTCCAAATATGCTCCCTTTGATACTCCGAAGTGTCCCAGCAGAACTCTTGGGTGGTGGTTCTAATGTACTTTGACCAAGTGTTGATACATGGTTCTGAAGAGGATCTCCAAATAACCTCGAGTACAAGCTCAGAAGTTCGTCGCTCGCATTTACAGCAACTTCGGGCCCCTCAATAACCTCAATGAGCGTAAGCTGCGTCATTTTGACCTCCAGTACACTTTCTTTTTCATAGTCATCCATGTCATCTACCACCCCCCAGGTTTTCGGTGGCGGCTTCTCATTTACTTGCAAATGTTCACTCCTATATTGTGAATTAAGATCAACATCACCAAATAAGTTCCTCGGGTCTTGGAACTGTTCAAAAGCCCCTTCACAAGCTCGGGCTGCAGTCAAGAACTCCTGCTTTGCGCTTAACAAAAGAGCCATCAGATGCCATAAGGGGATCAGAGAACGTTCTTTCAAGAATCTTCTAGGATTTGACCCAATTTCACTAGAAGGTGTTGCTGAATTCGAACGCGAAGGCAAAAGCCCGGACTTCACAACCTCTATTGCTATAGGCAATTCTCTGCGTTCAGCTAGAACTGTACCAAGTGCAAACAACGTTGTGATATCCGCTGACGCTTTGTATCTTGGGTGCAATGATTTCCGAAAGCAGCTAATAGCATTTTGTTGAATATCTCCCCTTACCGCTCCGTCGAAAGTGAATCTCGCCCAATTCGCGTACCCAATACCTATGCTTTTCCAGGACATGGCAAGAATATCAGGTGAAATGGAGGTGCTTGATGCTCCTTTATCTATATCGTGGCCATTCTGATTTGTTTGTTCTATGGGATGGTGTGTATCTAGCCACGTCTCAAAGAAGTGACCAAGATCTTTGGCTTTTTCTGCGCCTTCACGTGACCCATATCTTGCTAATGCTCTGATACACTCAGATGCAGTTTTAATAACAGTTTCGTCATCATCAAGTCCAGGCTCTTGATCCCCGGTCTTTTCCACGCGAGCTTTCCCTCTTTTCACAATATCCATGTACGTGTCGAATGCTTTAAAAGCCAGGTCAAAGTCTGCCACAGCTAAATGAACTGTGAAGAGATGCCGTAAAATAGGGGTCGAATGGAATGTCTTCGTGGCCGCCCGATACAAAGTTTCCAACACGCCTCTGCTGATGCGCTCTGCTCCACCATCACCTAAATCTTGATCTTTCCAGCCACCGCCACAAAGAATACGCCAGTTTCCCATAACAACATCGACAAAAGCCTCAATTTCCTCGCTAACCTCTTCAGCCTTCGGAAAGTTCACTTCAGACAGCAAAATTGCTTCGTATCTTGATTCCACACGTTGAAGCTCTGTCCTTTGCAAGATTCTCGTCGAAGGTGTTGCGTTCGTTGTTATAAGAGATGTGGTTGGGAATGGTAGGTGTTTCTGCAGGATTTCTGATAGTGTGTTGTAGTATTGTTTCCATACACGTCTTCTTGAAAAGGGGGAGAAAGGAGCGCGGCCACCGGGGGGCGCAAGTTTTTGGTTATCCCAGAATGTTGCCCATCCCCGAAATGCAGCAAGCGTTTCCGTTTCCCGTATTATATTTATCTCGGACTCAATTAGGCAGCTTGAAAGCATGCAGAAACCAGTCAAGTATAGTTCCGTCCATATCTTCAGCTCCTTCCCTTGCGTGTTCTTTAAAGATGACACGGTAAAGATTGGTAAAGTAGACTCGTATGTCTCCAGTGCATCACTAGATGCACCAACCTTGACCTGTGAACTCCCCTTTATGTACGACGCTTTTAGAGCACACACAGTTGTCCATTCGGCTGACTCCCTATTTGTGCCATCCAGCTGTGAAAACTCCATTTCTACGCTTTTCGGAAGCCGTCCAATTGCCTGTTGGTGTTCATCAAGGAGCCAATGTATCCAACCCAAGCAGACTCGGGCCTGGAAATGATCCTCCGCATATGTCCGCTCCTTGTCAATAACTTCCAATAGACGAGGAGCATATTTTGCAAGTTCCGAGGATTCGGCATTTGCTATCGAAGAATTTGCGGTACCAGGTCTGGCAATGGGGGCTCGAGAAATCTGTGTGATAGCATGCTCGGCTTCGGCCGTTATCACTAGACCTATATTTCAAGATTAGCCATCTGCGTCAATCTGTCAAGCTGTGCGATGCTCTTGTTGGGCCAATCTATACATGATCGTGTTGGCGCATGCTTCCTTATTTTACGAAGCAGGTCGGGGATAGCATCCCAATTTCCCTGACATCTAGCTTCATCCAGCTGCTGGATGTACCGTCCACCTTTTGTCTGATCGCGCTGTAGAGCATTATTAGTAACAGTTTAAATTGGAGTTAGAGAGGTATAAAATCGGGTAGCTAGTACTACTTTTAAGCTCATGGTTTGGCCGACTTGAATCCAGGATGATACGCGTCAATCATGAGGATAGCATGAGCGCAATGTAGTGAACAGAAATGAGAGACTATGCAAGAGATACAAGGTACGTTCTGTGGATTATTGAATTGGGTGTCGCCCTCGTAGACGCGAATTGTAGTCTAATATGACAGCTTTCATCAAGCTTGGCACTGGGTTGATGACGGTGACGGTAGTGCCCCACAAATTCCCGCTTCCAACCAATCGTAACAAATTTTCTCAACTTTTCAGCGTTGTCTCAACTACAGCTTCAATATTCCAGAAATAGGTGTATCTGGTGAAATCCGATCCAATTCAAAAGCCAGAATCACAAAGCTGTAGGTGTGAGAATATATTTAAACCCACATACTAAGAAACCTTACATATCGAGAACATTCTAACACTTCACCAGCACTACGCAAAAATTTCAGATTTTCATCGTCTCTCGCTAAGAAAAAGGGGAAGTGAGGAACAAGGGGAAGACTGACATCTGTTGACTAGAATCCTCGCACTGAAGGTACATTTAAAATATTGCCCAATACTTGTTCATCTACTGACATTCACAAGTAGTCACGAGGTAATTCGGGCCTAGCCACCTAAGTAAAGCTCTAAGAGACTACGTACTCTCTTAGACACTTGTCTAATTGATTCTTGAGGTCGAGACGCTTCCCCTACAAGACCAAGGCCATACCCACTTCTTAAATAGCCCGGAGATGTCTCTACCGCCCGAGTTAGGGTGGCTCTGTTCTCAGCTTGCAACTGTAACGACTGATGATCTTCCACGCCATGTTCCTGAGCTTTTACGATTAATTCTTTGCTGCCAAGGTCCCTTGTCAAGTCCCACAGCATCCAAGTCTGCACCCTCTGATTTCACCGTGCCAGTGCACAAGCTGAAAACACAGATATCCAGCCTGTTGAATGGCAAGAGTCCGGAAGGGAGATTTGCTGCAGTTGTATTGATCAAAGGTGCAGTCGAGGTCGGAGGTTGGGAAGTTCTTCAGACGTCTGAACCATGGGTTCGAGGATTGTTGTCGATACTCGTGGTAAGCTCTACCAGTTTTCATTTTGTGTACTTGCTCTATACCTCAACCAATATTTCTATTTTAGGACCGTTATATATGTTTGTGGCTGCTAAATCCAGAGTATTCATGCTAATTTATATGTAGAAGTCGGATACCACTGCCACAAAAGAGTTATGTATCATAACTTTAACCAAGATCTACTGCCTGACTCACCAATATCAAACTCTTATTCGAGAGATCACCACACCAACGTTACCTACGTTCATAACGTCATGTTTAAATTTGTTGTCGTCAAAACTGGCTGTCAATACTGGCTCCATACCGTCTCCTTTGACTGAGGTTATCTTTTGGTCATTTTCAACGCTTTTGCCTCAACATACTACCATTTATCGACCATTTGTCTCTCAAATACGTACCATAGCTAAACCATATTTGGCGCCTACGTCCTCAGATGGATTCGTGTCATCAACCCTTAGAAGAAGCGCGTGTCGTCTTGTAGTTCTACTGCACCAAACTATCGCAAAGAATGCTGGCGGCGAGGAGTGGGGAAAGGCTGTGAGGAACGTTGTAAAGGATATCCATGCCACTGCCGATCAAGTATTCCGCGCCGTCATCGAGACATGGGAGTCCACTGCTGGCTATAATCCTACCGACCCAGATATCAGCCTTGAGCTGTATGGAGGTGGAGAGACTACCGATAGCTTACCATCGTGGAGTGGCGTTGATGCTGGCATACAGAGGATTGTTGGATTGTTCGGACTCCTCGAGGAATACTTCAAACACGAAACGTCCTTACCTGTCTTCATTCCATTAGCAATAATTGTTGATTTGATCGATCGCATCTTAATGATGGTCCTTCCTTCATCGCTTTCTCCCTCAAAAAGGGGACGTCATGAAGAAGCCCTCCGCCTACGTCCTGGTATTGATCGTGAGGAGCGCGATGCGCTGTGGAGTGGCATGCCTCGGGTTTACGTTGGCGCGCTACAGCTGATCAATGCTCTTGCAAGCCGATTGCAAGATTCTTTTCTTACGATGGCGCAAGGTTTCTTGGAGCGGGTACTGTGGGTTTTTACCTCTGGCAGAAACGATCCGACCTTCCGGCAACTTTCCTACAGCATCACAGCAAGGTCACTTCTACAGGTCGGCCCAAGCCTAAGCAAGCAAGGATGCACCAATCTGTTAACCCTTATTCAAGCATGCTGCCAAGATCTGCACGATCGTGGCAATGCAGATGCAGACACAAATATCTCTACATCTACATCTGATATTAAAAATGTAAATGGAAAACGGCCATTGTCACACCAGAGCACAGATACCTTCCTTCATGGCTCATCAGGTACAGCTTTACAGGTAGATGCAGAGGATACAGAACTCATCATTGCTGCCCGTGACTTACTGCCTCTATTCTTCTCGCACCTATCTCAAGAATATCTTAATTCCAGCACTCGTGGATTATTGGAGCGCACAGTCATCCTGTCTAAGCATAGAACAGCTATGTTGGCTAGTATACTAAATCCATGGCTTGGAAAGAGTGGTCGACCATCGACAAGTTTGCTGCCCTATGCAGCCAGGCAATTCTCTGGAGACCTTGAGATCGAAATTTTGCTCAGACCTAGAATGCCCATGGTTCAGATCGAAATATTGCCCGAAGGAGATGTAATGGGAGGTGATGAGGAGGAGGAGGAAGAGGGAGATGAAGCTGTTGAAGATGATGAAGTTTATTCGAGAATGGAGGAAGATACAGTGGCTACTGGCATACCAAGAGATAACGTTGTCGAGGTTTATGCACATTATCCGGGACTCGGTCCTGTCTCTCCTGTCCCAGGGGTATCTACAGCAGTATTTGGCTCTCACGAAATACCGGCAACTTACAAAATCACCGATAGCCTCAAATCCACCTCAGACCTACCCCAGTCCCAAGGAGCCATGCCAATAACAGAAAGCTTTCTTCCCCGAGCTCTCCACGGGGATGACATGGTTGTTGAGTCCCGACTGCACCAAGAATCAGATGATGAAAGTGTTCATCTGGTCATGGAGTTGGATTCCGATTCCGACTAGAACGTGATGAACGGATATCTAGATACCTAATATCAAACCTCTGGTCCCTTCAAACCAACATTTAAAGATAGCCATCAGCCCTAATCATACATACATATCCTCAAAGGTTTATAGATACTTGTTCAACCGTTTAATTTGCATCTGTATTGGGTCATATGGATGTAAGGTGTCGTTATATCCCTAGCTTAGAAAACTCTTATGTATTGATTTGAAGAGATAATTTTGATTGTAACGTGTCCAAAACTCGAGTAGTCCGTGATTCAATCAATGATTAACATTAAACATAATTTTGCTGAGCATAATATTTTTATTCACACTGCTCCTAAGCACGCTATTTCCATTCTCACTGCCAAAACTTCTACCCTAACGCACAGCTTATGCAATGCTATATTACGATATGCTAGCTATACAGTCGCCTTGCTATAACAGAACTTTGGTAAATCCATACTGCTAGGATGAGGTTGAGTATTCCTTAATTTAAAGTTCCTCTTGCGTCTCTGTCATCCTAAATACAAGTTAGCTTGGCTATTTCAATATCAAAGAGGCATCAACTTAATGCTTAGCTGAGCCTGTGCTTTACAAAAGGTCGTTTCCACCCTGTGCTCAGATATGACCTCAAGGAACACTATATTTCCATATACGCTGGCCAAAGCAGCCAGACCAACAGTATTTTTTAGGCCATCCAAACTTATCCTATCTCTGGGTAGGGATTCTGTATGATATTAGTTACTCCATTTTAGAGGATGAATTGGAATGGTTGGCGCGCTCGTTATTCCTATAAACACTGGCTAAACAGCGCGAATTTAGATAAGCCATCTAAAATTAGGGTAATCTTTTCTTTAGATTCTTCATAAACCCTCTAGCTCTGTAGTTTAAGCTTGATATTCCCATATAGACCAAACTAAGTATATCTGAGTCAACTCTAACTTAGAGCATACTAGTTTTCTCCTTCAACTACTGCCTCTAACATCCATGGGAAATCCAGGACTCTCATATAAAGGCCCCCCCCCCAGCAGAAGTTGATTCTCCTCCCCAGCCAACTTTGAGCAATCTGAACGTCTAGTCTAAGTCTACAGATTATCTGACCGTTCAAAATATTCGCTTGAACACACACTTGAAGCACGTTACTTGTTATCGTCAATTTATTGGGATACAACTGCTTTAAAAACATTGGAGTCAAAACTTGTCTTCAAGTTCTTCCCAGAGCAACTGCTCAATAACAGAACAAAACCCACTTTTCTCAAGAAGTTGAGAAATTCTCCTTACCAAACTCGAGATTCAACTGGCTTTGATACTCTCGTAGCAATATGGCCAATTCTCAAACCCCAGGTCGAGATCAACTCCCATTCGTTCCGATGTATGGTCCGACCTTAGATTCTTCATACATTTCAAAAAATACCCACAATACCCCTTGTGTTGATTCTCATCATAATAAAATGGCTCTGCCTTCATATTTACCAGATCAGGCACATAGTCGCGAACGTGCAATGGCACCCGTTCCAACTCCCCAGAACCAAATGGGTAGTTCAAGCTTCGTTTCAATGAACGATATGGAGTATTATCCAGCACCTCCATTGTACCCTGCTCCTGGAAACAAAGTCCCTGTTCTCTGGAATCAAATGGGTCACATAAACAACACAGAGTCTGCTCGAGCACCTCTATTTTATCCAAAAATTGGAAACAATGATAATACTCTCTGGAATCAAATGGATAGTTCAAATCATAATCCCCTGGACAATGTCAATTCTACTCAAGCACCTCCATTTAATCTAGATTTTGAAAACAATGACTTTGATTTCTGGTCTCAAATGGATGGTTCAAATCATAGTCTCGTGGACAATATAAAAGCTACTCAAGAACCTCCATTCTATCTAGATCCTGGAAATAAT
>Ga0247812_10001552_pt1 | contig 12995 bp, 10 predicted proteins | sample UWRJL149409B1_FD_178011 | JGI IMG/M metagenome (GOLD analysis project Ga0247812, IMG submission 178011) | Plant litter microbial communities from Arlington Agricultural Research Station in Wisconsin, United States - UWRJ-L149-409B-1 | ecosystem: Environmental > Terrestrial > Plant litter >...
CGAGGGTGCACAGGTCGGACAGGCGTTGCCGTGGCTGCGCCGGAACGGCTATTGCGACCAAGGAGAGCGAATGTAGTAAGGAGCCCCTGTGAAGACAGCCTCCACTCCGGTGATCATGCCGTTCTTGATCTTGAACATCTCAAGAAGGCTCCAGCTGTGGGGTTCCCGAAAAATCGACTTGGCGGGTTTTCCGTCAGTCAATATATACTTATCCAGCACGCCCTTATGATCGATAAAGGCGCGCGCCATGACGATGCAGCGATGTTCGTCTATCAGGAAAAAGTCGCGATCCCGGACGCGTTCGTTGAAGCGATAGCGGCCGAGCTTGAAACCCTTTTCAATCTCGGGAAACTCCATCCCGTTTTCAAATCTCTTGGCATCCGGCGAAAATCGCGTGCCCCGAATTTCGCCATTGTTGTTTTCGAGCGTCGAAAAATAGCCGTTGGCAAGCTGCCGCATCTGCTCGCGCGAGCCGCATTCCTGCTTGGAAACGGCGCGATCGAGGTCGGGATCATGGCGGAAGACGGTCGGATCGCCGAAGGGCGTGGGCGGCGCGCTCAGATTGCGCTTGGTGGAAATGATGTGCTCGATTTCGGTGATCTTGCGGTTCTCGACCTTCAGCCGGATGGCAAGAAATCCGGGCGTGTCGTTCTGCAAGATGGCCGTATAGATTCCGACGCTGCCGGTCTTGGGATCGGACAGATAGAGTGGCTCCCCAAGCTCCTGGGTCACCGTATCCCAAGTGCCGTCTGGAAATGACATCATCACATTGTTTTCGCTGAACCGAACCTTGGAATCGAAGGGCGCGCGCTTGGGATCATGCGCCAGATAGGCGGTCCGATATTGCGCCCCGATACTCTCAAGGCATGTCCGGTCGCACAGCGCTTCCCGGGCGGCGGCGGGCGTGGAAAGTCCAGATGCCCCAAGAAACGCGGCCGTCAGGCCAAGCAGCGGCTTCATCATATTCCTCTCATCCTTTTTCTGTATCCTGCCCCCTTCGCCGCTGCCTTGATTGTCTGTGGGGGAACTGGCGGCTTGCTCCGGCGCGATGCATGCGCACCGAAAGTTCCTTGCCGACACACATCCCCGTTCGCAGTCAGTCAAGCTTCCACGGGTGGGAAGGTCTAGGATCTCAGACAAGTGGCCTTGGTGCCATCGGTTTTAGGAGATTGCGATGATTGATCGCCGAACGATAATGGCAGGCGCCGTGGCGATGGGCGCGGCAGGCCTACTGGCCGAAAGCGGGCGCGCGCAGGATGTGCTTGGCGCGACCAAGCCTGTGCCGCCGCCCGCAGATGCGGCCCGGATCGAATTGCGCCATGCTTTCTCTCTCAGCATATTTTTCGACGAGCGTATCCGGATCCAGTCAGATACCGGCCGGGTCTTCGTACCGGCCGTGGGTGGAGAGATATGGGGGCCCAGGCTTCAGGGCAGGGTGATTCCCTATGGCGGGGCGGACTATGCCGGAGGGCATGGCCTCGATGCATCCTATATGCTCGAAGCCAGCGATGGCGCGCTGATCTTCATCAACAATCACGGATATATGAAGCGCCTCGACGGGAAGAAGACGCCGCGAGCCGCGCCGGCACCGCGCCGCGCCGGGGATGTTCCCAATCAGAGCTTCGTGGCGCCGCCGGATTCTGCCGTGCCGCTGCGCATGCGGCTGATGCCCGTGTTCGACGCGCCACAGGGGCCGCACGAATGGATGAACAGCACCGTCTTCATCGGGCATGGCGGTCGCTATACCGATCCCGATCACACCGTCTTCACCTATTATGAGGTGCTCTGATCATGCGCGAATTCACATCTCCCGAAATCACCACCAAGGGCAATGTCGGCAAGGTCGATCTGAGCTATGCCTTCCGGCTGACGGCGATCTATGATCAGCGCCACGTCTCTCAGACGTCGCGCGGCGGCCGTGTGTACCGGGCGATCACGGGCGGCACGATCGAAGGCCCCGGGCTGAACGGCAACGTCTATGCCGATAGCGGCGGCGATTATGGCCTGATCCGGGAAGACAAGGTGGAGGATCTGAGCGCGCGCTTCATGACGCGGGCCGAGAATGGCGAGTGGATCTATTTCAGTCATGTCGGCTATCGCCGGCACGATGGATATCACCGCATCCAGGCCTATTTCGATGCGGATGCCGGCGGCCCTTATGCCTGGCTGAATGACGCCGCGATGATCGCGACGGCGGTGGAAACCGCGGACGGAAAGCGCGTCGTCTACACCTATTACCAGGCGATTTGATGCCTCTTCCATGCCTGGCAGCGAAAGTGATTTCATGACCGATTTTTCGGCGAACCCCGCTGCGAAGGGATTTTTCGCGCCGCAGAGGTTCGAGGCGGACGTCCACGATTGCGAGGTCGTGGGCAAGGTGCCCGAGGGCCTGAATGGCGCTTTCGTCAGGGTGGGCGGGGATTGGGATTATCCCGCCAAGCATGGCGACGATTCGGTCTTCGCGCAGGACGGCTATATCAGCCGCTTCCGCTTTCGCGGCGGCAAGGTGGATTATAAGGGCCGCTGGGTGCAGACGCCGCGCCTGATCGCCAATCGCAAGGCGGGCCGGCAGCTCTATGGCTATTATCGCAATCCTTACGACAATGATCCGAGCGTCCGCGATCCGGACCGGCCTTGGCTCAACACGGTCGCCAATACGTCGGTAGAGGCGCATGCGGGCAAGCTTTTCGCGCTGAAGGAAGACACGCACCCGTACGAGATCAATCCGGTCACGCTCGAGACGATCGGGCCATGCAATTTTCACGGCGATTATAAAAGCCAGACGTTCACGGCCCATCCCAAGATCGATCCGGTTTCGGGCGAGCTGCTGACATTCGGCTATGAAGCAACCGGCCTGGCGACGGACGACGTATTTTTCTACGTGATCGACAAAGGCGGTCGGGTCACGCGAGAGACCCGGCTGAAAGTGCCCTATGTCAGCATGATCCACGATTGGGCGATCACCCAGGAGCATGTGATCTTCCCAGTCTTCGGCTATACCACCTCCCTGGAACGCCTGCGGCAGAAGAAAATCCACTGGGCGTGGGAAAAGGGTGCGCCCACCTATTTCGGCATTCTGCCGCGCAATGGCGATGCGAAGGACGCCCGATGGTTCAAGGGTCCCGAACGCGCGATCGTTCACACCTTCAACGCTCGAACCGTGGGCAGCAAGGTCATCCTCGACGCGCCCGTGTTCGATTCCAATCCCTTTCCGTTTTTTCCCTTTGCGGACGGATCGAAATGGGATCCGGCAAAAGGCAGGGCTTTGATCCGGCGGATCACCTTCGATCTCAATTCCAAGGACGATGGTTTCACGGAGGAAATCCTGTTCCCGAATCTGGGGATCGTCGATCTCACCCGCATCGACGAGCGGTTCATGTCGCTCGACAATCGCTATGGCTTCACCTCCTTCCGGGACGCCGCCAAGCCGTTCGATGAAACGCGTGCCGGCAACCTTTCGGCACGCGTGACCAACAGCTATGGTATCTTCGATCTCAAGGATGGGACGATGCGATCCTATTTCGCGGGCGATACCCATAGTCTCCAGGAGGTCACGTTCGTTCCGCGCTCCAAGGATTCGGAAGAAGGCGACGGCTGGCTGGTGGGTGTGGCAAACAATTATGCCGAGATGCGATCGGAGCTGGTGATCGCCGATGCACGGCATCCAGAGGATGGCGACGTGGCACGCGTCCTGCTCCCCTTCCGATCGAACGTTCAGGTGCACGGGCGCTGGTATGGCGATGATGTGCTCGATTTCGGCTGAGGATCAACGCGCATGAGCCCGCCCAGAGTGACACGCCGCACCTTGGTCTTCGGGATCGGCTCTGGATTGGGGCTGGGGCTGGTGCCCGGTGTCTTCACACGGCCGGCGGCGGGGCTCGGTCTGCCGTCGCCGGGTGTTGCGACGGTATTCGCGGATCGGCCGCTTCTGGACTTTAGCGACCGGCTGGAGCGCTTTCGCCCGCCAAGGGGGGCACGATCCTGCGACGGCGTCGCCGGCATCGACGAAGCGACGCTGCGCTGCCATCATTTCACGATTTAGCTGATCAGATCTTCAATGCCGGCCCCAGCGCCTCGCGCATCGCTTGGGCCGGATCATCCATCACCCTGCTTTCGACATCGAACAGCATCGTGGCGCGCTGCTGATCGTCATAGGTCGGCCAATGCGGCAGCCCGCTCGCGGCGGAGTTTGGATCGCCGTTCGTGGCAAATGCCACCCAGGCGGCACTCATCCTTTTCGCCAGCAGAGCGGGCGCCGGACCATCCCCCAAAAGGGCCCGCCCCGCCGCAGGCGTGTCGAATAGCAAGGAGCCCTCCATGGTGTGGAGCGCGCCGAGCGTGCCGTCGAGGGCCGGACTTTGATAGTCCAGCCGGTAGAGCCAGGCTTGTCCGCCGCGCGCCGCCATTCTTTCGGCCTGGGCGATGGCGGGGAGCATCACCGAATAATCGGAATTGAGCTGAATGTAGCGACGGCTGGGCGAGGTCCCGGGATAGGCCTTGGCATAAAGCGGCAGCAGATCTGCCGCCAGCGCCCCCACCAAATTGCGGGCACGGTCTGCCAGTCCCGCTTCGTCGAGCAGGAATCCTTGGGGATCATTGCCCATGAAGAAGCTCATTTCCTGGGCATTGGATCCGATGAGCATCGGAATGGTGCAGGCCAGGGGGGATGCGTCCGGGGAAAATGGGTGGCGGGGCAACAGGGCTTCATCGATGACCGGCGCGAAACAGGGCAGGTCGATGAACCGCTCAGGCGACATTTGCTGCGAAACCGCATGAAAGCCCGCCAGCAGTTTTTCGGCAGGCATCGCGCGCAGGGCGCCGATGTCCCGGGGTTTCAGCTCGAGTATGTGCATCAGCCGATCGGTCACCGCGGCCGCACGATCGCGCTCCATGAACCGAAGCCCGGGGCCGCTCTGCACGCCCGCGCGGCTGAACAGCCCCCGGGCACGCGGGCTTGCCATCAGGAAACTGGTCTTCATGCCGCCGCCGGATGTGCCAAACACCATCACGCGCGCAGGATCGCCGCCAAAGGCTTCTATATTGTCGCGGATCCATTCCAGCGCGGCGATGATGTCCAGCATCCCCACATTGGCAGAATGCGCGAAATCTGCCCCGCCGATCTCCGCCAGATGGGAAAAACCGAAAGCATTGAGCCGGTGATTGAGGCTGACGACCACCACGTCGCCGCGCGCTGCAAGGCTGGCGCCGTCGACCGTGGAGCCCGTCCCCCCGTAGAAGAAGCCGCCGTGTAGCCAGACCATCACCGGCCGCTTGCCGCCATCCTTGAGCGCGGACGTCCAGATATTGAGGAACTGGCAGTCTTCCGATTCGGGCAGTTTGACCGGCGGCGGCGCATTCGCCGGCCGGGGCAGTTGCGCGAGGATCACATAGGGCGGGCCGGGCGGCGGATTGACATTGGTCTGAACCGCGCTGGCACCAAAGGACATAGCGTCCTGAACGCCGGCCCAGGGGTGCGGCCGGGAGGGCGGCATGAACCTTTTCGCCACGGCATAGCGCACGCCCTTGAACGCGATCGCATTGCCTGCTCGCGCACCGCGCAGCCGGCCGCCCGTCGTCTCCGCAATCAGATCGGCCGATCCCGCCGCGCCCGATACCGCACTCATCTGCAATCCCCCTGCGACGGCAATCCCCCCGAGCGTTGCGCGGCGGGTCCAGCCCTGCATATGCGTCTTATCCTCGGGCATATCCGTCCTTTCGAACAGATCTTATTCTTTGCCGGTCCCGAGCCGCTTTCCCAGCAGCGAACCTGGGCCTTGGCTGGCAGAGAAAGGGGCGTTTCGGGTTCCCTGGCGGCGTTCGCGGGGGTTCGCTCCCGTGCAAGCGCCGCGGCGGCAATCTCCTACTCTCGATCCGAACGCTGCCTCCGCGAGACACATCCCCGGTGTTTCATCGAGATGGGCAGGTCATCGGGAGAGAATTTCATGAACAACCGCGTCATCCCCAAAACCCTGTCGAAGCGCTGGCGGAGGTTTGCCGGCGCCAGCACGGCGTGTCTCGCTTTCGGTGCGTCCGCCGCGATGGCTCAGGATGGCGCTCCGTCAGGCGCCGAGCCCGCCGAGGCGGCGTCCGCGGCCGCCGCGGATGAAAGCGAGGCGGCGCCCGAGAATGAGATCATCGTTACCGCGTCGCGCGTTGCAAGAGACGGATATTCCGCGCCGACGCCCACCACGATCGTTGGCACCGAGGCACTCGAATCACGCGGCGCCACCAATGTCGCGACCGTCCTCAACGAACTGCCGGCTTTTCGCGCCTCCACCACGCCCGGAACCAACAGCGTGCGCTCGATCTTCCCCGGCGCATATTATGCGGATCTGCGCGGGCTGGGCGCCTCCCGGACGCTGGTGCTGGTCGACGGCAATCGTTTCGTGCCGCAGATCACCACGGGGCTGGGCGGCTATCAGGTGGATCTCAATCAGGTGCCGGCGCTGATGCTGGACCGGGCGGAGGTCGTGACAGGCGGCGCCTCGGCGCAATGGGGCTCGGATGCGGTTGCCGGCGTCGTCAATCTCATTCTCAAGAAGGATTTCCAGGGCATCAATGCCGAGGCGCAATATGGCATCTCGGAACAGGGCGACAATGAAGAGTTTCGCATCGGCCTGCTCGCCGGAACCAAGCTGGGGGAGCGCGCGCGCGTCGTCTTCGGGATCGACTATGTCGATAACAAGGGCGTGGGCGATGTGTGGACCCGCGATTGGGGACAGGGCGGCGATTACATTATAGCCAATCCCTGTCCGTTGGCGGCGGCTGTTTCCGCCGCCTGCCCAGCGGGAGGCAATGGCCAGGCCCGGCAGCTCATCCTGCCCGATGTTCGCTTTTCGACCGCTACGCCGGGCGGGCTGATCGTCAGCACGACCGGGCCGGCCGCCGCGCTGAAGGGAATCCAGTTCGGCGCGAACGGCAGCATCTCCACTTTCTCGCCCGGCGCTTATGCCGGCGCGCAATTCATGCAGGGCGGCGGCAGCAATGCCGGGCTCAACCTCACCAACGGCGTTTTCATCGCCCCCGCCAGCGAACGGCTGATCGGCTATGGGCGCTTTGCCTATGATTTCGGCGAGAGCACCGAATTCTATGTGGAAGGCTCCTATGCGCGCTCCCAGGGCAAGAGCCAGAGCCTGCCGCCGCGCAACGAGCAGACCAGCCCGATCACGATCCGCACGGACAATCCCTTCATTCCCACCCCGCTCCGCACCATCATAAACAATTATAATGCGAGCGCGGCTGCGGGTCAGCAGATCACCAGTTTCAACGTGGGGCGTTACAGTCAGGATATCGGGGCGGCGCGGAGCGATGTCACCAATACCACCTACCGCGTGGTAGGCGGGCTGCAGGGAAAATTCGGCGACAGCGGCTGGAAATGGGACGGCGCGATGATCTTTGGCCGCAATGATTATAACCAGAAAGTGGCCAACAATCGCATCCGCAGCAAGTTCAACTTCGCGACGGATGTGGTGGCGAACGCGGCCGGCGTGCCCGTCTGCCGCGCGACGCTGCCCGGCGCGTCGTTCAACGCCGCGGCGGCGGGCTGTGTCCCATTCAACATCTTCGGCGACGGATCTGCCACACGGGATGTCGCGAGCTATGTGACCGGCACGCTCATGAGCACGACGCGCTATGATCAGACCGCCGCAAATCTCAACGTGACCGGTGAGCCGTTCCATAGCTGGGCAGGGCCGGTCTCGCTGGCGGCCGGCGTCGAATGGCGTCACGAAAAGCAGATCACGCAGGTGGATCCCTTTGCCGAAGCCGCGGAATATGAGACCACCAATGCGCGTTCCTTCCGCGGCGGCTTTTCCGTCAAGGAAGCCTATCTGGAAACCGTCGTGCCCTTGGCGGCGGACATGACCTTTGCCCGGTCGCTCGATCTGAACGGCGCGGTACGCGTGGCGGATTACAGCACGGCGGCAGGCACGCAGGTGACCTGGAAGGTCGGCGGCACCTGGAAGCCGGTGGATGATCTGCTCGTCCGCGTCGCGCGGTCGCGCGATATCCGGGCGCCCAATATCTTCGAACTGCGGACGCCCCCGGTGTCCACGATCACCAATCAAAGCTTCACGCGCGGCATCGATGGCGGACCGGCCGGACAGGTCTCGACCCAGCAGCTGATTGGCGGCAATGCTGATCTGCAGCCGGAGAAAGCGGATACATTCACCGTTGGCGCCGTGCTGACGCCCTCCTTCGTTCCCGGCCTTTCGCTCTCGGTCGACTATTACGACATCACCGTGAAAGACGCGATCACCGCGCTCAGCAACGTCGTGGTGGTGAATGGCTGCAATGCCGCGGACCCGTTTTTCTGCAGCTTCGTCAGCCGCTTGCCCGCGGGCAGTCCGGCAACCTATCTGCTCAACACGCCTTATGTGAATCTGGCGATGCTGCAGCGAACCGGGCTTGATTTCTCGGCAACCTATCGGCTGGACATGCAGGATGTGTCGCAGAGCCTGCCCGGCGCGCTGACGCTTCAATTTGCCGGCAATTATGCGACCCATTATCGGGAGGATGCCGCGGGTGCGGGCTATATCGAGCGGGCGGGCGAAACGTCCAACACGGGCACTCCGCGTTTCCAGTCGACGAGCACCATCACCTATGCCCTTCATCCCGCGCAGCTTTCGCTGCAGATGCGGACGATCGGATCCGGCAAATATAACAAGACGTTCGTCGAAGGCGTGGACATTAACGACAATGACGTTGCCGGGCGGACCTATTTCAACCTGTCCGGCCAAGTGGATCTCACGGACAAATTCCAGCTCTTCGGCGTGGTCAACAATGTCACGGATCGCGATCCCCCCATCGCCCCGGTGAATTTCAGCTTCCCCACGATCAATTCCTTCTTCGACATGGTGGGGCGTTCCTATCGCGTCGGTATCCGGTACAAGATGTGACCGGGCCGGATCGCCGCTCGCTGCTGAAGCTGGGCGCGGCCGGCGGGGTCGCGAGCGTTCTGGCGCCCGCGGGCCGTGCCCTGCCGGCCGCGTCGCCGCCGCGCAGCCAATCGGCACCGGCGGATGTCACGGGAAGTTTGGCCCGCTGGGCAACGTCGGTGCGGTATGAAGATCTGCCGGACGCCGTGATTGTGGCGGCAAAGCGCTTCGTGCTCGATTCTGTGGGATGCGCCTATGCGGGCTGGCAAACGGAAAAAGGGCGCCGCGCGGCCGAAACGATGCTCCAGCTGGGCGGCGAGCGCCAGGCGCGTGTATGGGGCACAAACCGAAGAATTGCCGCGACCCATGCCGCCTTTGCCAATGCGGAATTGATGAACGCGCTGGATTTCGACGCCATTCCCCATACCCCGCCGGTGACCCTGCCCGCCATTTTCGCCATTGCAGAGATGCGCGGGAAATCGGGCCGGGAGGTTCTCACGGCGGTTGTGGTCGCCCATGAGATCGCGGCGCGGCTGAGCGCTGCGAGCAGCCAGATGCAGGCATCGCTCAACGCAACGGGCGCCACCCCCGAGGTCTTCGGCATCAATAATGAGGGTATCATCGCCACCGCCGCCGCGCTGTCCGGCCTGCTCGGCATGGAGCCAGCGCGGGCGATCCACGCGATTGGCCTGGCGGCCTATTATTGTCCGCCCCAGGTCAGCCATGACTGGGAGACGCTTTCGACCAAGACCAATGTGAAATATACGCCCGTCGGATGGGTGAGCCAGGGCAGCGTGACGGCCGCGTTGCTCGCGGAAACGGGCTTCACCAGCAATCCGGCCGTCTTCGAAGGCACGGCGGGCTTTGCCCGCTTTTACGGCTGGCCGGTCTGGCGGCCCGAGGTCGCGACACGCGGACTGGGCAGCGACTGGCGAATCCTGTCTGTGGATTACAAGCCGCACGCGGCCTGCCGGTTCATTCATAGCCAGATCGATTGTATGGAATCGCTGGTGGCGCAGCATCGATTTACGCCCGATCAGATCGCCTCGATCCAAACGCTGGGTGTACCATTCGTGGCGCATCCCGATCCCATGAACGTCACCACCCAGGAAGATGCGCAATTCAGCACCCCTTATAACGTCGCGCTGGCGGCCTGCGGCATCCCGATCGACGCCAACGCGCAAAGTCCTGACCGGATCGGCGATTCCCTCGTGCGCGCCACGATGGCGAAGATCGCATGGGGCGTGCATCCCGGAACACGCGCGGCGAAGGCCCAGGATCCGCGCAGCTATATCGCCCGAGTCACGGTCCGATTGACCGACGGACGGGCGCTGGTTCAGGAAGCGCTTTACGCCCGCGGGACATCGAGCCAGCCGGACCTGCGCCTGTCGGACGATGCGCTGAACGAAAAATTCGTCGCAAATGGCGCCGGCCGGCTCGGCAAGGCGCGGGCCCGCACCGTTGCGGACCGGATCTGGGCCATGGACGCCCTGGCGTCGGTGGGCGGGCTCTTCTGAACGGACCAACGGTGGTCATCCATGCCATTATGCGCTGATCGACTTTGGAAGCGGATTATGCCAGTGGCAGCGAGGACGGGATTGCCCGTTTATCGAGCGGGGACGGCATTTGGATAAGGATGGCGGGCGGCAAGAGGCCGGCGGTGAGCGCAATGCGATTGACCGCGGGCCGCTCGAAAATGTCTTCGGATTCTTGCTGCGTGCGGCTTGGCGCGATTCAGCGCGGGTTTTTGCAAAATATTTCCGCAGCCTGGATATCAATCCCCAGCAATATGCCACTCTCGTGCTGATCAGCCGCAATCCCGGCTGCGCGACGGGCGATCTGACCGAGCCCTTGGGCGTAACCGCCAATAATATCGTCCGGCTGATCGAGACGCTTTCGGAACGCGGCCTCGTCGAAAAGACCGTGGACGCCGCCGACCGGCGCGTCCGGCTCCTCCGGCTGACCGATGAGGGAACAGCGTTCTTGGCGCGACTGTTCGAAATCCACGAACATTATGACGCGGAGTTCCGCGAGAAGCTGGGCGCGGACAATATCGACCGGCTCTGCGAGATCCTGCACCGCTTCGATTAGGGAATGAACGCTCGCCGAAACGGCGGCCCGACGGCCCGCCGCGCGATTGACACGACCATTCCAGGAGTATACTTCTAAGAAAGAAACAATCTGCAGATAGCAGATGATCGAGGGAGGTGCCGCAGCATGGCAGTGGGTCAGCAGGCCTTTTGGGCGAATCCGGCGCCTTTTGCCGGCGCTTTTTTCGGCAGCCGCGGCCGCCAGCAATCACTGACTGTCAGTTTTGGCCATGTGTCCTCGTCATTGGGTGCGCCGACGTATCTTCAGGGAGGGGACGAATTCGCCACGGCGCCTTCGTTGTCGAGCGCGCCAGGGGATTTGCTTTTCATCGTCCTGGCGCGCTCCGCCGCGGTCCGCGTCGAAGGCGAAGGACGCCATATCCGGCTCCAGCCGGGGCAATGGATATTATGCACACACGCCCGGTTCGACGACGCGGCCGATCCACGGGATCGCCTCCTGATCAGTGTCTCCCGTCAGGCCATCGATGGCGGGATCGATATCGATCGCTGCATGATGAAGGTCATGGGCGATCGGGATGGAGCGGCGCAACTGCTCCCGATGCACCTGATCAGCCTATGTGCTGGCGAAGCTGGCAGGGTGGCCTGCGGCAGCGAAATGGCCGAAATCGCGATACACATGGTCCGCGTGGCCCTGATGGATCTGCTCCGCGCCATTTCCCCCATTCCCATGCGGGAGACATTGCGGTCGCAGATCAAAGCCTATATTGCCCGCAATCTGCGCGATCCGGAACTGGCGATCGACCACATCGCCGCCCGCTTTAAATGCACCAAGCGCAATCTCCACAAGGTTTTCAGGGACGAGGGCAGCACGCTCAGCAAATATCTGTGGAACGCGCGGGTCGAAAAATGCCGGATGGATCTGACGGATGCGCTCATGGCGCACCGATCGATCACCGAAATCGCCTTTTCCTGGGGCTTTAACAACAGCGCCCATTTCAGTCGCACCTTTCGGGCCAGGTACGACTTGTCTCCCAGCGCCTATCGCATACGCGCATTGGCGGCTGCGGCGGCTCCCCTGGGCGCCGATGCCCCATGGTGAAGCCGTTGGGCGCCGTGGCACGCGAAAAAGCCGATGGCCCGGCAGGATCGAGCCGGTTGACGATATTTCTGTGCTTCCTGGTCGCCCTCATCGAGGGGTTCGAACTCCAGGCGGCGGGCGTGGCTGCGCCCGGCCTGGCCCCGGCCTTGGGACTGACCCCCACCCAGCTCAGCGGCTTTTTCAGTGCGAGCACAATCGGCATGTTGATCGGCGCCTACGTCGGCGGCTCGCTGTCAGATCGCCATGGGCGCAAACATGTGCTGCTCCTGTCCGTTGCCGCATTCGGCATCTTTTCGCTCCTCACCGGCCTCGCCCCAAGCTACTTCTGGCTGGTTGTGGCCCGCTTTCTAACCGGCGTAGGCCTTGGCGGAGCGCTGCCGAATATCATCGCGCTCTCTGCCGAAAATAATGCCGAAGGCAGCGCGCGGGCCGTCGCACTGACCTATAGCGGAACCCCCCTGGGCGGTGCGTTGGCCGGGCTGGTATTTGCATTCTCCACGCAATGGGAATGGATCTTCTTCATCGGAGCGCTTCTGCCGCTGGCGATCGTCCCCGCCCTCCTCCTCTATCTGCCGGATCATCGTCGGTCCGAAAGCGGTCGCGGGCTCGCCCCCGACATCGGCGTAAGGGCAGCATTGTTTGGTCATGGGCGCCTGGGTTCGACCCTTGCCCTGTGGCTAGGCTTTTTTCTCGCGCTGCTCGTTTTGTATCTGATGCTCAACTGGACGCCCATGTTGCTTGCGATGCGCGGCTTCGAGCGCCCATATATCGCGCTTTTCCAGGTGGTCCTTAACGTGGCGGGAGCCATATGCTGCATGTTCGCTGCGCGCTGGCTCGATGGGCCACGGCGATTCGTCATCGCCGGGGCGGCCTTCGGTATCGTCGCGATATTTCTGGCGCTGGTCGCGGTGATACCGGGCGAGATCAGCTACATCATCCCCATTGCCGTTGGATTTGGTGCGGGGATGA
>Ga0247812_10001553_pt1 | contig 12987 bp, 7 predicted proteins | sample UWRJL149409B1_FD_178011 | JGI IMG/M metagenome (GOLD analysis project Ga0247812, IMG submission 178011) | Plant litter microbial communities from Arlington Agricultural Research Station in Wisconsin, United States - UWRJ-L149-409B-1 | ecosystem: Environmental > Terrestrial > Plant litter >...
GCTTAATAATTCGGCTCCATTTGTACTTATTGCTGCAGTTGGAATATATTGTTCCTTTGGCAGATCACCATAACTCTGAGCTCCTGTATGAGGAAAATCGTCTAAACGTAAATTCATTGAACGAACAATGGTTCCTACTGCTCCAAATTTAGCTGCCTCTTTTGCTCCGGCAAATCTTTGATCTACGCAAGCACCGTAGGATGTAAAAGTTTCGATATTTTCAGGATTCATTGGTCTGTTAAAAAACACAATTTTACCTTTTACTTTATCTCCTAAAGTTTTTAATTCCTCAATACCTTGTACTTCAACAACTTCAGCAGTAAGTCCAGCTTTTGGCGTTGCAATTGATCCTCCCAAAGCACAAATAGGTACTGCAGTTTTAATTTTATTATCTAAAATAAAAGCAGTTTCTTTTTCGCCACGAACCCAATGAGGGACCATAACTTCCTGAAGGTATACTTTATCAAGTCCTAATGTTTCTAACTGAGATTTTGTGTATTTCACTGCCGCTTCAGCACTTGGAGAGCCCGATAAACGGCTTCCGATATCATTAGATAAATACTCTAACCAAGTGTAACATTTTGCCTCGGTTAAAGCTTTTTTATAAAATAATTTAATGTTTTTTTCATCGTTTGATTGTGCAAAAGATGTCAATCCGTTTAAAACTAAAACAGTTAAAAGAATCGTTTTTTTCATAGGTTTAATTATGTTTTTGGGTTGTTGCACAAAGGAACAAAATTCTTTAGACCTGCCACAGATTTCATTGCAACTTTTATCAAATTATTTTACCTCAATTAACTTGTTTTGTGAACCAATTCCGTTTTCATTAAAAGCCTCTATAGTAAAGTAATATTTTGTGCCTTTATCTAAACCTCTAAAGTCATATGAAGCTTCATCATATACCATGATACTGTTGTATAATTTATCTGGAGAGATTCCGTAATAAATATTATAACCTACTGCATCTGGCTGTTTTTTCCAGCTAATCATTGCATTTCGGGAATCTTTTACATTTCTGTTAACTTTAAAATTAGAAACTGCTTTTGGTTTTGCTGTTAATCCATTTCCAAAAACTCTAAAGTCTGAAACAGCAAACAATCCTGAAGCATTATGAATATTTACCATTTTGATATAACGTGCTTTAATTGACTTTGACAACTCGACATAATCATGCGGAACGTCTTTTGCATTTTGCGATTTATCTACCACTAAAGTCCAGTTTTGGGCATCATCAGACATGAAGATTTTATATTGATAATAAATATCCATAGCCTTGTTGTACTGTGTTGCTTTATGGTCTGCATAATTAATTTGCAACGCGTTTATTTCCATTGGTCTTCCTAAATCAAGTTGTAGCCATTCGCCAGGTGCATCTGTTTTTGCTGACCAATAGGTTTGAATATTTTCATCGGTTAAATTTTCAGCACCATAACAGAATTTCTCATATACTTTTTTTCCGCCGTTATCCATTCTGTGTGTCTCTACTTCCATGCATTCCTCCGAAGAAGAAACGGTTACTGACTTTTTGTACGAAAGTAACATCCATCCTGAAGAAGCTCCTTTTTCCTGATTTCTTTGAGAAGTTGGCAGAACGATCGGAAAATCACCGTAAGCCGTAATGGAATACATTACGTCATCTTTATCAAATCCCGCAGGAAACATATCTATACGACGCTCAAAGCGGTCCTTTATGGAGATTTTACAGGTTCCGGTGTTCCAGTAATTTCCGTAATTATCAGCAAAAGTATTTCCGTGTCCGGCTCCAATTACAAATCCGCCTGGTTTGTATGACATCGGATTGTGTTTTTGATATGTAAATGGCCCTAAGGGATTATCTCCAACATGAACACCATTGGCATATCCTTTAAATTCAGTTGCGGGCGCACCATATTGCATATAATATTTACCATTGTGTTTGGTCATCCAGGCACCTTCAATAAAATTTCCCCAAGGTGCAGGTTCCATATCATTATTTGGTCCGAAGCGTTCCCAACCATGCTTGGAAGGATCCAAAATAGCGACTTCTTTTATCTGACCGTATGGACGCTGAATATCCTCTACTTCTGTCGCCTTGTATAATTTTTCATAATCGGCTTGATTTCCTTTTGGAAGCCAGGTATTATAATCTACTTCTACACCAACAAGAGGTAGTTTTCCACTTGAACCATAATACATATAAACCTTTTTATCATCATCCTGAAAGATTGCAGGATCCCAGGTTGGTAACATTGCTTTATCAACATGTCGCAGCCATTGTCCTGATTTTGGATCAGCTGTTTTCCAGATGGGATGATCTCTTTTCCAGGTTGAACCTACATAAAACAAAGTATCATTTACAACCCATGCGGCTGGTGCGCACTGATCATCATCTCCGGGCTTTCTTTGAAAACTGCCATAAACAAATTTCCAATCAGACATATCTTTACTCCAAAAGAATCCAGCCTGATTTGTCGCGAATAAATAGTATTCTCCTTTAAAAGTAATTATAACCGGATCTGCACTAGAACGACGTGATTCCGGAATTCCGTTGTGATTTTGTGTTGTATAATTGTAACCTATATTTATTGGATTACAATAAGTCGTTGCTGGCTTATTCGGATCGAACCATTCTGTTTTACCCGGAATATTTTGTGCGAAAACATTGTTGTTGAAAATCATCAAAAACAATAAAATTGGCAATTTGAATTGATATGCTTTTTTCATAGTTTCATTTTATTTGGAAAATTTAAAAGATTATTTTTTTTCTTTTAATCTTTCTTTTAATAGTTCGGGTTCATTTGTAGTTATATAATTGAATTTATGTTCAATAATCCAATCCATATCAGACGCTTCGTTAACTGTCCAGGCATTTAGGATAATATTATTTTCTTTCGCTTCCTTAATCCATTCGGGATGTTTTTTAAAAACAGAAAAATGATAATCAACACCTGAAATTTTATCTGCCTTTACCTCTTTCGGAGATTTATTTCCTTCCAGATATTGTAAAACTGTTTTCTGATCTACTTCTCTAATTTGTTTTAAGATTTCGTAATCAAAACTGATGTAACAGGTAATTTTATCAGCTTGCAGTTTTTTAATCGTTTCAACAGTTTTTAGAGCCGTTGCCTTTCCTCTTTCCTTGCTTATTTCTGACGGTTTTATTTCGCAGACCAAAAGTGTGTACTTGTTGTTTCTTTTTCCTTCGGTAATATACTCGTATAACGTTGGCAGCTTTTCTCCGTTAGAAAGTTTGAATTTCATTAAATCTGCGTAATTAGTTTCCTCAATTAGCAATTTGTTATAATGTGCATCATGATTGATTACAAGTGAATCATCGGCCGTTCTCCAAACATCAAATTCAGAACCAGGAAGTTTTAAGTCGATCGCATGTCTCAGAGAAGCGATAGAATTTTCAGGAAGATTATTATTTTTCCATGCTCCACGATGTGCAACAATTGCATTTTTTTTCACTCCACAAGAGTGAAAAAAAAATATTATTAGTATTAAAACAGCTACTCTAAATGCGTTAGAAATTTTCATTGTTTTAAAATTTATCATTTTTTAAAAAGTTTCTTTTATGAAAAAGCCCTTCGTTAACCAGACGAAGGGCTAATTACTAATCTAACAAACCAACTATTTAGTTAACTCAAAACTAACTTTCTTGTCTGCAGCTGAGTTTCCTCCAACGAAAACATCAAACTGTCCAGGTTCTGCTACAAATTGTAAGTCAGAATTATAAAATTTTAAATCTTCAACCGTGATATCAAAGGCCACAGTCTGTTTTTCACCTTTTTTAAGTGTTATTTTTTGGAAATTTTTCAATTCTCTAACGGGTCTTGTTACTGAACCTACTAAATCTCTGATATACAATTGAACGGTTTCTTTTCCGTCGTAATTACCGGTATTTGCAATATCAACAGTTACTTTTAATTTTCCACTTTCATTCATCTTATCTGATGAAATTTTCAAGTTTGAATAGTCAAAGTTGGTATAGCTTAATCCAAAACCAAATGGGAATAACGGCTCGTTTCTTTCATCTAAATAATTAGATCTGAATTTTTCGAATTTACCTTCTGTATTTGCCAAAGGTCTTCCTGTATTTTTGTGTGCATAATAAATTGGCACTTGTCCAACACTTCTTGGAAAAGTTGTAGTTAATTTTCCTGAAGGATTTACATCACCAAATAAAACATCTGCAATAGCATATCCAGCTTCAGTACCGGCAAACCACGCATTTAAAATAGCAGGAACAGTTTCGTTTTCTTCTTTTAATACTAACGGACGTCCGTCAAATAAAACTAAAACAACTGGTTTTCCTGTTTTTAATAAGGCGTTTAATAAATCTTTTTGCGCTTGTGGAATTTCTAAATTCGTACGGCTGCTAGATTCTCCACTCATTTCTGCAGATTCTCCCAATGCAGCAACAATTACATCTGATTGATTGGCTACTTTTAAAGCTTCTGCCAATAATTCTTCTTTAGAACGACCATCGCGGTGTAAGGTTTTACCAAACATTGTTGCATTAGTTTCGAAAGTCTCATTATAGTCTAAATTGCTCCCCTTTGCATACAATACTTTTGTAGAAGGTCCGGCTACTTCTTTGATTCCTGCTAATAATGAAATAGCATTTTCCATTTTAGTAGCTACACTCCAGGTTCCAGGCATGTTTTCTTTAGCATCTGCCAATGGTCCGATTAAAGCGATCGTCCCTGATTTTTTAAGTGGCAATATCTGATTTTGATTTTTCAACAGAACCAAAGACTGTGACGCAATTTGACGTGCTTCTTTTCTGCTTGCTGCTGTAAAAATCTCTGTTTTAGCTCTTTTTTCGTCACAATATCTGTACGGATCATGGAATAATCCTAAATCATATTTTGCTTCCAAAATAAGTTTTACCGCATTATCAATTTGTTCGATTGTTACTTTTTTCTCATCTAAAGATTTTTTCAATGTAGTTAAGAAACCTTCTCCAACCATATCCATTTCAACACCGGCATTTAGTGATAACGCAGAAACCGCTTGTAAGTCACCCATTCCGTGTTCAATCATTTCGTTGATTCCTGTAAAATCAGTTACTACGAAACCTTTAAAACCCCATTGTTTTCTTAAAACATCTGTCATTAACCATTTGTTTCCTGTTGCAGGAATTCCGTCTACTTCGTTAAAAGAAGCCATTACAGATCCTACACCAGCATCAACTGCTGCTTTGTAAGGAGGGAAATAATCATTGAACATTCTTATATGACTCATATCAACCGTATTATAATCACGACCTGCCTCTGGCGCTCCGTATAAAGCGAAATGTTTTACACACGCCATAATCGAATTATTTTTAGAAAGATCGTGTTGCTGATACCCATTTACCATTGCTTTTGCAATTTGGCTTCCTAAATAAGGATCTTCTCCTGAACCTTCAGAAATTCTTCCCCATCGAGGATCACGGGAAATATCTACCATTGGCGAAAATGTCCAGTTGATACCATCGGCGCTTGCTTCCTGAGCCGCAATCTGAGCACTTCTTTCAATCAAATTCATATCCCATGTACAAGATAATCCTAGCGGAATAGGAAATGTTGTTTCGTAACCGTGAATAACATCCATACCAAAAATCAATGGAATTTTTAAACGGCTTTTTTCAACAGCAATTTTTTGTACTTCTTTAATTTTTTGAACAGATTTAATATTGAATAAACCACCTACTTTACCTTCAGCAATTTTTTTAGCCACATCAGAACTGTTTGCTTGCCCTGTCGTAATATCTCCAGAAGTTGGTAAATTAAGCTGACCTAATTTTTCATCTAAAGTCATTTTAGACAAAAGCTCAGCTACAAACTCTGATTTTGGTTTAATTGTTACTGTGTTTTTAGTGTTCTTTTTTTGGGCATAACCCAAAACAGTACATCCTAAAAAAAGTAAGACTAACTTGTTTTTCATTCTATTATAATTATTTGTTCGTATTCGTTTTATTCTGTTTAAACATCCAGTCATAGATTTCAGGATTGTCATAAACTCTTGTCCAACTGTCGTGACCTGCATCATCAAAAATGGTCAATTGAACATCTGTGGCATTGCACTTTTTTAATTCCTTGTAAATAGTTATCGCATAATCAACTTTTACTACATCATCCAATAATCCATGAAAAATTCTGGTTGGAATATTGGCAATTTTGCAAGCACTTTCTAATTCAATTAAATCAACAAATCCTGAAATTGGAACAATTGCTGCAAATTTATCAGGATAGGAAAGCGCTAAATTCCATGCTGCCCAACCACCGGAACTTAAACCTGTAACATATATTCTGTCAGCGTCTACTTTGTTCTCTCTTTGAACTTTTAGAATCAATTCGTTAATCGATTCAATATCCCACTTCTCCTCTTCTTTACATTGAGGAGCCAAGACGTAAGCATCTAATTGATGTGTTTTTAAGTATTTTAAAGGTCCATGAATTTTTACTTTTTCTATGTCTGTTCCTTTTTCTCCATCACCAGAAATAAAAACGATTAATGGCTTTTTCTCTTTTACATTCGCCGGTTTGTGCAATGCGTAACCTAATTCATGTTTCACGACTACCACCGTTTTTATTGACCCTACAGTTTCACTTTGGGCAAAACTGAAAACAGAAAATAGCAGTATCAATAAAGTTATTTTGTACCTCATTTATTAAAAAGGATTAGAATCCGTATTTACCTGAACTAAACCCTAATTTTACTAAGCCTTGTTTTGTATCTGATGCATTCATAAATAATTTCCATAACAAGCCACTTCTGTAGTTTTCAATCATAGGAGCAATTGTTCCCTGATCGATTGCCAAATAACGAGCTGTTACCCAATTGTACTGAGGTGAAAAAGCATCGTACGGACCTGCTATTCCAACATATTTTGCTTTATTATCATCATACAAATAGTGCAAAAACTTCATAGATTCTACTGGTGTGTATGGGAAAGAAGATAGTGCAGCCGTAGGAGAAATAACACCGTTATCGTTGTTCGGCTGATGAGCTGTATATCCAGTAGTTCCATCAGGATTACGGGTATAACTTGCTGTTAATCCCCAGCATTTATCTGAATAATCTTTAAATCCTTTTGGATTTGCAACACTGTATTGAACCATTATTTTAGCGTGATTTTGCGTCAATGCCCAATAATCAGCATATTTATCTTTTAGGTTATTTGGATCTAAACCTAAATATGAATAGTGCGACCAAAACATTGGCCCTACATTTCCAACAGCTCCATTATAGCTTAAAACAACCGGAATTCCGTATTGCGAACCTCCATTTACAATACCTCCACTTCTCGCCCATGCTTTATGATAGGCTTCGGCAGAAATTGGATGTGTTGGTGAAGAAGCTGCCATTACGTAAGTAATCAAACATTCATTATAGCCTTCTAATTTAAAGTTCATTTCCCATCCATAATTTGGAGACCAGTGCCAGTATAATGCATCTTGTCCTTGCGTGTACCAATCCCATTCTACACCTTTCCAAAGTTCATCAGCTTTTGCAGCTAATTCTTTTTCAACTGTACTACCGTTTTTAAAATATTCTCTAATGGTAATTAAGGCCTGACAAACGAAAGACGTTTCAACCAAATCTCCTCCGTTATCTTTTGTTCCGAACGGAATAACTTTCCCTGCTTTATTATCCATCCAATGTGGCCATGCACCGTGAAAACGGTCTGCTTTTTCAAGGAATGTTAAGGCCGTGGTAAGTCTAGAAACAGCTTCAGCTCTTGGCAAAAAACCTCTTTCTACACCTACAACAATAGTCATTAATCCAAAACCAGAACCACCTGTAGTAATAATGTTTGACTCAAAATTTGGGTCTTCGGTAAGATATCTTTCACGAGCTAATTTTGAATTAGGATCAGCATAATCCCAAAAATATTTAATAGCATCTTTTTGCACCTGATCCATAGCTTCAGCATCTGTCAACGGTTTCGTTGGCGTTGTCGGGTTTGTTGGTAATGGTGTTCCCCCACTATTTCCTCCTTCTGGAGAAGATGATGAACAAGAGCTAAAAGCACTCAGGAATATTATAATATATAAACCTATTCTCATTTTTATAAAATTGTAATATTAATAACTAAAAATACACCTGGATTTTACGCCAGGTGTATGTTTAAGAAAATCTATCTTTTGTCTTTTTCTAATTTGTAAAGAGCCACAACTTCGTTATCAGTTAAAGCTGCGTCATAAATTCTGAATTCATCCATTGAACCAGTATAATTAAGCATCCATCCGTCAGGAGCTCCCCATGGAGCACCCAAATGTTGTTGATAACCGCCAATAATAAATTTAGAAACTTCTGAATTAGCTAATTCACCATATCCAGTTCCTCCTGTTAAAGGATCACTTGCATATCTTTTCGCAATAGATGCTGGTATGTCTAGCTTTTGTCCATCAACATAAATACTGTATGTCGAACTTGCACCATTATACGTCCATACTATATGTTTCCACGCGCCAAACATATTAGCTAAAACGTTTGCTCCTCCATGTTCAATAAATTGTCCCGCCCAAGGAATACTTGGTGTTACATCTTTCTGAATATGGTTTTTCAATAACATTGTTGTTGCAGGTCCGGTTCCTTCAATAAGTGTAAAAATATTACCCCAAAAATCTGTTTTTTTAGGAAGCATAAATAACGATTGTGCACCACCGGTATGTGGAGCTGTTTTTATCCACATTGAAACCGAAATACTTTTTACATTAACTACCGAATTACCAACTGTACTGTAAGATATAAAAGAACTTGGTGAACCTTTGTAAGCTTCTCCTTTTATCCCTGTTTCATATCCTACATTCGTTCCTAAACCACCAGTTATAGTGTTTTTTGAATCGGCAATATTACCATCAAAACTAAATTTAGACACTAAGTGAGCAGCTGCAACATCATCAGAATTATCATAACCTCCAATTGACTCGTAAGGAATTGGGCTGTTTACTTTATCAATACTATCCTCGCAACTTACAAACAATGCTGAAGTTAAAACGAAAGAAAGCAAGAAAATGGATTTATTTTTTTTCATTTTTAATGTCTTTTAGGATTAATAACCAGGATTTTGCTGTGACAAACCATCTGCCTGCTTGATGAATGATGCCGGAATCGGGAATAATTCATTTTTACCTTCTGTAAAAGTCTTTCCATCTACAGCAAAAGCTGCTTTGGCCTGACCCGTACGAACTAAATCAAAAAATCTATCGTGTTCAAAAGCCATTTCTACCCTTCTTTCTCTCCAGATTGCAGTTCTAATATCTCCCTGTGAAGAGTAAGTTGTATTAGCTAAACCAGCTCTGTTTCTAATTTGGTTCAACAATGGAATTGCATTAGATGTTTGTCCTAACTCATTCAAAGCTTCAGCTTTCATTAATAAAACTTCAGCATATCTTAGGTATTTAATATCAACATCTGTTTCCCACGCATCTGTATAAGCTGACGAATAAGCTTTGTAATTGTACCTTTCGTTCTCAACTGTTGTTGGTATAATTCTTCCATCATATAAAGTTGATCCTCTAAAAATAATGGTTGCTGCCTTTCTAACATCTCCAGGCTCGTAAGCATTAACTAAACTTTGAGATGGTGTATTAAATCCCCATCCCCAACCACCGGTACCACGAACACCTTGTGTATTAGAATAACCTTCAATTCCTTTAGCCGGAACAGCTCCTTGTGCATAAATTTCAAAAATTGATTCCGAATCGAATTTTCCAGTTGCTTTGTACATTGATGCGTAATCACTAACAATAGAGTAACCTGTAACTTTGTTGGCATTATCAATTACTTGTTGCCATTTCTTTTGATACAAACTTACTTTTGCAAGTAATGCATATGCGGCACCTTTTGAGGCTCTAGATTTTTCATTAGCAGAATAAGCCGTTTTTTCAGGTAAAGCTGCGATTGCGTCATTTAAATCTTTTTCAATAAAGGCGTAAACTTCTGCAGATGATTTGCGGGTTAATTGCATAATTCTGTCGGCATCTGAACCTGGAACTGGTAAATGATCTACAATTGGAACACCTCCATAACATTTTACTAAAGTAAAATACATAAAAGCTCTTAAAAACTTAGCTTCACCAGCTAATCTGCTTCTTAAACCAGCATCCACTTTATCTAATTTTGGAAGCATATTTAAAGCCTGATTACATCTGTTTATTCCATCATAATTAGCAATAAAAGTACTTTCGGCAGAAGGATTGGAAGCGTTATAAGTCAAAGCATCTAAAACATCCTTATCTGTTCCTGTATCACCATCAGAAGATCCTTTATCTGCATCATCAGATGTGATACTTGACAAACCAATCCAACCGAAAGAGGTCATGTCCCAATTTAAAAACTTGTTATAAATTGCGGTCACAAACTGAGCAGCCCCAGCCTCATTATTAAATAACTCCACATCACCTGTCGAAATAGACTCCGTTTGGTCTACATCCAAATAATCGTCTGCACATCCTGTAAAAAAGAATGCTGATAATACAAACGTTGCTATATATATCTTTTTCATAATATTAAAATTTTAAGTTAGCACCAATTACAAATGATCTCAATGTTGGATAAGCATCAAGCTCAACCCCCTGAGTTCCGTAAGGATTTCCATCTCCGTTTAATTCTGGAGAAAATCCTGAGAATTTTTGTGTAATAAATGGATTAATCGCATTTACATAAATTCTGCACGCACTTATAAAAGTACCCTCTTGTAAAGGAATTTTATATCCCAATGTGATGTTATTAACTCTGAAGAAATCACCTGATTCTAAGTAATAAGTAGAAGCTACCGGAACCTGATTAAAAGGAGCAGGATTTGAAGCTGTTAAATTATTTGGCGTCCAGAAATCAGTAGCAATTGAATTTTCAATGTTTTCTCCATAAAAACGCTGTGCTTTTTTACCGTTATAAACTTTTGCACCAGATGTACCATAACCATCAACAGAAAAATCAAAGTTTTTGTAATTAAAACCTAAAGAAACTCCATAATTTGATTTTGGCAAACTTGAGCCTACATATTTTTTGTCAGTAGTAGCGCTTAATGCATCCTGAGTAACTTTATCTCCAGCTGCATTATAGTAAAGCATTTTTCCGTTTGTTGCATCAAAACCAGCATATTCATAGATATAAAAACTTCCTAATGGCTGGCCAATTGTTGTATTATCAAGTAATTTTGTATCCTGACCGTTTCCTAAACCTCCACCAATAACAGGAGACAAAACAACATTTTTTAAACCTGTAAGTTCATTTTTGTTATTAGAAAAGTTACCACCAATATAGTAGCTGAAATTTTCACCTATCTTATCATCCCAACGTAAAGAGATTTCGTAACCTTTATTCGATACTTCTCCAACGTGAGCTGGCGAGGCAGTTGTAATTCCAGATGACATATAAGGTTTTGTATTTAAAATTACATTGTTTGTATTTTTATCATACACATCAAAAGTACCTTTTAATCTGCTGTCCAAAAGTTCAAAATCTAAACCTACAGAGGATTCCTCAGTAATTTCCCATGATAAACTTGGGTCAATTTGAGAGTTAATTGTTGTTCCTTCATTCAGAATTGAACCTCCTAAGTATGCATTTAGACCAGATGTATAACCCTGACTATTTAATGGAACATTTTGATTTCCTAATTTACCCCAGCTTCCTCTCAATTTCAATAAATTGATCATTTTAGCATCAGCCATGAAGTTTTCTTTGGTAATAATCCATCCTGCACCAAATGCCGGAAAAGTTCCCCAACGATAATCTTTACCAAAATTTGAAGATCCATCACGTCTCACTGTTCCCGTAACTAAATATCTGTCCATTAATTTGTATTGGAAACGACCTAAATACGAGGCAAGTTTGATTTCGTTAAATACTTCATCTTTATAACTTGTAACATTTGTAGCGTATTCATTATCTTTTAAAGCCCAGTAGTTAGAATCTGGATTAACATTTTTTCTTTTTATAGTTAATTGCTGTCTTGCGCCTTTTACATAAGTTTCAATACCAGCTGTCGCTTCAATGTCGTGAATTTCATTAAATACCTTATTATAAGTTAAGTAATTAGACAAACTCCAGTTATAATATTCGTTTCTTCCCTTTGTCAATAAATTAATATTAGCATTTGGAAATTCTTTTTCATAGTCACTTGCCTGCTTATTTGGATTTGCAGCTAACCAAATATTTTTTGTGTCATCAAAACTATATTGATTCCATGTATAATATTCACCATTATATTGAGACGTAAATTTTAATGATGGAATAATCTCGTAATCTAATTTCAAACCACCTTGTAACATTACACTTCGTTGTTGTTCATCAAAAAAATCTAATTGAGCAACCGGATTTCCAACGTTGTTAATTGAATTACCAACTTCACTTGCAAAGCCATCATCTCCAACACGTGCAACACCGTATTTACCATCAGGAAAATAAACAGGAACAATAGGAGATTGCTTATATGCATTTGTAAAAGCTCCTAAAGGTTTTGGAGCCGATTTAGTAGAGGTTACACTAAAGTTTTGAGTTAATTTCAGTTTCTTAGAAATCTTAAATTCATTATTATTTCTAAAAGTAGTACGTCCATAATCTAAACCGTTTAAAATAGCCTTTTCTTCATAGTTTCCTAAACTGAAAAAGTAATTTATACTTTCACTAGCTCCTGAAACAGAGATATTGTTTTGAGTATACGATCCTGTTCTTGTAATTTCATCAAACCAATCAGTATTAACGGGCTGATCCTGAGAATATGTTGTAGATTGTAAAGCTGTATTAGTATAGTAAGCGTATTTATTACTACCTGCCATTTTTACTTTCTTAAGTGGTGTTCTTACACCTCCAAAGCTTTCTATCTCAACAGATACTTTTTCTCCTTTACCCTTTTTAGTTGTAATAATAATAACCCCGTTAGCAGCTCTAGTACCGTAAATGGCTAATGCAGAAGCATCTTTCAGAATATCATAAGTAACAATATCATTAGTATTAATGTTATTGATATTTTCCGTTGCCATACCATCAACAATATATAGTGGC
>Ga0247812_10001554_pt1 | contig 12983 bp, 10 predicted proteins | sample UWRJL149409B1_FD_178011 | JGI IMG/M metagenome (GOLD analysis project Ga0247812, IMG submission 178011) | Plant litter microbial communities from Arlington Agricultural Research Station in Wisconsin, United States - UWRJ-L149-409B-1 | ecosystem: Environmental > Terrestrial > Plant litter >...
TGACGCAGTCGTCGTCGGCAGCCTGCTGATCTCGCTGCTGCGCAACTCTGACCGGGTTCACTCTGCCAGCCAGGCACAGCTGGTCAACGCACTGTCGCCTATCCTCACCGAGAAGAATGGTCGGGCATGGCGCCAGACCACATTCCACCCATTCGCACTCACCTCCCGATACGCATCGGGCGACGTGCTGCGTGTCGACATCGACTCCCCCACCTACAAGAACGCCCGCTACGGCGACTCCGCCGTCATCGACTCGGTCGCGACCTACGACGCCGAAGCCGGCGAGCTCACCGTCTTTGTGGTCAACCGCTCAACTGACCAGTCGACCCGAGTCGCGCTCGCCACGTCGGGCCTCGGCTCGGTGCGTGTGCTCGACGCCCAGACGCTCAGCCACGAAGACGTCCATTGGCGCGCGTCCGCCGACGACGCTCATACCTTCGGTCCCGAAAACAACGGCACTGTCGCGATCGATGACGACGGCACGGTCAGTGTGGATCTTCCGGCGGTGTCCTGGAGCGTCATCCGTCTGACTGTCGACCCGGCCTAACGCCGCACGATCGCCACAGCCCCGGTTCCGAAAGGAGCCGGGGCTATTTTCGTGCGCGAATTCCGAAGTAAGCGCGGGCACTTCTTGCGCACCGCGCGCGCACAGAGCCCCGCAGCCAGACAGCTGCGGGGCTCTTTGGTTGGTACGTCTACTGGTTCAGCGTCGCCAGCTCGGTCGCCGGGTCGGCACCGTTCGCGATGTTCTGCAGCACAACGCCGAGGTCGGTTTCCAGAGCGTCGTTCTCCGTGTTGCGGATCTTGCGCGGGAATTCGGATGCCTGGAGCGAGTCAGTCACAAGCTTGACGCTGGCGAGGGCAAGTTCGCTCTCGCCGTCGCCCAGCTCGATAGCGACGTCGCTCGCGGCAGGGAAACCCTGCATGGTGTTGGTCCAGATCTGCTGGCCAGCCCCAACCGCCATAAACTCGGCGAACTTCGCGGCCGCATCGAGCTTCTCGCCCGACAGGTCGGCACTGAGCATCAGAGCATAGTCAACGCCCGTGGTCGACTTCGCCTCGTTGTCGCCGAGCGTTGGCATCGGCGCCATGCCGAGCTCGTCGTTCTCGACTGCGCTCCCGGCGGTCTCCGCGTTCGACGACAGCGTCGCGCTCACGTGCCATGATCCGGTCGGCATCGCGAGAGCCTTCCGAGCGAGCAGATAGTCGTCGCGTGCCTGCGGGTACAGGGTGGTCGAGGTCGCCGCTTCCTGGAAGGCGCCGTCGGTGAACAGCTCCTGCCACTTGGTCGCTGCTTCGACCAGGGGCTTGGAGTCCCAGGAAATATCGCCCGCTCCAGCTTCGTAGATTTCTCCGCCATCGCCGTACTGGTTAGCCAGCCAGATAAAGAAGTCGTCGTCGTGCCAGCCGTCAGCCGCACCCATGGCGAAGCCGGTGTAGCCCGCTGCCTCAGCAGCTTCACTCACGGCGAGCAGCTCCTCGTAGCTTGTCGGAAGGCTCAGGCCAAGCTCGTCGAAAAGGGTTTTGTTATAGAGGTAGAACTCGCTGCCGGCCGTCAGGATCGGAACGGCCGCGACGACACCGTCGGAGGTCGTTGTCTCGTCGAGCAGCTCGGACTTCACACCATCGATCCAGTCAGTGGCGTACTCCTCGGTGTCGAGCGCGTAGTCGGCATAGTCATCGAACGCGCTCGTCGCCTGGATCCCATAAATGTCGGGGGTGTCATCGGCGAGGATGAGGTTGTCGAGCTCGCCGAGGTACTGACCGGAGTCGTTCGCCCCCTTGAAGTCAATCTTGATCTTCGGGTTCTCCTCCTCGAACTGCGCGATGATCGGCTTCCACTGATCGGGCGATGGCACCCACGAAAAGTAGCTGAGGGTGACGGTGCCGTCGGCAGCGACGTCATCGTCGTCGGATGAGGCACAGCCTGCAGTACCGATGACCAGCCCGGCGGCGGTCAGTACAGCCGCCGCGCGGACCGCGGCTAGACGGTGTGTTCGAAACATGGATCCTCCTTGATTACTTGGAACACTTCGGTGCGAATTCGTCCGTTTCCGGAACGTGGGTGGGGGCGGCCATGGCCGCCGGTGACACTACTTGACGGCCCCGGCGGTTAGTCCCGCCTGGAGGTAGCGCTGGCTGAAGAGGTACACCAGCACCGAGGGGATGGTGAGAAGAATGAGTCCCGCGTAGAGCTGACCAATCTGCTCTTGGCTCATCTTCTGGTACTGCAGGAGACCGACGGCCACGGTGACCGGAAATTTCGAGTCGTCCGACAGCAAGAGGTTGGGCAGAAGGTACTCGTTCCACGAATAGACAAACGAGAGCACGCTGATGTTCGCCAGCACCGGTCCGCTGATCGGCAGGAAGATACTGACGAGCACCCGTAGCGGGCGAGCACCATCGATCGTGGCTGCCTCGAGAAGCTCGGGCGGGATGCCGTCGAAGTGATTCTTCATCAGGAGCAGCATCGTCAGCACGTTGAACGCCACGATGGGCAGGATGACGCCGACGTGTGTGTCGCGGAGACCCACCGTATTGATCGAGAAGAACAGCGGGGTGATGACCGATGCGACCGGGATGGCGAGACCGGCGAGAAGTGCCCGATAGAGAAACACTCGTCCGCGGAACCGCATCTGCGAGAAGGCGAAACCACCGAGCGTTGACAGCACCACGATCCCCACGGTGGACAGGCCAGCAATAAGGAAACTGTTGCCGATCGCCGCCCAGTAGTTGAACCTCTCGTGATTCAGGACGGCGGAGTAGTTCGCGAAACCGCCCACTGCGAACGATTTCACGATCGCAATAACGAGGGGGTAGATCCAGAGAGCGGCGAGAACGATAAGGACCCCGTACATCGCGGCCCAGGCGAGCATTCGGTTGCGTTTGATCGACATGACTACTTCTTCCGATTACTCAGGCGGATCTGGACGAGCGACAACGCGAAGGCAATTACGAGGAGCACGATGCCGATCGCTGACGAGTACCCTGCTTCGCGCCCTTGGCGCTCTGTGTAGAGGAACGTCGCGAGGAACTGGGTCGAAACACCCGGTCCGCCTTGCGTAGTGAGCCATACGAGGTCGAATGTTTTCAACGCACCGACGATGCCGAGGGTGACGAGCACAGCAGTTGTTCCGGACAGCGAAGGGATCGTGATGCTGAACAGTCGACGCCACCATCCGGCACCATCAATCGACGCCGCCTCGTTGATCTCATCGGGGATCGACATAAGGCCCGCGAAGTAGACCATCATCGAGAAGCCCATCCAGGAGAACGTGTTGATGATCACGATCGTCCAGACGCCGAGGTCGGCACCGAGCCACTGGATGACATCGCCCTGTCCGAGCAGGCCCATAGCGCGCAACGTCTCGTTGACCGACCCGTAGTTCGCCTCGAACATGTACTTAAACACGGTGGCAATGATCGCGGGTGCCATGGCGATCGGTAGGAAGAAAACAGCCTTGAAGAAATTGCTTCCCGGCAGCTTTTCCTTCGCGATGACCGCAACAAGAAGACCGAGCACGCAGTTGAGCGCCACAGTGGCGACCATGAACTTGATTGTGTTCATCAAGGCGATGTAAAACGTGCGGTCCTGGAACAACTGCACGTAGTTGTCAAACGCAACGAATTCCATGCGCCTGAGACCGTTCCATTCGGTCAGACTCGCGAACGCCGCGAATCCGATCGAGAAATACAGCAGCGCTCCGGAAAGGATTACTACGGGTGCCACATACAGATAGGGCACCCATCGTCCGCCAAAGGACCTCATCGTCTTCCCTCCAAGTACAAACTGAACAATTCGAGAGCCGCACAAGTAACGGCCGCGATTGTGTTTATCTGCCTCGTAGCTAGGTCATAGTTCGACGTTGAACTACGGGACTCGGAAACCGTATCACAGGAATGGCACGGGCAGCCGCAGCAGACGTAAACTGCGGACTGGTCAGCTACGACATGCAGCGACCGCCGCACGCCGACCCGGTGGCACGCGGTAGGTTGAAGCCTTCGACGGGAGAACTGATGGCGCGAGTCCGCCTGGCAGATATAGCTTTGCGTGTCGGCGTGAGCACCAAAACGGTGTCGAACGTTGTGAACGGCACCGGCTGGGTCGGCCCCGTTGTGCGCGAGCAGGTGCTTGAGGCCATCCGTGAACTCGGATATCGCCCCAACCTCGCCGCGCGTCAACTGCGCGGCGGGTCGAGTGGACTCCTCGCCCTGTGCGTTCCCAACTTGCGCGAGCCGTACTTCGCCGAGTTTGCGGCCGAGTTTGTCGACGCTGCTCGCGAGCGCGGTCAGACTGTGCTCGTCACCCAAAGCAAGGGCCAGCGTGCGGTCGAACTACAGATGCTCGAGAGCGAGAATCTTCCCGCACTCGATGGCTTGGTGTTCAGCCCATTGACCCTCACCCCTGAGGACACCGCAGCGCGCCGCAGCACCATTCCCATGGTGCTCATCGGCGAACACGGCGAATCACTCGCCTCTGACACCATCGCGCACGTGGGACCGGACAACTCCGCCGCGGCCGAGGCAGCGACTTCCCTACTTATCGAGCGCGGACATCGACGCGTCGCCGTGATTGGCCTCCAGCCGCCGGACCAGGACACATCCAGGGTGCGATTTGACGGCTACACACGCGCGCTCGCTGCGGCGGGGATCGATTTGGATCCCCAACTTGTGGTCGAAGTCAGCAGATATACCCGCGCTGAGGGCTCGCAGGCTATCGAGACGCTGCTCGCGCGCGGGGTCGAGTTCGATGGGGTTTTCTGCTTCAACGACACCCTCGCATTCGGCGCGCTGTACACGCTCGGCGTACATCGAATTTCGGTTCCCGACGAGGTGATGGTGATCGGCTACGACAACATCGAGGAGGGGGGCTTTATCGTCCCCGCGCTGAGCTCCGTCGATCCTGGCGTCGCCGAGTCCTGCGGTCTGATTCTCGACCTGCTGGCCGGCCCTCAGGAAAATTTGCACGGACACATCCCCGTGCCGTTTAGGCTCGTCGAGCGCTGAGCTGACCTGAGCTGACTTGACCTGACTTGACTTGAACGGTCCGGTCCGCGTCACAACTCAGCGCGACCTTAAAGCAAAAAACCCCGGCTTGACCGGGGTTTCACTTGCTGGGGTACCTGGACTCGAACCAAGAACAAAAGAATCAGAATCTTCCGTGTTGCCAATTACACCATACCCCAAGGCGGCCTACCGAAGCATGCCGACTAGTCACTCTAACCCACCGAACGCGAGACTCCAAAATCGAGCGCGTACCGCCGGGCGCGTCGCGATCAGCGGTGCAGCAGATCCGAGTTGATCGCGTTCGCCGTACGCCCACCGGCACCCGCGGCCACGATCAGCTGCTGCGGTCCGGGCGGCGTGGAGTCCCCCGCGGCGTACACCGACGGCACACTCGTGCGTCCATCAGCGTCGACAACAACGAGGCCATCGGCGGTGAAGTCGAGCCCCAGAGCATCCGCATAGCCCAAACCTGTCGAGAAGATGGGGCGCACAAAAATGCCCTCGCGCGCGATCGTCTCGCCGTCGGCCATCACCACACCGGTCAGACCAGAACGGTCGCCAGCGACATCGGCCACTGCACGTCGATCGATCCGGATGCCCCGGGTGGCCAGCGATTCCTCATCGGCGACGCTCACCTCGGCGACACCGTTCGTAAACACAATGAGGTCGCGGCTCCACTGCGACAGCAGCAGGGCGCGCTCGGCGAGGTCGTCCGTCTCGCCGATGAGGGCGATGGGGCGGTCGGCGTACTCGTAGGCGTCACAGGCGACACAACTGTGGATGCTGGTGCCATAGAACGACCGCAGGGTCGGCAGCGCGGGAAGCTTTTCGGTGAGGCCGGTGGCCAGCAGCACGGTGCGAGTGCGGTGTGCGGCGCCGGTTTTGTCGGTCACCACCAGCTCGTCGCTGTCGCGAACGATACCGGTCACCTGGGTCTTGAGAAAACCCGACTCGGGGTACGCGGCGAGCTCGTCGCGCCCGAGGGCACGCAGTTCCATCGGCGAGACGCCGTCGCGCGAGAGATAGCCGTGGGAGGCGAGTGTCACCGCATTGCGCGGACGGTTGCTGTCGAGAACTAGGGTGCGGCGCCGGGCGCGCACGAGGTTGAGGGCGGCGGAGAGGCCTGCTGCTCCCCCACCAATCACCACAACGTCCCAGGTGGAGCTGTCTACAGCAGCACCGTCTGCGGTCACAGCAGGGTCCGCAGCTTCGCCAGACGAGCCAGCGTCGAGTCCTGGCCGAGCAGCTCCATGGACTCAAAGAGCGGCGGGCTGATGCGACGACCGGAGATCGCGGCACGGAGAGGTCCGAACGCGAGGCGCGGCTTCAGCTCGAGACCATCGATGAGCGCAACCCGCAGGGCAGCCTCAATGGTCTCGTGGCGCCAGTCGAGCAGCGGCTCGAGCGCGTCGATGGCCGCTCCGAGAATCGGGTCAGCCTCGGGCTTGGGAATCGCCTCGGCATCGTACTTGAGCGCGTCGTCCGAGATAAAGAAAAACGCGAGCAGGCCGGATGCTTCGCCAAGAAGCTGCATACGCTCCTGCACCAGCGGGGTGGCCGCCAACAAAATCGCGAGGTCTTCGGGCGTGAGGATGTAGTCGCCGAGGTACGGCACCAGGCGGCGAGCGAGCTCATCGGTCGACAGCAGACGAATGTGGTCACCGTTGAGTGACTCGGCCTTTTTGAGGTCGAATCGCGCCGGGTTCGGGTTGACGTCAACCACGTCGAACGCGGCCACCATCTCCTCGATCGAGAACACGTCGCGGTCGTGGCTGAGCGACCAGCCGAGCAGCGCGAGGTAGTTGATGAGGCCCTCGGGAATGAATCCGCGGTCGCGGTGGTGGAACAGGTTCGACTCGGGGTCGCGCTTGCTCAGCTTTTTGTTGTTCTCCCCCATGACATAGGGAAGGTGGCCGAAGCGCGGAATGTAGTCGGTGATGCCGATCTCGATGAGCGCGTGATACAGCGCGATCTGGCGCGGGGTGCTTGAGAGCAGGTCTTCACCGCGCAGCACGTGGGTGATCCCCATCAGCGCATCGTCGACGGGGTTCACAAAGGTATAGAGGGGAGCACCGTTGGGGCGCACAACAACAAAGTCGGTGAACGATCCCTGCGGGAAGGTGATCTCGCCGCGCACGAGGTCGTCGAAGCTGAGCTCGGTGTCTGGCACCCGCAGGCGCAGGGCCGGCTGGCGTCCCTCGGCCTTGTAGGCGGCGATCGCCTCGGCGGTCAGTTCACGCTCGAAGTTGTCGTAGCCCTGCTTGGGGTCGCGACCGTTGGCGACGTTGCGCGCCTCGATCTCCTCGCCGGTGGCGAAGCTCTCGTAGAGGTGACCCGATGCCTTGAGCTTCTCGATGACGCTCTGGTAGATGTCGCCGCGCTCAGACTGGCGGTACGGAGCATCCGGCCCCCCAATGTCGATGCCCTCATCCCAATCGATGTTCAGCCACCGGAGCGCATCGAGGAGCTGCTCGTAGCTCTCCTCGGAGTCACGCGCGGCGTCGGTGTCTTCGATGCGGAAGATCAGCTTGCCTCCCGTGTGCCGGGCGTAGGCCCAGTTGAACAGGGCCGTGCGGATCAGGCCAACGTGCGGCGTTCCCGTCGGCGAAGGGCAGAAGCGGACTCGGACGGCGTCACCGGTTGCGGTGGTAAAGGCAGCAGACATATCGCCTGACATTCTATCGGCGTTGTGCGCGCGCTGAGGCAGGCGGGATTTACACCCGGTCTACCCCCGCCGAGGGGACTTTGGGCTCTGACCTCGGCACCCCTCCCAGCGGTTCCATAGAGGTATACGTCACTGCGGATGAGAAGAGGAGAAGATGATGCTCGAGTCAGACCACGACGAAGAGGGATGGTCCCCACAGGGACCGGTCACCGAACTCTCACACGAACGAAATTGGGAACTGCTGGAGGCCGCCGCATTCGGCCGCCTCGGGGTGAGCGTGGACAACAAACCCCGCATCTACCCGGTGAACTACTGTGCGCTCGGCCGCAGCATCCTGTTCCGCACTGCCGCGGGCACCAAGCTGCACGACCTGCTCACCAACCGCGATGTGGTGTTCGAAGTTGACGGCCGCACCGACCACGCCACCTGGAGCGTCATTGTCGACGGCACCGCCCACGTGGTCGACGACCCCGACGAGACCGCCCGGGCCGACCGCCTGCCGATGCCGCACTGGATCCCGACCGCGACCTACGTCTGGGTGAAGATCACCCCGACCCACGTGACCGGGCGTCGCTTTCTCCGCCACCTCGAGGTAAGCCGCCACCACGGCGCCTGGCTCTAACCAGAAAGACAACACATGATGAAAATTGGAGCCCTCCGCGAGACCGCGGCCGGCGAAAAGCGAGTCGCCCTGGACCCCGACGCGGTGCAACGACTCGTGACCCTCGGTCGCGACGTGGTCATCGAATCCGGGGCGGGTGCGCGCGCCTCGTTCCCCGACATCGCCTACGTTGCCGCCGGTGCGACCATCGCCTCCCGCTCCGATGTGCTCGGCACGGTCGATATTCTCGCGGTGGTTCGGGCTCCGGATGCGTCGGTGGTGGATGCCCTGCGCTCCGACCAGCTGATTATTGGTTTTCTTGAGCCCACCGTGAACCCCGAGCTCATCAGTCGCCTTGCTGCCAAACGGGTCACCGCGGCAGCCTTCGAGCTGCTCCCCCGCACCGTCAGCCGAGCCCAGTCGATGGACGCCCTCAGCTCCCAGGCGAGTGTCGCCGGGTACCGCGCCGCCATCGTCGCCTCCGAGGCCTACGGTCGCTACTTCCCCATGATGATCACCGCTTCGGGCACCGCTCGTCCGGCCAGTGTGATTGTGCTGGGCACCGGCGTCGCGGGACTGCAGGCCATCGCCACGGCGCGTCGCCTCGGCGCCCAGGTCACCGGCTACGACGTACGCGCCGACTCCCGCGAACAGGTCGAGTCGCTCGGCGCCGCGTTCCTCACCTCGTCGATCGCCGCTGGCGCCGGCGCCGGTGGATACGCCCGCGCAATGACCGCCGAGGAACAGTCCCAGCAACAGAAGGAACTCTCCGCCGCCCTCGTCGGGTTCGACGTCATCATCACGACCGCCAAGGTTCCCGGTCGCACCCCACCGCTACTGGTGCCCGCCGAGACCCTCGCGGCCCTCAAGCCCGGCTCTGTCTGCGTTGATCTTGCCGCAAGCGACCGCGGCGGAAACGTCGCCCGGTCCATCGACCGCGAGCAGTTCACCACCGAGAACGGGGTTGTGGTGATCGGTGCCGGCGAGCTCGCTGCCGACATGCCCGCCTCGGCCTCGCAGATGTATGCCCGCAACGTCCTCGCGATGATCGCCGACCTCACCGTCGACGACTCCGTGTCGTTCGACCTCGCCGAACAGGTGCAGGGCGCCGTGGTGGTCAGCCATGCCGGCCAGGTCACGAGCGCTGCTGTTCGTGCGGCGCTGAAGCTTGCACCGCTCGGAGACGCTGTGGCTGGAGCATCCACCACCGATCCGGATGACACCACAGTCACCCCCGCAGCCACTGCACCCGCACCCGTTGATATCACTCCCGAGAGGCGTTCGGCATGACCGACCCGATGTTCACCAACCTCGCACTCTTTGTGCTGAGCCTGCTTGTCGGATTTGAGGTCATCAGCAAGATCCCGTCGACGCTGCACACCCCGATGATGTCGGGTGCCAATGCCATCCACGGGGTGGTTGTCGCCGGCGCCGTCATCATCGCTGCCATGGCCGACAGCCCCACCGGCTACGTGCTCACCGGTATTGCCGCGGCCTTCGCCGCCGCGAACGTTGTCGGCGGATACGTCGTGACCGACCGGATGCTGCAGATGTTCCGCAAACCGGAACGCCCCGCTGTTGAAGACGAAACCGGAGCCAGCAAATGAGCGCCCTCGACTGGGTGACCGGCCTCACCTACCTTCTCGCCTCGACCCTGTTTGTCGTTGGCCTGCACCAGATGCGCTCCCCCGCGACCGCCCGCGTGGGCAACCTCGTCTCTGCCGGCGGTATGGTTCTCGCGATTGTGATCACCGTTGTGTTCGCGATCGTCACCATAGGCGGCAACTGGATCGGCTGGACGTCCCTCATTCTCGGCCTCGCCGTGGGCAGCGTGTTCGGCGCCCTCAGCGCGCGCGGCGTCAAAATGACGGACATCCCGCAGCTCGTCAGCCTCTTCAACGCGGTCGGCGGCGGCGCGGCAGCCACTGTTGCGTTCGCGGACTTTTTGCACCGCACCAGCGGCGAGATTGTCGGCGCCGAAGCATCCGTCCCCATCGTCCTCGACATTCTCATCGGGGCGATCACCCTGTCGGGCTCGGTCATCGCGGCCGGCAAGTTGCAGGGCATCATCCCGGGCAAACCCATTCAGTTTCGCGGCTCGCGCATCGTCAACGTCATTGTTGTCATCATCGCGCTCGGTGCCGCCGTTCTCACTGTGGTGCTCCCCCGCAACGACCTCATGCTCACCGTGGTGCTCGTCGCGGCGCTGCTCATCGGCGTGCTGATGGTGCTGCCGATTGGCGGGGCGGATGCTCCTGTTGTGGTTTCCCTTCTCAATGCCTTCACCGGGCTCGCCGTCGCTATGGCCGGTTTTGTGCTCGATAACCAGGCCATGATCATCGCCGGCGCGCTCGTGGGGGCCGCGGGCACGATCCTCACGATGCAGATGGCCAGCGCCATGAACCGTTCGGTCGTCAGCATCATCATTGGTGGTTTCGGAACGGGCGACTCTGTTGTGGGTTCGGGCGGACCGGGGGCGGATGCTGCCAGCGTGAGACAGGTCACCCCCGACGACATCGGAATCCAGCTCGCGTACGCCCGTCACGTGATGATCGTTCCCGGCTACGGACTCGCCGCCTCCCAGGCCCAGCGCGAGATCGCGGAGCTCGCCAGCCTGCTCACCAGCCAGGGCATTGATGTGAAGTACGCCATTCATCCCGTTGCGGGGCGGATGCCCGGACACATGAACGTTCTCCTCGCGGAGGCCAACGTCCCCTACACACAGATGCTGCAGCTCGAGGAGGCCAACGCGGCGTTCGACGACGTGGACGTGGCCCTTGTTGTCGGAGCGAACGACGTCACCAACCCGGCTGCGCGTCGCCCGGGCAATGCGGTGTCGGGCATGCCGATTCTGGATGTCGACCGCGCCAAGTCCATTGTTGTGATCAAGCGCTCGATGAGTCCCGGGTATGCCGGGCTCGACAACGAGCTGTTCAGCAACACCAAAACGGGCATGCTCTTCGCTGATGCGAAGGGTGGCCTGGCGGAGATCCTTGCTGCGGTGAAGGAGTACGTCGTCCACTAGGGCGGGCACTGGTCAGGTATCGCCGTAGTTCTGATGCCGCAATGGCTCTGGTGCCGCACCGTCTCTGGTGCCGCACCAGTTCGGGCGTCGCACCTCTTCTGGTGCGGCGCCTTTTCTCGCGGAGGCAGTCATTCTCCCGCGGACCCGCTAACGTGCTCGCGGAGCCCGTAACCTGCACCAACGCATTTGGCCGGAAGCCGTAAACGTCCGCCGGATAGGGAAACGACGCCATCCGGGAGTCTTCTAAGGGTTCCGCGACGGGAATGACCCCCTCCGGCGTACCGCGTCTAGCTCCGCTGGCGACGAGGACTACCTCCGGTGTCCCGCTTCGGGATCCGCGAGCGCATGTTCCTACCTCCCCGGTCCGGCTTCCACATCCGCTAGCGACGCCGCCTCCCTCCGGCGTTCGGCATCAACGTCCGCGAGAGAAATCCTCTCCCTCCGCCGTACCGGTTCGAACTCCGGGAGACCGAGCAACTCCGGCAGCGAGGCAGAAGGCGAGGCGAGCCCGCACCGAGCGTCCGATCGATGCCCGATTATCACTCAGAGTGTGTCCTAGGAGTCGCACGCGATCCCGTCTCCATCGCGGTCAAGATCGTAGATGTCGGAACCGACGATTCGCACGGGGCCCGTCGTGTAGCCAGGACCATTCCCGCTGCCACCCGCGCAGTCCACGTCGGATGCGATCGGAACGCATGCGCCTTCATAATTTGGGTCACACCCATTGTTCACAACGACGGGCGCTGCGACGGGCGGCGGTGGTACGCGCGTTCCATTCGTTGTGACTTCGTTCACCGGCTCGCGAGTGGTCTCTTCCCGGACGACAGAACGAGACACCTCCACACCATCGACATACTTCACGAGGTAAGTGGTGACCTTCTCCCCGTTCGCTCCAATCACGGTTACGGCAGTGTTGCCAACATCGACCGTGGCGTCCTCGACGGTGACTGCCGCGAACGGAATCGGTACTGCTTCCTGCACTTCCTCTTCGGTGGCGACTGGCTCAGGAGTAGGCGTCGGGGTGGCGCTCGGCACCGCTGAGGTGGTGGGCCCTGCAATCGCACTGCGTCCGTCGCGATCCCCGCCCACCTGTTGCACCGCTGTGTTCGCGCCGGCACCGACGAGGAGAAGAACGAGACTTACACCCGTCGCAAGCACTCCGGCTTTCCGTGAGCGAAGGCCCACACGCGGTGCGGAGCCATTGACCAGCGTTGCTATCCCGAAAATAAGGCCAATCAAACCGATGATCGCGATGAGTGCCCAGAAGATCCCGGCGACGGAGGTGACAACAACAGCGGCCACGATTGCGGCGACAGTTATCCAGCGGGTCCGGGTTGGGATGCGGCCATCAGGTCCACGCAAGCGAGAAAGCAGTAAAACCCAGACCGGGCGCCGCGTCATCGCTCATCCCGAGCGGCGCTGCGAACCTGGCTGGACTGAGCCGCGGCTCTGCTGATCATGTGTCCCCCTCGACATACCGCGGAAGCGGCCCCCTTGACATGCCGCAGTGGCGGCCAACAAAACGTAACGCGAGCACCGCTACCGCGTGGTCACGTTTTGGGTGTCAATTGTGTTGGCGAAAATCCGGCATCGCGCGTCCCGCTAAACGACCGAAACCAGCCAGACGAAGCCCAGCGCCAGGGCGAGGATCACTATCCACGCGACAAGTCCGGCCGCCAGCGACC
>Ga0247812_10001556_pt1 | contig 12957 bp, 7 predicted proteins | sample UWRJL149409B1_FD_178011 | JGI IMG/M metagenome (GOLD analysis project Ga0247812, IMG submission 178011) | Plant litter microbial communities from Arlington Agricultural Research Station in Wisconsin, United States - UWRJ-L149-409B-1 | ecosystem: Environmental > Terrestrial > Plant litter >...
ACCTTGATGCCCGTGCCAGCTTTCCACGCCACTACCGCGACGAGGCCCCCGGACGCCGCAAGCTCGGCATCCTGACCGCCGAGTTGAAGGTGGATGCGCGCAGCCAAGCCCTGCGCATCGACACGGCCGGCGCCCACGTCAAGGTCGGCACGATTCCATCTACGGCGCGATTGCAGGCCGACCTGGCAATGGATCGCGGCGGCGTGCTGCGGCCGGGCAGCCACCTGGTGTGGCGCCTGCCGGTGCACGCCGGCGACCACGCGACCGATCGCGGCCTGCTGGCGCTGCAGCTCAACGTTGCCGAGCAGATCCGCCTGCAGGCCCGGCTGCCGAAGGACGAGGACACCGGCAGCGAGATCAACGCGGACCTGCACATCGCCGGCCGCACGATTCCCTTCGAGGACCTGTCCGACCTGCTGCCCCGGACCTCCGGCGACGTACGCGCGAGCTGGAAGTTCGAATCGCTCAACTGGATCTCCGAGCTGATCGTGCGCAAGCCGTGGTTCCGGCTGGATGGTGGCGGACTGGTGAAGGCAGACCTGAAACTGGCCAATGGCCAACTGGCACCGGGCAGCACCGCCGAGGTGCCGCAGGTGGTGGCCATTGCCGATGTGGCGGGGGTGCGGATGCGCGGCGATGCACACGCCAAGGGCCGCATTACCGAGGGCACCACGCCGCAGGCGGCGTTGAAGGTGGAGATTCCCCAGTTCCGCGCCGCACCGACGGATGCGCCCGATCAGGTGCTGTTTGACGGGCGCGCCATGTCCTTGGATCTCACCGGGGATGCACGACTGAAAGAGCTGAAGGAAGGCGTGCGCGCCCGGTTGCGGTTCAACGACGCGCGCGTGCCCGACCTGTCGCGCTACAACCGCTTCGTGGGCAATGACCAGCTGCGGCTGCTGGGCGGCACCGGCCTGCTGAGCGGCGATGTCGAGCTGGATACCTCCGGCCGCATCGGGACGGGCAAGGCCGACCTGCGCGGCCAAGGTGCGCGGATGCAGTTGGCCGGTGTGGCGATGCGCGGCGATGCGCTGCTGCGGGCACGCATCAAGCGGGCGGATTTCGAGCAGAAGCAGTTCGACCTCGGCGGCACCACCGTGCGTCTGCAGGACGTCCGCATTGCCGACAGCACCGATGCCGGGTGGTGGGGCGAGCTGGCGGTGCGCAGCGGGCATCTGGGTGCCTCGGCGCCGCTGAATGCCGACGCGGTGGCCGACATCCGCCTGCGCGATGCGGGACCGTTGCTGGATGTATTCGGCGAACGCAGCGCCTACCCCCGTTGGGTACTGGGGCTGGTGGATTCGGGCGAGGTGCAGGCCAGCGGCCAGTTGCGTTGGCGGCAGGGCCAGCTGGTAGTGGATGATCTGGAAGCGGAGAACGCACGGCTTTCCTTGCGCGGGCGGCTGGACATCGGCAAGCCGGGCAAGCGCGGCGACCTCTACCTGCGTTGGGGCGTGCTGGGCGCCGGCATCGAACTCGACGGTGAAAACCGCCAGTGGCATCTGGCCGGTGCCAAGGAATGGTACGAAAAGCAGCCCCGGCTGCTGCCCGCCAGGTAACGCCGAAACCGGTAGAGCCGAAACCGGTAGAGCCGACTTCAGTCGGCTTCGCCCTGCAACATCATCCGACTGAACTCGGCACTACTGCACGCGCACCGGTAGAGCCGACTTCAGTCGGCTTCGGCATGAAGGAGCAGCCGACTGAAGTCGGCTCTACCAGTGCAGGAGCAAATGCAGGAGCAGGTGCAGGTGCGGGAGCTAGTGCAAGTGCAGCCGACTGAAGTCGGCTCTACCAGTCAGGTTCAACCAATCAGGTTTAACCAGTCAGATTCAACGGGTCAGGTTCAACCAGCCAGGTTTAACCAGTCAGGGTCAACCGGTCAGGGTCAACCGGTGCGTGACGAACCGGCGGTCGTCACGCACCGGCGCTACCCAGGCCTCGCTCAGAAGCGCGCGCTGAAGCCCAGCGTGAACGAGCGGCCGTAGCGGTAGTAGCCCTGCGACAGCAGCGGGTTGCCGTTGATGCTGTAGGTCTGTGCTTCGTCCAGCAGGTTCTGGCCCTGCAGGCTGACGCTGAACATGTCGTTGATCTCATACGAGATGCTCGCGGTCAGCCAGGTGATCTCGTCGGCCTGTTCGTTGTAGCCCGCACCCAGCACGTTGGTGGCGGTCACGAAACCGTCGCTGTAATCGGCCGTCGCACTCACCGACCACGGGCCCTTCTCATACATCAGGCCCAACGAATACACGGACGGGGCAATGCCTTCCAGCGGGCGCTCTTCGCCGCCGACGAAGCTCTTGGACCAGTTGCGCGTGTACTGCGCGCGGAAGCCCAGGCCGTTCTCCCAGAAGTGCTGCAGGCCGGCTTCGATGCCGTGCACCTTGGCGTAGTCGCCGTTGATCGGGCGCATCACGTTGAACAGGTAGCCCGGCACGCCGATGTCCTGGCCCGGCTCCCAGCTGGTGGTGATCTGGTTTTCGATCCGCTTGTAGAACACCGCCATGTTGGCGATGGACTGCTCGTCGAAGTACCACTCCAGCGAGACATCGCCTTGCTGCGCGGTGTAGGGCTTGAGATCCACGTTGCCGCCGTAGATCTGGGTGAACTCGCCCCACGACACGCTGGCCGTGGTGTTGGTCGGTGCGAGCTTGTCCACCGGCGGGCGCGCCATCGTCTTGGCCGCACCCAGGCGCAGCAGCAGATCATCGGTGAAGCGCCAGGTGAAGTTGCCCGACGGCAGGATGTAGCGGTAGCTGCCGTCCTGCAGCACCGGGGTCGGGTCGGCGTAGCGTGCGGTGTAGTTGAACGCGCCGTTCTCGGTGATGCTGATGATCTTGGCATCCCATGCCTGCGCGCGGGTCGTCGTGCTGACCACGCGCACCCCCACGTCCGCGCTCCAGCGCTCGCCGGACAGGTCGGCCTGGACGTAGAACGCGTTGGTCTTTTCCTCCACGCGGTAGCTTTCGAGCGGATTCCACTGCGGTGCGGCGTTGGCGAAGTCGTACACGCTGCCGTCGGGACGCGGGTTGCCGTTGTAGGCTTCCAGGCTGGCCAGGTAGTTCGGCACGTCGAAGCCCAGGAAACTGCGCGGGAAGTTCGAGCCCACTTTGTTCATGAAGTTCGGCAGTGACAGGGTGCGGTCCAGCACACCGCCGCCCAGATCACCGACGTTGATCGCGTTGTCCACCGAGTAGTAGTCGGCACCGCCGTTGAGCGTGTTGTTGACCAGGTCACGGCGCTTGCTGCGCTCGGTGCGGGTCATGCCGAAATTCAGCGAATCCACGCCCCACTCGCCGACGTACAACTTTCCGGCGATGGTGCCGCCGGTGATCTCGTCCTTGATGTTGTCGCCACGCAGTTCCATGTAGTGCGTGTTGAAATCACGGTCATTGAACTGGCCGTTGGCCAGCCCCGTGGACAGATCGCGGCCGTCATCCAACGTCGTTGTGACATTCGGCACGGCGTCGCCGGTCAGATCGATGCGCGTGACGTTGGGCTGGTTCATGCGCAGCACCACGTACGTGTCCTGCCCGCCCGACTTGCGCTCGGACGTGGAGCGGTACACATCGCCGGTCATGGTCAGGCTGTCGTTGACCTTCCAGCTGCCGTTGATGCCGAACAGATCGGTATCCACCACGCGGTGCTCGGTCTGGTTGAGCACTTCCGGATTCATCCGCTGCTCCGGATCCGGGTTGTCCATGGTGAAGCCGGTGACGATGCCGTTCTGCACGTTGATATCCGACCAACGGCCCGGTGCGAACAGCGGGTAGAACGACTGCTGGTAAGACACCTGCGGCGAATCCAAGCGGGTTTTCAGGCCGTCCACCACGATGCGCACGTCGTCGTTGGGACGCCACTCGAACTTGCCGGAGAAGGCCTTGCGCTTCTTGTCTTCCAGCACCGAACCGACGCGGAACTGACCCGGCGCGATCAGCCCATATTCGTCGGGATCCAGTTCGCCATTGCCGTTCGGGTCGATGTTGCCGCCCCAGGCATTGCCACCCCAGCTGGGGTCAGCCGGATCCGGATTGCGGGTCCAGCCGCCGTCATTGCCCGCGATATCCGTGCGGTCCTTGCGCTCGGCGTAGACCGCGCCGATCAGCAGGCCCATGGTGTCGTCGGCAAAGGTGTTGCTGTAGGTCGCAGAGAACTTGCGGCCGTTCAACTCGGACATCTGGTTGTGGTCGCCCTCTGCACGCACGATCGCATGCTGGCCCTTGTTGTCGAACGGGCTGGCCGAACGCAGGTTGATCAGGCCGCCGATCGCGCCTTCCGTGAGGGACGCCTGCGCGCCCTTGACCACGTCGGCACCACTGATCACATCAGACGGCAGCACGTCGTAGGCGAAGTCACGCCCCGCGCCGTCGGTGGCGAGGATGCGGTTGTTGAAGGTGGTGAGCGTGTACTCCGGGCCCAGGCCACGGACGCTGACTTTCTGGCCCTCGCCGCCGGCGGTGCGGGTGATCGACACGCCGGTGATGTGGCTGAGCGAGTCGGCCACGTTGTCATCCGGGAAGCGGCCCAGTTCCAGCGCGCTGATCGAATCCTGCACAGTAGACGCATCGCGCTTCAGTTCGGTGGAGCGCGCCAGCGCGGCACGGACACCGCTGACCTGCACGGTTTCCAGGTCGACGGCGCTCCCGGCAGGCGCCTGCTCAGCAGCAGCCACCGGTGTACCGGCGGGCGGCGGCGTGTCGGGACTGGCTTGCTGCGACCATGCCGTGGCGGGCAGCAGCAGGGCAAGGGTGATTCCATGGTAAAGACAATGGCGATGCGGACGGACGGCGTTCACGGGCTCTCTCTCCTGAGGCATGAAGCGTAGGACGGTGGCTGTGGGGGCCTGGCTGGTGAAGCAACGAAACCGAGCGTATATGAGGTTTCGTTTTGCATCAATAGCGAAATGTAACGAAAAGGCGCATACTCTTGAACGTTTGAAAGGAGCTCTCTGCATGGTCGCCACCCGGGACACCAGCCATCGCCGCCAACAGATCAGTGAACTGGTTCGCCAGCACGGCAGTGTGCAGGTGTCCTCGCTCGCCCAACAGTTCGGTGTGAGCCTGCAGACCGTGCGCAAGGACCTGCGCTACCTCGCCGAGCGCGGGGTCATGGCACGCGCCTACGGCGGCGGCATCGACAGCGGCGCGGTGAGTGCTGCGCCTGCGGCCGAGCCTCATTACGAGACCAAGCGCACGGTGTTTCTGGATGAGAAGCGCCGCATCGGTGCACGCGCTGCGGCGATGGTACGGCCGGGCGACACCATCGCGATTGATTCGGGCACCACGGCGATGCAGCTGGCCGAGGCCCTGCCGGACATCGATCTGACCGTGGTCACCAACGATTTCGGCGTGCTGACCGTGCTCAGCCCGAAGACGCGGATCAACCTGGTGATGCTGGGCGGAGAACTGCGGCGCAAGAACATGGCCTTCTATGGCGGGCTGACCGTGGAAGCACTCGATGCCCTGCATGTGGACCTGCTGTTCCTGGGCGTGGATGGATTCGATGTGGAGCGCGGCATCACCACGCATTACGAACCCGAAGCCATGCTCAACCGCAAGATGGTGGAGGCGGCACGTGCCGTCGTGGCGATCACGGACAGTTCCAAGTTCGGCAAGGTCTGCCTGCACCGGATCATTCCGGTATCGGACATCGACACGCTGATCACCGACGTCGGTGCACCGGACGATGTGGCCCAGCACTGCCGTGCGCTGGGCGTGGACCTGCAGCTGACCTGATTTGCAGCGCAGCGGCGGCAGCGGCTTCGACCGCCTGCTGGCGAGGTAGAGCCGACTTCAGTCGGCTGCACCCAACCCACGCGCGCTGACCCACTCCGCCGAGCATGGCTCGGCGCTACCAAAACCCACTCACCGGTCGCCTGCTGGCGAGGTAGAGCCGACTTCAGTCGGCTGCACCCAACCCACGTGCGCTGCCCCACTCCGCCGAGCATGGCTCGGCGCTACCAAAACCCACTCACCGGTCGCCTGCTGTCGGGGTAGAGCCGACTTCAGTCGGCTGCACCCAACCCACGTGCGCTGACCCACTCCGCCGAGCACGGCTCGGCGCTACCAAGCCCATTCACCGGTCGCCTGCTGGCGAGGTAGAGCCGACTTCAGTCGGCTGCACCCAATCCACGTGCGCTGACCCACTCCGCCGAGCACGGCTCGGCGCTACCGGGATTCCTGGGCCCGCCGTTACAGCTTGAACTCGCGTGCTGCGTTGCCGTAGTACACCTTGTCGATCACCGTGCGCGGCAGCGCCAGGCCGGCGACATCGGCGGCCAGCACGTCGATGTGCTGCGTCTCATCAGTCGCCAGGTAGCGCCAGTCCGACTGCCACACCGCATGCGTTTCTGCCTTGAACTGTGCCGTATCCGCGCCCGGCGACTGGGTCAGGTCGGTGCCATAGAGCAGCCGATCCTGGTAGCGGATGAAGAAGTCGCGCACCTTCGCGCGGTCTGCATTGGACTGGTACTGCACCTGGCTCATGCGTGCAGCCAGATCGACCGTTGCGTTCGGGAACCGGTCAAGAAAGCCGGCCAGCACGTCCACGTCGTACTCCAGGCTGGCCATGTGCGCCCCGATCACCCGCAACTGCGGATGCGCGGCGACGAAGCGGTCACGCACCGCCATCAGGTCGGCATGCGAAGGCTGCTCGGGATGCAGGAACATGTGATACTGCGGGTGCTTGGCGAAGTATTCGCGGTCGTTGTTGGTGGTCATCTTGTCCAGCGGCAGCCAGCAGTTGTACGGCTCGCCCTGGTGCGCGATCAACGGCACGCCCAGCGCGCGCACATGCTCGGCCACCGGTGCAAGGCCTGGGTCGTCGAGCATGATCGCCCTGCCCTGCGCATCCTTCTCCACCATGCCGATGTTTTTCCAGACCTTGACTGCCCGCGCGCCCGCGGCGATGTCGCGGTCCAGGCCCGTGTTGACCTGCTGCAGCCAGCCCGCGCTGCCATAGCCCTTCATCGAGAACGTGGTCGCCCAGTGGAAGTGCGCGGGATCCTGCTTCGCCTGCGCGACGGCGATCGCATGCTGATCCTGCAGGCTGGGGAAGTCCGGGTAATCGACATTGATCGACAGCACGTCGAAGTTGTCCGCGCGCGCCTGCTGCAACAGGGAGGTGTCACGGTCGTTGGCGTGCACGTGCGCATCGAATTTGCGCACGGTGGCGAAGTCGGCCATCGCATAGGGCGTAGTGTTCGTCGTGACGGCGTCAGCACCCGGTGCGGGCACCGACGCAGCAGTTCTGCCGGCGCCAGGTGACGGCGAACAGGCCGCCAGACTGATGGCCGCCAGCGCCACTCCAAGGGCCAACATCTGCTGTTTCACTGCCATGACGCACTCCGCTGTTAGGAAACGAAACTTAATCGAACCATATCGCAACAAAACGCTTGCATCAACGTTTGGCGCGTGCGCAGAATGCCCCTCATCGTTACTCGGAATGACGTTATGCCACCGATTGGACGCCGTACCGCATTGAAGCTGATTGCCGGAAGCGTGGCAGGCAGCATGGCGTGGAGTGCAGCCCCCTGGGCGCGCGCCGCGATGGCTCCCCGTTCGACGGATCAGATCGCCGGCGATGCCGTGCTGAGCCTTGCCTTCGACAAGCGCATGCATACCCGCGTTTCCCGCAACGGCAAGCCGCTGACCGGCTGGCAGCCCAGTGAAGCCCTGCTGCTGGCCGACACCGAGATCGTCGACTTTGCACTGGTGGATCAACAGGCGCATGTGCTGGATGACCCCCGTCATGGCCCCGGCAAGCAGGTGGTCTTTACCGGCCGCTCCCGCGACGGGGTCGAAAAGCAGGTTGCGGTGAGCAGCTTTGAACAGCAGCCCGGCCTGGCCCTGCTGCAGGTGCGTTACCGCAACATCGGCAGCGCGCCGCTGGCCGTCACCGGTTGGCGCAACAGCGCGTACCAGCTGGACGAGGCGCCGGGCGGCTTCTGGAGTTTCTCCGGTGCCACCCACACCGATCGCCGCGACTGGGTGCAGCCGATGGATGCGGGCTTCGACCAGCGCAACACGCTGTCCATGGATTCATCGGACTACGGCGGCGGCACGCCGGTCGCCAACATCTGGCGCCGCGATGTCGGCCTGGCCGTGGGCCATGTCGAGCCCGTCCCGCGCCCACTGGACATGCCGGTCAAGCGCACCGCGAAGGGTGCGGCCATCGCGATCGAATCACCGCAGGCCGTCACCCTGGCACCGGGCCAGGAACTGGTGACCGAGCGGACCCTGCTGGCCGTGCACGAAGGCGATTTCTACGCGCCCTTGCAGCAGTACCAGGTCTTCATGCGCGGCGAAGGCATCGAAGGCCCGCGTCCGCCCGACTCCGCGTTTGCGCCGATCTGGTGTGCATGGGGCTACGAGCGCGACTTCAGCGTGGAGCAGATCTTCGCCACGTTGCCGAAGGCGAAGGAGCTCGGCTTCGAATGGGCGGTGCTGGATGACGGCTGGCAGACCAACGAAGGCGACTGGAAGATCGACCTGCGCAAGTTCCCGCGCGGCGATGCGGACATGCGTGCGTTCACCGCGGAGGTACGGCGTCATGGCATGCGTCCGCGCCTGTGGCTGGCCCCGTTGGCCGCCGATCCGGGCAGCGACGTGCTGCACGACCATGTCGACATGCTGCTGCTGGACAAGGAAGGCGCCTTCCAGACGGTCACCTGGTGGAACGCGTTGACCCAGTGCCCGGCTTACCAGCCGACCATCGATTTCTATGTCGAGCTGACCCGCAAGGCGATCGCCGACTGGGGCTTCGAAGGCATCAAGCTGGATGGCCAGCACCTCAATGCCGTTGCGCCCTGCTTCAATCCGGCGCACAAACACACCAGCCCGCAGGATTCCGTGGTCGGCCTGGCGAAATTCTGGGATGCGATCTACCGCGCGGCGCACGATGCCAACCCCGATGCCGTCGTCGAGCTGTGCCCCTGCGGCACCGCATTCGCCTTCCACAACCTGCCGGCCACCGACCAGTTCCCGTCGTCGGACCCGCTGTCGTCGTGGCAGGTGCGCAGCAAGGGTAAATCCATCAAGGCGCTGATCGGTGACCGCAGCAGCTACGCCGGTGACCACGTGGAGCTGTCCGACAACCGCGATGACTTCGCCTCCAGCGTGGGCATCGGCGCGGTGATCTCCAGCAAGTTCACCTGGCCGAAGGACACCGATCATCCCTCGGTCCCCCTTCCGCCCGGTGGCTTCGTGCTGACCGACGAGCGCGAAGCGCTGTGGCGTCGGTGGGTGGGCCTGTACAACACGCACATGCTGCCCAAGGGCGAGTACCTGGGCACGCTGTACGACATCGGCTTCGACAAGCCCGAAGCGCATGCCATCGCCAAGGACGGGGCTCGCTACTACACCTTTTACGCGCCCCGCTGGGAAGGCGAGGTCGAGCTGCGCGGCCTGCCGGCCGGCCGTTGGGCGGTGCGTGACCTGTTCAACGACACCGATCTGGGCGAGGTGGACGGCGGCGCCGTGGCCCGCCTGCCCGCGCGGTTCGAGCGCTTCCTGATGCTGCAGGCCACCCCTGCCGGTACCCGCGCATGAGCGCGGAGGCCGTCGTGATGGCTGCCCCGCCCGCGCGCCGTCGCCCCTGGCTGGGATTCGCGCTGGCCACGGTAGCCCTGTGGGGCGTGTGGGGCGCGCTGTCCCCGCTATCCGCTGCGCATGGCTTCCCGGATACGCTGGTGTACTGCGTCTGGGCGCTGACCATGGTGCCGCCGGCGCTGTACATCCTGTGGCGCGGCGGCTGGCAGTTGGAGCGCTCGAAGCGGGCGATCGGCTACGGCCTGATCATCGGCCTGCTCGGTGCCGGTGGGCAGATGCTGCTGTTCCATACGCTGACCATCGGTCCTGCGTACTTCGTGTTCCCGGTCATTTCGCTGTCGCCGGTGGTGACCATCGCGCTTTCTTTCCTGCTGCTGCGCGAGCGCACCGGCTGGCAGGGCACGCTGGGCATCGTGCTGGCCCTGGTGGCGCTGCCGCTGCTGGACCTGTCTTTCGGGCGCGGCGAAGCCGGCCTGGGCTGGTTCGTGCAATCGCTGCTGATCATGCTGGCGTGGGGCCTGCAGGCCTATTTCATGAAGCTGGCCAACGACACGGTGCGGGCGGAGAGCATCTTTGCGTACATGACGCTCGGCGCGCTGCTGCTGGCACCGGTGGCCTTGGCGATGACCGACTTTTCGCAACCGATCAACTGGGGCCTGACCGGGCCGTGGATGACCGCCGGCATCCAGATCCTCAACGCGGTCGGCGCGCTCACCCTGGTCTTTGCCTTCCGCTATGGCAAGGCCATGGTGGTGGCGCCGCTGAGCAACGCAGGCGCACCGCTGGTGACGGCCGTGTTGTCGCTGCTGTTCGCCAGCGTCGTGCCGGGCCCGCTGAAGACGGTCGGCCTGGTCCTCGCCCTGATCGCGTCGCTGCTGCTGGTGCTCGAGCCCGAGCGCCCGACACCGCCTTCCCCCCTCCCCTGACAGGACTCCCCATGCACGTTCTGCTCGACCTGGTCGCGCGGCATCGGCAAGGCCACGCCATCGGCGTGACCTCGATCTGCTCGGCCCACCCCTTGGTCATCGAGGCCAGCCTGCGCCACGCGCAGCGCACCGGTCAGGATCTGCTGTTGTTCGAGGCGACCTGCAACCAGGTCAACCAGGAGGGCGGCTATACCGGCATGCGACCGGCGGACTTCGTGCGCTTCGTGCACGACATCGCCGAGCGCGTGGGTTTCGACGCCGCCCGCATCGTGCTCGGTGGCGATCATCTGGGTCCCAACCCGTGGACGTCGCTGGACGCGGCAGCCGCGATGGACAAGGCCGAGGTGATGGTCGGTGAGTACGTGGCCGCCGGCTTCCGCAAGATCCACCTGGACTGCTCGATGGCCTGCAGTGGCGACCCGGAGCCGTTGCCGGAAGCCGAGATCGTAAGGCGCGCCGTGTGCCTGTGCCGTGCCGCAGAGGCCGCGTGGCAGCAGGCCGGTGGCGAGGCGCCGGTGTATGTGATCGGCACCGAAGTGCCCGTACCCGGCGGCGCCACGGAGTCCATCGAAGGTCTGGCGGTGACCACTGCCGATGCCGCGCTGGCGACCATCCAGGCGCACCGCGTCGCCTTCGAGGCCGCCGGCCTGGGCGAGGCGTGGCAGCGGGTGCTGGCCTCGGTGGTGCAACCGGGCGTGGAGTTCGACCACCACGATGTCATCGACTACGACAGCAGCAAGGCACAGGCGCTCAGCCAGTCGGTCACCACGGTGCCGGGGCTGGTATTCGAAGCGCATTCCACCGACTACCAGACCCGCGATGCGCTGGCCGCGCTGGTGCGTGATCACTTCGCGATCCTCAAGGTGGGTCCGGGCCTGACATTCGCCCTGCGCGAAGCCCTGTGGGGACTCGATGCCATCGAGCGCGAATGGATCGCCGATGACCAGCGCGCGCGGCTGCGCGAGGTCACCCTGCGCCGCATGCAGGATGCGCCCGGCTATTGGCAGCGCTATTACCACGGCGAAGGCCGTGCCCTGTCCACCGACCTCCAGTACAGCCTCAGCGACCGCATCCGCTACTACTGGCCTGACCCGCAGATCGAAGCGGCGCGGGTGCAGCTGTTCGACAACCTGCGGGCCGACCCGCCGCCGATGCCGCTCATCGGCCAGTACCTTCCCCATGCCTTGAACGCGGTGCGTAACGGAACGGCAACGTTCGATCCGCAGTCCTTGGCCATGGCCCATATCAGCGCTGTCCTCGATGACTACCACCATGCATGCACGAACCATGACCTCACCTGACATTCTCGGTTTCCCCGAACCGACGCTGGAAGCGAACGGTGCACTGTGGACCGCGCGCGAAATCGCCCAGCAACCGGACATGCTGCAGGCCACCGATGCCCTGGTGGCGACGATGGCCGATCAGCTGCGCGCGTTCGTCGGGCCGCTGATCGATGACCCGTCCGCACGCGTCGTGCTGACCGGAGCGGGCACATCGGCCTACATCGGCCAATGCCTTGCACCGCTGCTGGACCGCCAGCTGGCCGCACGGGTGGACGCTGTACCGACCACCGACATCGTCTGCGCACCGCGCCTGTATCTGGACCCGACGCAGCGCTTGCTGCTGGTGTCCTTCGGGCGTTCCGGCAACAGCCCAGAAAGTCTTGCAGCGGTCGAGCTGGCCGAATCGCTGGTCGATGAGGTGCACCATCTGGTGGTGACCTGCAATCCCACCGGCGCGTTGGCGCGGGTGCCGGTGGCACGCTCGATGACCCTGCTGCTGCCCGAGCAGACGCACGACACCAGCTTTGCGATGACCTCCAGTTTCAGCTGCATGATGTACGCCACGCTGGCCGCGCTGGTGCCTGCGAGCGTGCGCGGCGGTCGCGTCGACGCCATTGCGGCAGCCACCGCGCAGGTGATCGACACCGCCCTGCCCTTGCTCCACACCCTGGCCGAAGCCCGCCATGACCGCGTGGTGTATCTGGGCAGCGGGCTGCTGCAGGGCCTGGCGCGCGAAGCCACGCTGAAGCTCGGCGAGCTGACCAACGGGGCCGTGGTCACGTGCTATGACTCACCGCTGGGGTTCCGCCATGGCCCGAAGACCTTCGTCACCGGTTCCACGCTGGTGGTGGTGTTCGTGTCCAATGATCCGCACACGCGGCGCTACGACCACGACCTGATCGACGAACTGCGCCGCGACGGCTGTGCGGCGCGGGTGATCGAGATCTCCGCCCAGCCGCGTGACGCGGCCGCCGCCGATACGCTGGCGGTGCACGGGCTGCAGGACGCACACGATGTCGAGCTCCTGTGGCCTTATGTCGCCGCGGCGCAGATCTATGCGCTCCTGCATTCGCTGGCGCGCGGGGTGACACCGGACAATCCGAACCCGGCCGGCATCGTCAACCGCGTGGTACAGGGCGTGCAGTTGTACGCGTTGGACGCATGAGGGGCGCGCTGTACCTGGGCGTGGACGGTGGTGGCACC
>Ga0247812_10001557_pt1 | contig 12944 bp, 13 predicted proteins | sample UWRJL149409B1_FD_178011 | JGI IMG/M metagenome (GOLD analysis project Ga0247812, IMG submission 178011) | Plant litter microbial communities from Arlington Agricultural Research Station in Wisconsin, United States - UWRJ-L149-409B-1 | ecosystem: Environmental > Terrestrial > Plant litter >...
GGAACGAGCGCGGGGATCGCCGATTGGTAGCCGACCTCGTAGACGACGGTGAGCGCGCCGAGCAGCACGGCAGCGACCAGCAGCACCGGGAACTCGAGCGCTCCGACCAGCGCGGCAACGGCGAGCACTGCCGTGAGCGCACCGCGTCCGACTTCGGAGAGCAGCAGCATCCGACGTCGACGTCGGCGGTCGATGACCACTCCGAACGGAAGCGCGAGAAGCAGGAACGGAATCCACTGCGCCGCCCCGAGAACGCCGAGTTCGGTCGCCGACACCTGCAGAACGGTGATCGCGATGAGGGGAACGGCGAACTCGCGGATCTGGTCTCCGGTGAGCGATGCGCCCTGAGCTGTCCAGAACAGCGCGAAGTCCCGGCGCCACTTCGCGGGCGGCGTTCTAACGGGTTGCAAGTCGATCATGCGTTATAGAATTAGCAGCGATCTAACTGGTGCACAACCCTTTATGCGTTAGAATCAGCACATGTCTACGATCGTGCACAGAGAGGTCTTCTCGCAGATCAGCGGCCACCGCGCCCTCGATCTGGTGAACACGGTCGACTGGCGACTCTCACGGGAGCGGCTCACTGAAGAGCTGCACGACTACGACGACGTGCTGCGCTGGGCGACTCAGGTCGGCATCCTGACGAACGAGAATCTCGATGCACTTCGGGTACTCGCCGAGCGCTCTCCGGCCGAAGCCGACAACGAGGTGGTTCGCGTGCGAGCGCTGAGGGAAGCGCTCTACGCCACTCTCTTTGGGGAAGGTGACCCCGGCATCCTGGCGAGTGAATACTCCAGCGCCATCGAACGAGGTGCCCTCGCGCGCATCGACACGGGGTGGGGTTGGCAGGTGCCGGTCGAACTCTCTATGCCGCGGCACCTCATCGGCTTTGAGGCACATGACCTGATCACTCGCGGCAACCTGTCGGTGCTCGCGCAGTGTCAGGATGCCGAGTGCGGCTGGGTCTTTCTCGACCAGTCACCGCGTCACAATCGCCGGTGGTGCGTAGCCGCAGACTGCGGCAACCGCAATCGGGCGCGGGAGTTCTACCGCCGCAGCCGGGAAGACTAAGACCGGTGCCGTCGCTCGACGATGTCCGCGCGATCGCCGCGACGCTGCCGGCGAGCGAGGAGCGTGCGACGACGGGCGGGGCCGCCTGGTTCGTCAGGAACAAGATCTATGCGTGGGAGGCCTACCCGTGGCCGAGTGTCGCTGACGACATCCGGGCCATCATTCAGCGGGAGCCGGTGTTCGTGGTCAAGGTGCCGACGGAAGAGCACAAGCGCGCGTATCTGCAGGGCTGGCCGAGTGTTTTCCTTCACCAGACCACGGCGTGGAGCGAGCCGAAAATCGCCTTCCGGCTGGAGGTCGTCGAGCCTGACCTGCTTCTCGAGCTCGTCGCGGAAGCCTGGTACAGCCAGGCGCCGCGCTACCTGGGGCGCGCGTTCGACGAGAGTTCGGGGCGCTGAGGCCACACGCTCGGTGATTCGTCGTTGGTAGTCACGTGTTGCATTCCCGAGAACCCGCGTGTTGGCAGCGAACTGGAGAGTGTCGACCCGCGGCAGCCGTTCAGCGTGGCGCGGAAGGTCGTCAAGGGCGGATCGTTCCTGTGTGCCGACAGCTACTGCCGTCGCTATCGCCTCGCAGCACGCCGCCCCCAGATGGTCGACACCGGGATGAGCCACCTGGGATTTCGAGTGGCTCGTTGAGATCTTTGGGCGCCTACGGCACTGCCCTAGGCTCGCCCAGTTTCTGGTCGGAGGAGTGTGCTACATTTTGGACATCAGACATCGCCCCCCTCTGAGCTTCGGCTCAAGGGGGCGATTTTCATTTCCCGGTATGCGTTGAGGTGTGGACTACACCAAGGATTTCAAAGAACGCGATGAGCTGCTGAGCCAGCTCGAGCGACGAGGCTTGGAAGTGCCCGACCGGAGCGAGGCGCTCAGTTTCTTGACTCGGGTCGGCTATTTCCGGTCCGGCGCATATCGCTATGTCTTTCGTCGCTTGCTGCCGTCAGACGAGGTCGACGACCGGCTTCGGCAATATCGAAGCGACGAATATTTGTCTGGAGCGAACTTCGAGCATGTAATCAAGCTCGAAGCTTTCGACTCGAAATTGGCACGCGTTTGCCTCGAGGGCCTGCTCGATTTCGAAGTGCGTCTCAGGGCTGCGATCGCACACACCCTTGCAGCGCGACACGTGGCGGCGCATGCTTCGCCGGAATACCTTGACGAGCAAGCCTGCATGCAACCGAGCGGGACGAAAACCAAGTTCGATGCGTGGATGGAGACTTGCCAGGAGGCGATTCGCTCAGGGGCGGAAGATGAAGACTTCATCGCTCACCACCTGCTGAAGTATCCCGAGCAGCCAGTTCCGATCTGGGCCGTCACAGAGGTGCTCAGCTTTGGGAAACTGCCGTTCCTCTTCGAGCTTATGCAGAAACAGGATGCTCGAGAAGTCGCGCGCATGTTTGGATTTATTCATCCGCGGCCCTTCGGTGCGGTCCTTCGGATGATGGTCGACTTCCGAAACACCTGCGCCCACGGCTCGCGCCTTTTTAATCGCGCATTCAAGCGAACGCTTTCCATCAGGAACTACGAAACGAGCGGCGAGATGCTGGCTCACGTCATTGAGCCTGGATTCACCTCAACGCCAAAGCCGAACCAACGGCTCTACATTTACGCCGCTGTTCTGGCCTTCATGCTCCGATCGCACTCCTCGGGCTCGACGTGGTTCTTGACCTTCAAAACACAGGTGCGGAAGCTGAATGTCCCGCTTCTTACTCCCGACTCCACGTTGTTGATTTCTGCCGATGTCAGCATGGGGTTTCCGCCAGACTGGGAAGACCTACAGCTCTGGAATTAGTGCTGCCTAAATGACTTGCCGTTTTTTGCGGACGGTCCAGCCGCGGCAATCGTCTTTCGCACCACCGTCTTCCGCAGCCCGATGCGGCGCTCGAACGTGAAGCCGGCCTTCTCGAACATGGCCCGGGTTCCGTTGTGCAGGAACGAGGACGAAGTCTTCTTGTCAGGCACCGGTTCGTTGGGGAACGAAACCACTTCGCCTCCGCCCGCTTCAGCGATGAGCTGCAGTGCTCCCTCGAGGGCTTCGTAGGCGACGCCCGAGCGGCGGTGGTCGCGATCAACGAAGAAGCACGTGATACGCCACGGGGCGGGGTTCGCTTCACCCGCGTCGTACTGCTTGCGGTGATAGATGTTGGGGAGCTCCTCCGGGCTGCCGTACTGACACCATGCGATTGCCGTGTCGCCCTCGTATACCAGCGCGGCGTGCGCGACGCCCTCGTCCATCAGCCGCTGCTTGAAAGTCGGCCTGTCGTAGTCATCCTTGGCCGTCTGCGCGGTGTCGTTATGGAAGTAGGTGCAGTAGCAGCCTCCCCAGACACCATTGTGTTTCTCTGCGAGCGCGAGCCAGGCGGGAAACGTCTCCGCGGTGAGCGGCTTGATCACGTGTGCTTCGGCCATGCATTGATTCTGCGACTCTTCGAGGGCCGGCTCAAGACTCACCAGCTATGCAAATTGGTGCCCGCTGGCCGCGCGACGACCGTTCGGTGAACAGCAAATGAACGTGCATTACTTGCGCTACATGCAAGTGGGATTGCAATTAGTTTCCAAGAGTGTTCATCACCGAGATCGTCAAGAGCCGCAGCCACGTGCTCACCGCTACCGACCGCAAACTCGTTGCGGTGCTGCAGGCGAACCCTGCCGAAGCCGCGTTCTGGTTTGCCAACGACCTCACTGAACCACTCGGCCTGCACCAGTCAGCCGCCACGCGTCTCGCGCAGCGCCTCGGCTTTCCCGGCTACCCGCAATTGCGCGATGCGCTGCGCCAGGACTACCTTGCCGGAAGCGGCCCGTCGCAGCGACTGAAGGGGCGCCTCGACCAGCACCCGCTCGACGAGGTGCTCCGCTCGTTCGTCGACGATGAGGTAGCCGCGCTGAGCTCACTGCCCGATCACGTGCGGCAGTCCGAGCTCGATGCTCTCGCCGCGCAGGTGGTTTCAGCGAGAACGGTCTATCTGTACGGCCAGGGAAACGCGACCATTCTGGTCGACCAGCTGTCTCGTCGGTTGCAGCGATTTGGCATCCGTCCGGTCGCCCTCACCGGGTCGCGACGCGACATCGGTGAAGCGGTTACGCCGCTCGCGAGCGGCGATCTGCTTATCGCCTTCGCGTTCCGCCGCGTGCCGTCGACGCTCAGTCCGCTGCTGGATCTCGCCGCCGCCGAGAGCGTGCCGAGCGTGCTCATCACCGACACCCTGCTCGCGCTGTCGCCGAGCCCGACGACCATCATCGCCGCGCCCCGCGGCGGAACCGACGCCTTCTTGTCCCTCACCGTTCCCATGGCGATCAGCAACGCACTCGTGCTGACCATCGCCCGTGACGCTCCCGAAACGGCCGTGCGCACGCTCGACCGCCTCGGCGTCATCCTCGACACCTTCGACGCCTGATCCGATCTGCACCCCACCAGAAAGAGGAAAACCATGCCCAAAACAGCCCGCACCTGGGCGGCCGTCGCCGCCTTCCCTCTCGTCTTCGGACTCGCCGCCTGCGCTCCGGCAGCCGAGGAAGCCGCCACCGTCGACTACAGCGCCATGACCCATGACGAGCTCGTCGAGCTCGCGACCGAGGAGGGCGAGGTCTCGGTCTACGCTTTCACGAGCCGCATCGCCACGGTCGAGGAAGCCTTTGAAGCCGAGTACCCCGGCATCGACGTTGTCGCGACCGACGTGTCGTCGACCGAACTCATCACCCGTCTGGCCAGCGAGCACGCGGCCGGCAGCGCGACCGCCGACGTCGCCTACGTTTCGGATGCCCCGGTCGTCGTGACCGAGCTGCTCGCCGAGGGAGTGCTCGAGTCGTACCTCCCGCCCCGCATGGTCGACTTGCTTCCCGCGGAATACCAGACGCCGCTCGTCGCCAACCGCCTCTCGACGAAGGTGCTCATGTACAACGAAGAGGCCTACCCCGATGGTTCGCCCGTTGCCAACCTCTGGGAGCTCACCGAATCGGCCTGGGCTGGAAAGGTCGTACTGGTCGACCCCAACGTACGCGGCGACTACCTCGACCTCGTGACCGAGATGTCGCTGCGTGCGGACGAAATGGCCGCCGCCTACGAAGAGCACTTCGGCGCCGCGATCGAGCTACGCGACGGCGTGGAAGACGCCGGGCTGCAGTTCATCAGCGACCTCTACGCGAACGACGCCATCCTGGTTGACGACACCGACACCGTAAACGCCGCAATAGGTGCGATCGGCCAGACCGACCCGCCCGTCGGCTTCACGTCGTACTCCGACCGTCGCGACAACGAAGACGAGGGCTGGGCACTGCAGGTCGCATCGGGTGTTGCTCCGTCGCCCGGCATCGTCTTCCCGGCCATGCTCGGCCTCACCGCCGGCGTCGAGAACCCGGCCGCTGCACGCCTCCTCATCGACTTCATGATGGGCGACGACACCGAGACCGGCGGCCCCGGCTTCGAGCCGTTCTACGTCGCCGGCGACTACCCGACGCGCACCGACGTCGTCGCACCGGCTGACGCCCTCGCGCTCGACGAGCTCAACGGCTGGGTCATCGACGCCGAGGCATCCGCGGAACGTCGCGACGCTGTCGCCGACTTCCTGCTGACGATCCAGTAGGGACACCAGAATGAGACGAGTCACCATGGGCCTCCGACGCCCGACCACCTGGCTGGCCGCGGCCGTGCTGGCGGTGCTCGTGGTGCTCGTCGCCCTGCCGTTGCAGGGCCTCGTGGCCGCGACACTCGAGCCCGACAGCGTCGGATCGTGGACCGACGTTCTCGCGAGCCCACTTTCCGCGAACCTGTTCTGGGAGCCGCTCGGCAACTCGCTGGTCGTCGGCCTCGCCACCGGTCTCATCGCGAGCCTTCTCGGCGGATTCCTCGCCTGGGTCGTCGTGATGAGCGACGTGCCGGGACGCCGCATCATCGGTGTGCTCGCCACCATCCCGTTCGCGCTTCCCAGCTTCGCGATCGCGCTGGCCTGGGAGAGCGTGTTCCGCAACGAGCGACTCGGCGGTAACCCCGGTTTGCTCGCGAGCCTCGGCGTCAACGTTCCCGACCTCCTGTCGTGGGGAGTCGTGCCGGTCACGCTCACCCTCGTCGCGCACTACTACTCGCTCTCGTTCGTTGTTATCGCCGCGGCGCTTTCGAACGTCAGCGGCGACCTGCTCGCCGCGGCGGAGATCACCGGTGCCTCCCGGGTGCGCATCGCCGCACGCATTGCACTGCCGGTCGTCGCGCCGGCCATCCTCTCCGGATTCCTGCTCGCCTTCGCCGAGGGGGTAAGCAACTTCGCCGTGCCCGCACTGCTCGGTCTGCCCGTGCGGTTCCAGACCCTGAGCACGCGACTCTACGGAGCAATCTCGACGGGCGATACCGAGCGCGGATACGTGCTGTCGATCCTGCTCGTGGTGATCGCCGCCCTCGTGTTGTGGGTGGGTAACCGGTTCACCGCCGGACGCTCGTTTGCCACGATCACCGGCAAGAGTTCACGTCCCCGCCGGGTGAAGACCGGCCCGTGGAAGTGGGTGCTGTTCGTGATGAGCGCGGCGCTCGTAACCGCGACCACGATCGTCCCGGGCATCGTCCTCGCGGTGAGTACGGTGTTGCGTCGCACCAACAGTTTTGATGCCGGGTTCACGCTCCACTACTGGATCGGAGAATCGGATGCCGCCATCGCGCAGGGCATGCGAGGCGTACTTCGCGACCCCATCGCGATCGAGGCCCTCGGTGCGACCGTTGCCCTCGGTCTCGCGGTAGCGCTCGGGGCGACCCTCGTCGGTCTGCTCGGCGCGTACGTAGTGAACCGACTGAAGCGCAACCGATTGGTAGGCGGATCGATCAGCCTGCTCAGTTACGTGCCGTTCCTCATTCCCGGCATTGCCTTCGGTGCGGCCTTCATCGCGCAGTTCGGTGCGCCCATAGGTCCGTTCCCGTCGCTGTACGGCACATTCGCGATTCTCGTCATCGCCGGGATCGCCGCGAGCCTTCCGTTCGCCTTTCAGACATCGCGCTCAGCGCTCGGGCAGGTTTCCGGCGATCTCGAGGAGGCAGCGCTCATCTCAGGAGCCGGCACCGCGACGCGGCTTCGACGCATCGTGTTCCCACTCGCATCCCGCGGGATCGTGAGCGGTGGCATCCTCGTGTTCGTCACGATGGTGCGCGACCTGTCGCTCGTCGTACTGCTCGTCACCCCGGCCACCCCGCTGCTGTCGGTGATGACCTACCGCTACGCGTCGGAAGGCTTCACCCAGTCGGCCAACGCCATCACCCTGGTGATCGCGATCGTCTCGGTCGCGGCCACTCTTCTCGCCCGGCGCCTGCAGGGCGCCCGCCAGCCCTGGAGCAACGCATGACCGCCATCACCCTCGACCGACTCGGCAAGGACTTCGGGAACAGCACTGCGCTGCACGAAGTGAGCCTCGAGTTTCCGGCCGGCTCGTTCGTCGTTCTACTCGGCCCGTCGGGCTGCGGCAAGACCACAACCCTGCGCATGCTTGCCGGGTTGGAAGAACCGACCCGCGGCACCATCTCGTTTGGCGACCGCGTGGTCGCCAACGGAGACACCGGTGAGTCGGTGCCCGCCGAGAAGCGCGGCCTCGGCATGGTGTTCCAGAGCTATGCCCTGTGGCCCCACATGACGGTGCGCACCAACATCGACTGGCCGTTGCGCGTCGCCCGCTGGAGCGCGGCCGACCGTAAGGCGCGGGTCGACGAAGTGCTTGGCATGCTCGCGATCACCGCACTCGCCGACCGCTACCCGGCGGAAATCTCGGGCGGGCAACAGCAGCGTGTGGCGATCGCGCGCACCATCGCGTCGCGTCCGCAGGTTCTGCTGTTCGACGAACCGCTCTCCAACCTCGATGCCAGGCTTCGTGTCGACACTCGCGCCGAACTCGCCCAGGTGCACCGGGCCACCGGTGGAACCAGCGTGTACGTCACCCATGACCAAGTCGAGGCACTCGCTCTCGCCACGCACATCGCCGTCATGCGCGACGGCCGCGTTGAGCAGTTCGGTTCTCCGGCGGAACTGCTCGAGCGACCGGCCACGGCCTTCGTCGCCGCGTTTCTCGGCACCCCGCCCGCCGTCCTGCTGTCGGGAACGGTGAGCGGCGGAGAACTGCGCCGCGACGGCGTGACTATCGCCACGGCACCCGGGGACGGCCACGAGCTCAAGGCGATGTTCCGCCCGCAGGATGTCGGGCTTGGCGCCGATGGCGTTCTGCCATTCGACGTTGTCGAGTGCACACCTCTCGCCGGACGCTATGTCGTCTCCGGCCTGACCGGTGGAGACCGGGTCTCGGTCATCACGGAGAGTCCGATTGTCGCTGGCACGGCTACGCGCCTGATTCTGCCCGCGAGCCCTGCCGCGCTGTTCGACGCCGAGGATGCGCGGGTGAGTGCATGACCACCCTGCTCTTCGTGCGGCACGGTCCGACCGAATGGACGGGAGAGAAGCGACTGCAGGGGCAGACCGACATCGACCTCTCGGTCTCCGGCCTCGCTCACACCGCCGCGCTTGCTCCGGTCATTGCGGAATGGCGACCGCGAACGGTCATCACGTCACCGCTATCTCGCACCGTGACCACCTCCGGCTTGCTCAGCGAGCTGACGCCGATCGTCGACGAGCGCTGGGCCGAAGCGAGTCTCGGCGAGTGGGAGGGGCGCCGGGCAGACGAAATCGGGGCCGACTATCTGCGTTGGCGAGCCGGTGCTCTCGTGCCGCCCGGTGGCGAGGACCCCGTCGCGGTGACGCAGCGGGTGACGGCTGCCGTGGCATCCGCTGTTCAACAGCCCGGCCCCGTGCTGATCGTGACCCACGGCGGGACGATCCGGTCTGTGCTCGCGCACTTCGTCGGGCTGACGGCCGGTCGGCTCGAGCCGGTGGCGGCGCCGAGCCTCACCGTGCTCGATGTCGAGACTGACGGTACAGCGCGGTTGCGGCACTACAACCTGCTCGGCTGAGCGGCGCGCAGCTAGCTGGCCTTACGTCGGCGGGGTGCCGCGGAGCGCGGGGGAGCGGCGCGCATGTGATCGCGGAGGCGGCCGAGGATGTCGCCGAGTGCTTCGACGTCGCCGCGCGTCAGTGGCTTGAACAGCAGGTCGTCGAGAACCCCGATGTGTCCGGGGAAGACCCTTGTCAGGATGTCGCGGCCCTGATCGGTGATCGTGACCGTTGTGCTGCGCTCGTCGTCAACCGACGGGGATCGGGTGACGAGGCCGCGCTGCTCGAGTGTTTGCGCCTGGTAGGTGAGTCCGCTGCGGCTGTAGACCACGCCGTCGGCAAGGTCGGTCATGCGGCAGCTTCCCTCCTCTGAGTCGCCGAGCCGCGCGAGCAGCTGGAACTGCACGTAGCTGAGGTCGCCGGCATCCCTCAACTGCTGCTCGACCGTGTGCCGCAGCAGGCTGCTGACTTCGATGAGGGAGAGGTATGTGCCCAACTCGGTTGTGTCGAGGGAGCGTGAGGAATCGGCCATGCGTTCAGTCTACCTAATGCTACGAACTCGCAGCACTTGCTACGAACTCAAAGCAGTGCTATCGTCGTTCTCAGTTGCTTCAACTTCGAAGCACTAGACGAAAGAGAACAATCATGAAGGCAGTACGTTTCCACGAATTCGGTTCCCCCGAGGTGCTCCGCTACGAAGACGCCGACCAGCCCGTCGCCGGCGAAGGGCAAGTTCTCATCCGGGTCGCAGGCTCCGCGTTCAACCCGGCCGATGGAGGTATCCGCGGCGGAACACTCCCGTTCCCGGTGGCCCTTCCGCACATCCCCGGTTATGACGTCTCGGGTCGGATCGTCGCACTGGGCGAGGGCGTCACGACGTTTTCGGTGGGTGACGCGGTCGTCGGATTCATCCCCATGATCGACGACGGAGCCGCGGCCGAGTACGTCGTCGCGCCGGCAACCGCGCTGGTAGCGGCACCGTCGAACATCGACCTCATCGACGCAGCAGCGCTACCGTCGGTAGCGCTCACCGCATGGCAGGCGCTATTCGACCTCGGCGGTCTCACGAGCGGGCAGCGACTGCTGATCACGGGCGCAGGGGGATCCGTTGGTGGGTACGCAATCCAGCTCGCGAAGCGTGCTGGCGCTCACGTGATCGCTACGGCAAGCCCGCGGAGCCACGGCAGCGTGACGGATGCCGGCGCTGACCAGGTCATCGACCACACCAGTACCGCGGTACTCGACTCGGTCACCGAGCCCGTCGATATGCTGCTGAACCTCGCACCGATCAGTCCCGACGAGTTTGCCGCGCTGGTTCCCCTCGTGCGTGACGGAGGAATCGTTGTCGCGTCAACCGCGTGGATGACCACGCCGGGTGACGAGACGCGCGGGGTGCGCACTGCCGGTGTGTTCGTCGAGGCGAAGGCAGACGAGCTGGCTCAGCTGGTCGCCCTGGTCGACAACGGTGAGCTCACGGTCGATGTTGCCGAGCGTGTCTCGCTCAGCGACCTTCCCCGCATCCACGCGAAGTCGGCCGCCGGAGAGCTGCGCGGCAAAATCGTCGCCGTCCCCGACGCCAACTGAGTCGGTCGTGTGCGGGAATCTACGAGGCGATTTTCGCGATGAGGGCAGGATCTGCGGGGTCGACGGTGCGCGAGTTATTCACGCGGCGGTCGACCTCGTAGGTCGTGATCGTGCTCGCGACACGGCCCGACACGTTCTCGAGCATTGACAGAGTGTGCTCCTTATCGGCATCCGACGCGAGCTTGACCGGGTTGAGCCATTCGTCGTAGACGTCGGGGGTGAGGAACACCGGCATCCGATCGTGCACTTGTCCGGATGCATCGCGGGCCTCCCGGGTGATGATGGCGGTCGAGACGACCCACTCGTCGTTCACCCTGCGGGCGGTGTAGATGCCGGCGGCGGCCAGCGTTCCGGTGGCGCCGTGGATGAAGTGCGGTTGCTTGACCTTCTTGCCGTTCTCTTCGAGGTCGGCCCACTCGTAGTAGCCGAGCATCGGAACGATGCAGTGGGAGCTGGCGAACGCGCCCTTCCACATGCCGTTCGTCGCCACCGTCTCGAGCCGCGCATTGAAGTTGGGGCGCTTCGACTCCTTGATGAACGCGGGGTGGAAGTCCCACACGGCACTGTCAAGGCTGCGCGTGATCTCTCCGGAGTCGCTGTTGCGGCGTTCGCGTACGATCGGCACGACGTCGGTGGGGGCGATCGAGTAACTCGGTCGCCAGTCGTGCACATCACCGCCCTGGGCCACGAACTCCTCGATGAGTTCGTTCGTTCCCTTGTCGACTGCAAACCGTCCGCACATGCCACGAATCTAGCTCACGCCACCGACAGCCAGTAGTGGGTCGCGCCTCGTTTGCGCCAGGCATCGACGAGGTACTGCCGAACCCTCCGCGATTTCGACGCGGCGTCGGTCGCCGGGGTCACAATGGGCAGGTGACTCGACGCGGACTCCTCCTCTTCGCTGGCCTCGGCATCGCTTGGGGCATTCCTTACCTCTTCATCAAGGTCGCCGTTGGCGAACTCGAGCCAGCCATGGTGGTGTTCTCGCGATCAGCGCTCGCCGCGATCCTCTTGCTTCCCCTCGCCCTCTATCGCCGCGAAGTCGTCGCCGTGCTCCGGCGCTGGAAACCCATGCTGGCGTACACCGTCGTGGAGATCGTGCTGCCGTGGTACTTCCTGAGTTCTGCCGAGCGTGAGCTTCCGAGCTCGACCGCCGGGCTGCTCCTCGCCGCGGTTCCGCTCGCCGGAGTCGCGGTCGCGTTCTTCATGGGCAGACCGGCGCACCTCTCCGGAATCAACTGGCTCGGCATCCTCATCGGGATGATCGGGGTGGCAGCGCTCGTCGGCCTCGATGTCGGCGGCTCAGACCTGCCGAGTGTTCTCGAGATGAGCGTTGTCGTTGTGGGATACGCGCTTGGCCCGGCCATCCTCTCGCGCTGGATGCCGGACCTGCCGGGAGTCGGGGTGGTCGCCGTCTCGCTGGCGGGTGCCGCGCTGATCTACATTCCGGTTGTGCTGCTGACCGGGAGCTGGCCCACCGCCTGGCCGTCCACCGAGGTCACCGTCTCGATCATCGTGCTCGCCGTGATCTGCAGCGCGCTGGCATTCCTGCTCATGGTCGGGCTCATCGCCGAGATCGGACCGGTCAAGGCCACCACCATCACCTACGTCAACCCCGCGGTCGCCATCATCGCCGGCGTCGTGGTGCTGCACGAGCAGGTCACGGTGTGGACCATCGTCGGCTTTGCGCTCGTGCTCTCTGGTTCGTGGCTGGTCACGCGTCGACAGGGCTCGGCTCGTGCTCGAGATACTGCGCCGAGATTGTCCGATACGACCGGGTGAAGAACGCCGCGATTGCCGCGACGACCATGACGATCCCCGCGATCACGAAAACCAGCGCGATGCCCCGCGCCTGACCGTCTCCGAGAAGCCAGCCGAACTGGGCCTGCCCGGCATCCGTCTTCATGAACGGGATGATCAGGTACTCGGCGATCGGCGCGATCAGAAAGGCCGTGACGGGCGCTGCTGCGGATTCGAAGGCCGCCGCGAACCCGAATACGCGGCCCTGGGTCTGGAAGGGTACGACCTTCTGAATTACCGTCTGCTCGGATGCCTCTACCGCGGGAATCAGGGTCATGTACAGCCAGATGCCGATCGCGTAGAGCCACCACCACTCCCGGATCGTGAACAGGGCGCCCAGCACGCCCATGGCGATCACGAGCATCAGCATGGTGCGGATCGGATTGCGTCCGAGCCCGAACTTCGCGACCAGAAGTCCGCCGATGATGAATCCGGTCGAGGTGACGCCGAGAATGACACCCCACCACTCGACGGCGAAGAGCTCGAGTCCGTAGGGGTCCATGAGCGCCATGTAGACGCCGCCGATGAGGTTGTTGAACGTCGAGAAGATAATCAGCGCGAAGAGCCCCGTCGCCGCGCG
>Ga0247812_10001560_pt1 | contig 12925 bp, 9 predicted proteins | sample UWRJL149409B1_FD_178011 | JGI IMG/M metagenome (GOLD analysis project Ga0247812, IMG submission 178011) | Plant litter microbial communities from Arlington Agricultural Research Station in Wisconsin, United States - UWRJ-L149-409B-1 | ecosystem: Environmental > Terrestrial > Plant litter >...
TGCACATCGCCGCCGAAGTAGTTTTTGCCGTTCACCCTTACCTTTGTTATCTGCTTACCCTGTGCCGTAACGTTGCCATCCTTGTCAACCGAAACGCCGGGCAGCTTTTTCAGCAGGTCCTCCACCGGCGATCCTTCCCTTACTTTATAGGCCGCAGCCTTATATTCAACGGTATCTTCTTTTAAAGTGATAGGGTTGATGGCTGTAATATTCACGGTATTCAGCATGTTGGTTTGCACCGTTAGTTTTACAGGATCAAGCCGGATGCCGGTTTTGGCATCATCCATTACATATCGGCGGGCAAAGGGCTGGTAGCCTAAACCGCTAATACTGATCTTGAAGTTTTTAGAGAACACCGCACTGAAATAGAACCCGCCTTTGGCATCGCTGGCTGTTACCATACTGTCTTTATCAGAGGTAAGTTTCACGGTTACACCGGGTATTGTGCCAATACTATCGGTAACGGAGCCGGTAACCGAACGGGGCTGCTGCGCAAATGCATGCTGAAAAAGTAAGAAAAGGATGAAGATAAGGGGGGCTGATTTTGTCATGATAAGTTGTTAACTCAGGTAATGACGCTGAATGTATCACGAAGTTTAATATAAAAGGCTATGTCATATAAATGTTGCATTAGATGAGGTATTTAACTATAAATTTAATTATTTATTAATTTTTTTAATCTTTTATATCGTGTATGACGAAAAGATTACATATCTTTAATCCGTCCCTCTTTTATAAAATTATAATCCTGATTATTAAACTAACCTACCGCTACTAATGGCATTTATACATGATGTGCTTGAGCGCCCTTCCTATGGCTGGAAAGACGAGAACGGCAACCTTTCTAAGCCTACCCAAAGCCAGATACTTAAAGAATTTTTTACCAGGCTAAACGTTTTTAAGAATAAAAAGAACTGGCTCTCTTTTATGAGCTGGATGATGGTGGCCACACTGGCTGTGTTCCTGTTCTTTTTTATCTTTAAATATTTCTCTGTCCAAGGGCTTGTTATTGCCTTTCTGTATAGCATGGTAGTAATGGGTACCCACGGTACTATATGGTATCACAGGTATTGCACTCACGGCGCGTATAAGTTCAGCAATAACTTTTGGCGCTTCTTTACCCAAAATTTAACCCTTAAGATTATTCCCGAGGAAATCTACGCTATATCGCACCACGTGCACCACGCGTTATCAGATCAGCCCGGCGACCCATACAACGCGCAGGGCGGTTTCCTGTACTGCTTTTTGGCCGATGCAAACCATCAGCCCATTAACCGTAATATGGATGAGAAAGCTTACCAGCGTTGTGTTACTTTAATGAAGCATACCGGTGTATCAGCTAATACTTACGCGCAGTATCAAAAATACGGTTCGGTTGCCAACCCTTTTAAAACTGTTTTAGGTGTGGTTGTTAACTGGGCTTTCTGGTTTGCAGTATTTTATTTAATTGGCGGCCCTGGTTTAGCCTGTGCTATTTTTGGCGCAGCAGGCTTTTGGGCGGTAGGCGTACGTACCTTTAATTACGAAGGCCATGGTAAAGGCGAAGACAAACGCCGCGACGGTATCGATTTTAACCGTAAGGATATGTCGGTTAACCAGCTTTGGCCGGGCATTGTTGCCGGCGAGTGGCACAATAACCACCACCTGTTCCCTAAGAGCGCACGCTCTGGCTTTAAAGCTTACCAGGTAGACAGCGCTTTCTATTACATTAAATTTATGAGCTTAATTGGTGCTGTTAGCCAGTATAAAGATTCTAAGCAGCAATTCTTAAAAGAATATGGCAGTGTAGCAGTAGTTACACCGGAGCCGGTTTTTTGCCCTACAACAGGCAAGCAGATTTTTGCTACTGAATAATTTTAACTAAACACGATACTATTTTACCGGCCAAAACCGGTAAAGCCCAAAGGGACGCGAGAGCGCCCCTTTTTTTGTTAAAAGCAATTTTTTAAGTGGCAGTTTTTACAAATGAATAATTACCTTAGTAAACCAATTATTTATTAACCTAAGTTCTGATGAATAAAAAATTAACCAGTTTTTTTATTGTACTGCTGGGCTTTGTTTGCGCCGCAGGGAACGGATTTTCACAAACTGCAGCCGTAGGGATCTTTGACAGCCATACGGATGTTGGCCCGGTAAAGCACAAAGGAGAAGTTAAATACGATGCCGCTAAGCAGGAGTACCACATCAGCGGATCGGGCACTAACATCTGGGCAAATGCAGATGAGTTTCATTTTGTGTGGAAACGCATGAAAGGTGATTTTATCCTGCGTACCAATGCTGCTTTTATAGGCAAGGGTACCGACCCGCACCGCAAGTTCGGCTGGATGGTGCGCAAATCTTTAGATGGTAATTCAACCCATGTAAATGCGGTTGTGCACGGCGATGGCCTAACCTCCCTGCAATACCGCAAAACAACGGGCGGCATAACAGAGGAACAAAAATCTATCTTAACTGCGGCTGATGTTGTACAGTTAGAAAGAAAAGGTAATACCTATATGATGTCGGTAGCGCGTAAAGGCGATGTATTCGCACCGGAAGAAAAGGTGGAACTTGATCTGGGCGACGAAGTTTACGTAGGCATATTTGTTTGCTCGCACAATGCAGATGTTATCGAAAATGTGGTGTTTAATAATGTGCGCATTGTAACGCCGGCCCCTGCCGACCTGGTGCCTTATAAAAAATACCTGGGCAGCAGTGTAGAATTACTAGATATGAGCACGCAGAACAGCAGGGTTATCTATCAATCCCCTAAATCATTACAGGCGCCCAACTGGATGACCGATGGTAAATCGTTAGTATATAACAGCGAGGGGGCTTTGTATAATTTAAACCTGGCTACCAACAAAGCTGCATTAGTAAATACAGGTGTAGCTAAAAATAACAATAACGATCATGTGCTTTCCTTTGATGGCAAATGGCTTACCATCAGCAGCGGCGATGGCGGCCCGTCTGTGGGTTATGTGGTGGCCGCAACAGGTGGCGAAGCGCGGCAGGTTACGCAAAAGGGGGCAGGTGCATCCTACATGCACGGCTGGTCGCCGGATGGCAAGTTCCTGGTGTTTTGCGGCGAGCGTAATAAAGAGTATGATGTATACCGGATCCCTTCAGCAGGCGGCCCCGAAGAAAGGCTTACCAATACGCCTGGACTGGATGATGGCCCGGAGTATACGCCCGACGGCAAGTATATTTACTTTAACTCGGTACGCTCGGGCCTGATGCAGATCTGGCGCATGAATGCCGATGGCAGCAATCAAACACAAATCACCAATGATGATTATAATAACTGGTTTCCGCATATTTCGCCGGATGGTAAATGGATAGTATATATCACCTTCCTTAAAAGCGAAGTTGCACCCGGCGATCATCCTTTTTACAAGCATGTTTACATCAGGGTGATGTCGGCAGCAGGCGGCCCATCAAAAGTGGTGGCTTATTTATATGGCGGGCAGGGTACTATCAACACCCCGTCATGGTCGCCGGATAGTAAGCATATCGCCTTTGTAAGTAACAGCGATTTATTGTTCCCGGTATTCCCAATTGCAAACTAAATCTCAAAAACATATGAATACATCCCGCAGAAAATTCCTCAGAAACAGTGCCATCGGCCTCTCCGCCGCGGCACTTTTACCAGATAGCCTTTTTGCCTCGGCCAAAATCCAGCGAGTAGGCCTGCAGTTATATTCGGTACGCGATGCCATGCGGGCCGACCCGGCAGGCACCTTAAAAAAACTGGCAGATATGGGTTATGTTAACTTAGAGCACGCCAATTATATCGACCGTAAATTTTACGGTTATACCGCCAAAGAGTTTAAAAAAGTACTGAATGATTTGGGCCTGGTAATGCCAAGCGGCCACACCGTAATGACCGCACAGCACTGGGACGCCTCAAAAAACGATTTTACCGATGCCTGGAAATACACCGTGGAAGATGCGGCGATACTGGGACAGAAGTTTGTAATAAGCCCCTGGATGGATGAAAAGTTGCGCAACGATACCGATTCATTGAAACGTTTTATGGATCAGTTTAACAAGGCGGGCGAACTGTGTAAAAAATCTGACATGAAATTCGGCTACCATAACCACGATTTTGAATTTACCACCATGGTGGGCGATATCAGGCTGTTTGATTATATCCTGCAGAATACCGATCCTAACCTGGTTGCCCAGCAGCTGGATATTGGTAACATGTATGGCCGCGAAAATTCGGCTATCTCCTTACTGAAAAAATATCCCGGCCGTTTTGAATTGATGCATGTTAAAGATGAGGTAAAAAGCGGCAAAGAAAGTGGTACCGGTTACGAGAGCACCATTATTGGTAAAGGTGTATTACCGGTAAAAGATGTGCTGAAAGAGGCCAAAAAAATAGGCGGAACGGTGCACCTGATCATCGAGCAGGAGTCGTACCAGGGGATGGATCCGGTAGACTCTGTAAAAATTGATTTACAAACTATGAAAAAATGGGGATATTAACGTTTTAAAGTTATATCTTTCAATTTCTAAAATAGGTGCCGGATTTCGTCAAACGTTTCATCCGGCACTAATTTTTAAACCTTTAATTATTTTATACATTGAACTCCCCCATGAACAGGCGTATAGCCATCAGGAACATGGCTTTAATCTTAGGTAGCGCGGCAATTTTACCGTCGTGCCTTAGTAACGATAAGGCTAAATCTGCTATACAGCTTAAGCATCTGAAGATCGATGCCGACCAGGAAGCCCTGGTGACCGATCTTACCGACACCATCCTCCCTAAAACAAGTAAACCGGGCGCCAAAGAACTGGGCATTAACCTGTTTGTGTTTAAAATGATTGATGATTGCTATAACAAAGAGCAGCACGAAACATTTATGGCAGGGCTAAAAGAATTTAGCGATGCGGTGGATAAAAAGCACAGCAAAAGCTTCAGCCAGCTTACACCGCAGGAGCGCACCGCTTTTGTATTGGATGTAGAAAAGCAGGTAAAGGCAGAAAATGATAACAAGCCAAAAGAAGGCGATGCTGCAAAAGATAAGGCGGAGCCATCAAAACTTAACAGTTTTTATGGTATGGTGAAGGGGCAAACGGTATTTGGCTACACCACATCCAAATACTTTATGACCGAGCAAGTTGTTTATGAATTAATTCCCGGCAGGTACAACGCACACTTCCCGGTTAAAAAAACGGCGTAGTTAAGAGATAGAGATGGCTAATTTAAATATTGATAGTGTTAAAGAGCGCACCTTTGATGCGATAGTGATAGGATCGGGCATGAGCGGTGGCTGGGCTGCCAAAGAGCTTACCGGCAAGGGGCTAAAAACCCTGATACTGGAACGCGGCCGCGATGTAAAGCATTTAAAAGATTACCCCACAACAAATTTATACCCCTGGGAATTTGAGCACCACGGCGTAATGCCCAAGGATGTGCAGGAAGCAAACCCTATTATTAACCGCTGCTATGCGTTTGGTGAAGATGCGGCGCACTTTTTTGTGAAAGATGCCGAGCACCCTTACGTGCAGGATAAACCTTTCGACTGGATTCGCGGGTACCAGGTTGGCGGTAAATCGCTGATGTGGGCAAGGCAAACCCAGCGCTGGAGCAACTTTGATTTTGAAGGCCCCGCCCGCGATGGTTTTGCGGTAGACTGGCCCATCCGCTATGAAGATATTGCGCCATGGTACAGCTATGTAGAAAAATTTGCCGGTATCAGCGGTAATATGGACGGCCTTGCCGAACTGCCCGATGGGGAGTTTCTGCCGGCTTTCCCGTTAAATGATGTAGAAAACTACTTCAGTAAACACGTTAAAACCCATTATAAAAACAGGCATGTGATCAGCGCGCGCTGTGCGCATTTATCAAAACCGAACCCTATCCATCTGGAGCAGGGCAGGGCACAATGCCAAAAGCGTACCCTTTGCCAAAGGGGCTGCCCATTCGGCGGTTACTTTAGTGCCAATTCATCTACCATACCATGGGCATTAAAATCTGGCCTGTGTACATTGAGGCCATTCTCGGTGGTAGAGTCTATTATTTACGATGAGAAATTAGGCAAAGCAACCGGCGTGCGGGTTATTGATACCAACACCAAGGAAGCTATGGAATATTATGCTGATGTTATTTTCCTTAGCGCGGCGGCTATCAACAGTAACTTAGTACTGCTTAACTCTACTTCAAACCGTTTCCCTAATGGCTTGGGTAATGATAGCGGCGTGCTGGGTAAATACGTAGCGTTCCACAACTATTCGGCACATATGAGCGCCGAATACGATGGCTTTTTAGACTGGACAACCGATGGCCGCAACCCGGCTGGCGGCGGTTATATTCCGCGTTTCCGTAACGTGTACAAGCAGGAAACCAACTTTTTACGCGGTTATGCGGCAGGTTTTAGTGCATACCGTAAAAACAAACGCAGTTCAGAAGGTATCGGAGAGGATCTGAAAGCCAACCTAAGCAATAAAGATCTTGGTATATGGGGAGTAGGTTCGCACATGATGGGCGAAACCATACCAAAGGAAAGCAGCTACGTAGCATTGGATAAATCGCAGAAAGACCAGTGGGGCATCCCGCTGCTGAAAATCTCGGTTGATTATGATGATAACGATGCCAAAATGAAAAAAGATTACGTGGAGCAAATGACGGAGATGTTCACCTCAGCGGGTTTTACCAATATCCAGGCGCATGTGGATACACGCGCACCGGGATTGGATATCCACGAAATGGGCGGCGTACGGATGGGTAAAGATCCTAAAACATCAATGCTTGATAAATGGCATCGCCTGCACGCTTGCAAAAATGTTTACGTTACCGATGGCGCCAGCATGACATCTACCTCCTGCCAAAACCCATCGCTTACCTACATGGCCTTTGCCGCCCGCGCGGTAGATCATTGGGTAGGGGAGAGTAAAAAGGGAAACAGTTAGCCCCCTAACCCCCTGAAGGGGGAACTATAGTTGATGAGCAATTATGCAAATCAAAAACTCCCCCTTCTGGGGGATGGGGCGCTAACAATAAAGCAATGTGTGTAAAAAACACAATGAAAAAGATTTAGAAAATAATTTTTATTCCTACATTAGGCGAGGTAACCAATACTAAACTAATTTATTTTAACGCAATACATTTATGTCTACAAACACTTATGACGCCATTGTTATTGGATCCGGTATCTCTGGCGGATGGGCTGCAAAGGAACTGACTGAGAAGGGATTAAAAACCATTATGCTGGAACGTGGTAGAAATATCGAGCACGTAAAAGACTATGTGAATGCTAATAAAGGCCCCTGGGAATTTCCTCACAGAGGGGGCCGAACCCAAAAAATGATAGAGGATTATCCTGTTTTAAAGCGCGATTATCCGTTAAATGAAACAAATCTTGACTACTGGGTTGACGAAAAAGAAAGTCCTTACACAGAAGTTAAACGCTTCGATTGGTTTAGGGGTTACCACGTAGGTGGCCGCTCGCTGATGTGGGGCCGCCAATCTTACCGCTGGCACGATACCGATTTTGAAGCCAACCTTAAAGATGGTGTTGGTGTAGACTGGCCTATCCGTTATAAAGATCTGGAAAAATGGTATGGTTATGCCGAGCGTTTTGCAGGTATCAGCGGTAACCGCGACGGCGTTCCAATTCTGCCGGATGGCGATTTTATGCCGCCAATGGACCTTAACGTTGTAGAAAAAGACGTTGCCAAACGCTTACACGATTATTATAAAGAACGCTACATGATCATTGGCCGTACGGCTAACATCACTGTACCGCATAACGACCGTACAAACTGCCAGTACCGTAACAAATGCTGGTTAGGCTGTCCGTTTGGTGCATATTTCAGTACACAGTCGGCCACGTTGCCGGCTGCAATGGCTACCGGTAACTTAACCGTTCGCCCATGGTCAATCGTAACCAAAATTCTTTACGATAAGGATACCAAAAAAGCAAAAGGTGTACAGATAATTGATGCCGAAACCAATAAAACCTACGAGTACTACGCTAAAATTGTATTTGTTAACGCATCGGCACTAAACAGCGCCTGGGTGTTAATGAACTCTGCTACCGATGTATGGGAAGGCGGCTTAGGCAGCAGCAGCGGCCAGCTTGGCCACAACGTAATGGATCACCACTTGGGTGTTGGTGCAGGCGGCAGGGTAGAAGGCTACGAGGATAAATACTACTTCGGCCGCAGGGCTAATGGTTTTTATATCCCGCGTTACCGCAACCTGGGCAGCGATAAACGCGATTACATCCGCGGTTTTGGTTACCAGGGCAGCGCAAGCCGCGGCGGCTGGAGCAGGGACATTGCCGAAATGAGCATTGGTGGTGCGTTTAAGGATGCACTGTCAGAACCAGGATCATGGGGCGTAGGTATGGGAGGCTTCGGCGAAACTCTGCCGTATCACGAGAACAGGATCTTCCTGGATAAAGACAAAAAAGATAAATGGGGCTTACCTATCCTGTCTTTTGACGTAGAGTGTAAAGATAACGAGCACAAAATGCGCGTTGATATGATGAACGATGCGGTAGAAATGCTGGAGAAAGCAGGCGTTAAAGATGTTAAAGGATACACTACAGACCCTGTACTGGGCCGTGGTATCCACGAGATGGGTACGGCACGTATGGGCCGCGATCCTAAAACATCGGTACTGAACGAGTGGAACCAGGTTTGGGATGCCAAGAACGTATTTGTTACGGATGGTGCCGCCATGACTTCGGCCGCTTGCCAAAACCCATCACTTACTTACATGGCGCTTACTGCACGTGCAGCAGACTATGCTGTATCTGAATTGAAAAAAGGTAATATTTAATCAATAGCTATTCAAATCAAAATGACAGAGAAGAAAGAAGAAACCCCGTCGGTCCAAACCTCCAGGCGGGATTTTATTAAATCAAGTTCATTAGCCGCGGCGGGTTTCATGATCGTGCCGCGCTTTGTGCTGGGCGGTAAGGGATATACCGCGCCAAGCGATATGCTAAACGTTGCCGGTGTGGGCGCCGGTGGTAAAGGCGAAAGCGATATTGCCAACTTTGCAAAAAGCGGTAAAGCCAACATTGCATTCCTTTGCGATGTTGATGATCGCCGTGCAGCAAAATCACGTGCATCGTTCCCAAAAGCTAAATATTATAAAGACTGGCGCGAAATGCTGGAAAAAGAAGGCAAAAACATTGATGCCGTTTCTGTATCCACGCCAGATCATAACCATGCTGTTATTACCCTTGCTGCCATGCAATTGGGCAAACACGTATATGTGCAAAAGCCGTTAACGCATGATATTTGGGAAGCTCGCCAGCTTACCGATGCTGCAAAAAAATATAAAGTAATAACCCAAATGGGTAACCAGGGATCATCTAACGATGGTACCCGCCAGATGGCAGAATGGTATGATGCCGGACTTATTGGCGATGTGCATACCGTTTACTGCTGGACAAACCGCCCGGTTTGGCCGCAGGGCACCCAATGGCCAACCACAAAAGGCGAAATTCCAAAAGAACTGGACTGGAACCTTTGGTTAGGTACCGCTCCGTTTAAAGATTACGTAGATAAATTGGTGCCGTTTAACTGGCGCGGATGGTGGGATTACGGAACCGGCGCTTTAGGCGATATGGGCTGCCACCTGATGGAAGCACCTTTCCGTGCGTTGGGTTTAGAGTATGTTAAAGATGTACAGGCCAGCGTTGGTACTGTGTATGTAGATGAGTTTAAGAGAGGCCGTTTCCCTGAAAGCTGCCCTCCGTCAAGCCACATTACGCTTACCTTCCCTAAAACTAAAAAAACTAAAGGCGATGTTACCATGCACTGGATGGATGGTGGTATACAGCCTGAAAGACCACAAGAATTAGGCGCAGACGAGAAATGGGGCGGCGAAGAAGGTAACGGTACCTTGTTCATCGGTACAAAAGGAAAAATGTACGCAAGTACTTATTCTGATGGGGCTACCTTGTTACCAAGAGAGCGTAACCAATCGGCAAAAGCACCTCAGAAATACAAACGTGTACCAGATGGTGCAAACGGCCACTACAAACAATGGGTTGAGGCATGTTTGGCAGGCTACGGTAAAATGGAAGTAAGTTCTCCGTTTGAAACTGCCGGCCCGCTTACCGAGGCTTTACTGATGGCAAACCTTGCCGTTCGCGGCCATGATATTATCCCTAAGGGCAAACCGGAAAGCATTAAATTGCTTTGGGATAACCAGGCCATGAAGGTTACTAACTTTGATGAGGTAAACCAGTTTGTGAAACGCGAGTACAGGAAATTTTAACTCACAATTCAATAATTAATAAAATGAATAGAAGAGAAGCATTAGGCAGGGTTGGGTTAATACTCGGCGGAACGGTAATAGGTGCTGAGTTCTTTATATCAGGATGTAAATCGGGCAGTTCTGTAAATACAGAAGACCTGGCCACACCGGAAACCACCGCGTTTTTGGATGAGGTTGGCGAAACCATTCTGCCGGAAACATCTACCCCGGGTGCAAAAGCTGCTAAAGTTGGTGCATTTATGGCGGTGATGGTGAAAGATTGCTACACCGAGGACGATCAGAAAGTATTTAAAGAAGGCATCGGTAAGCTGGATGAAGCGAGCAGCAAAAAGTTCAGCAAGAAGTTTATGGAGATCACTCCTGCGCAGCGTACTGAGCTTTTAACCGGGCTGGATAAAGAAGCCAAAGAATACGCGGCGAAAAAAACTAAAGATACAGATGCCGAAAAAGAAAAACTTAAGGCAGATGCAAACTACAAGGTGAAGGATATTCCTAACCATTATTTCACCATGATGAAACAGTTAACCCTGCTGGGTTACTTCACATCAGAAGTGGGTGCTACCAAGGCATTACGTTACCTACCCGTTCCGGGAAAATACGATGGCAACTTCCCTTACAAAAAAGGGGACCGCGCCTGGGCTCTTTCATAGGAGGCCCTACTTAAACCCTCCCCTGTAGGGGAGGGCTTTTTTATAATATACCAGATACAAATTATATAACTAAACCTCCTGAAGCCGTCCCCCCTCAGGAGTATAATTCATAGGGGGATTATAATATGAGTAACAGAAAACTACGCATGGGCATGATCGGCGGCGGTAAGGATGCCTTTATTGGTGCAATTCACCGCATTGCTGCAAATATGGATGGTTTAATTGAGCTGGTTTGCGGCGCGCTTAGCGTTAACCCCGAAGTAGCCAAAGAGAGCGGCCGCATCCTTTTCCTGGATGACGACCGTACTTACACCTCCTATGATGAGATGATCAAGGCTGAGGCGCAGATGCCGGCTGATAAACGTATGGATTTTGTAACCATCGTAACACCAAACTTTGCCCACTTTGCACCTGCAATGCTCGCGTTAGATAACGGTTTTAACGTAGTGATAGAAAAACCGGTAACCTTTACCCTGGAAGAAGCTCAGCAGCTTAAACAAAAGGTAGAAGAAACCGGCCTGATGCTGTTGCTTACCCATACCTACTCTGGCTACCCAATGGTAAAAGAGGCCAAGCAACTTGTTAAAGCAGGTTCGTTAGGTAAAGTGCGTAAAATTTATGTAGAGTACATCCAGGGCTGGCTGAGCCGCCTGAGCGAACGCGAAGGCAACGCACAGGCGTCATGGCGTACAGACCCATCTAAATCCGGCAAAAGCGGTTGCATGGGCGATATTGGCACCCACGCTGCGCATCTGGCAGAATATATTTCGGGCTTAAAAATCACTCAGTTAAATGCATCGTTAAACATTGTTGTTGAAGGCCGTATGCTGGATGATGATGGCGCCGTGTTATTACGTTTTGAAGAGAATGCTACAGGTGTTTTAACCGCATCGCAGATTGCTGCCGGTGAGGAGAATGCTTTAAAAATACGTGTTTATGGCGAAAATGGCAGCCTTGAATGGGCGCAACAGGAGCCAAATACGCTGATAGTAAAATGGCAGGATAAGCCAGCCCAGATTCTGCGTGCAGGTGCCGGTTATGGCGACAGGCTATCGAGCTACGCGGTGCATAACACCCGTACGCCAGGCGGCCACCCCGAAGGTTACCTCGAAGCTTTTGGTAACTTATACCGCAACTTTGCCTTAACGCTTAGCGCCAAAATTAACGGCGAAGAGCCTAAAGAAGAATGGCTGGATTTTCCGGGCATTGAAGACGGTATCAGGGGTATGGCATTTATTAATAACGTGGTTGCATCAAACAACAGCGACCAAAAGTGGACTGACTACACTATCTAAAAAACTATGAACACCATAAAAGGACCCGCAATATTTTTAGCACAGTTTATAGGTAACGAAGCACCTTTTAACAGTTTAGAATCCATTTGTAAATGGGCGGCTGGTTTAGGCTACAAAGGTGTGCAGCTGCCTACTAACGATGCCCGTTTTATCGATCTGCAAAAAGCAGCCGAGAGCAAAACTTATGCCGATGAAATTAAAGGCATCGTAAATGCGGCAGGGTTGGAAATAACCGAGCTGTCTACCCACTTACAGGGCCAGCTGGTAGCCGTTAATCCGGCTTACGATTCGCTGTTTGATGCTTTTGCACCAGATGCTTACAAAAATAACCCTGCCGAAAGGCAGAAATGGGCTGTGCAGCAGTTAAAATATGCAGCTAAAGCCTCACAAAATTTGGGCTTGAATGCGCACGTTACTTTTAGCGGCGCGCTTATCTGGCAAACTGTTTATCCTTGGCCGCAGCGCCCTGCAGGTTTGGTAGATACCGCTTTTACCGAACTGGCTAAACGCTGGGAGCCTATCCTGAACGTGTTTGATGAGAGTGGCGTTGATCTTTGCTATGAGATCCACCCAGGTGAGGACCTGCACGATGGTATAACTTATGAAATGTTCTTAGAGAAGGTGAACAATCATAAACGTGCCAATCTGCTGTACGATCCATCTCACTTTGTGCTGCAGGCATTAGATTACCTGGAGTACATCGATATCTACCACGAACGCATTAAAATGTTCCACGTAAAAGATGCTGAGTTTAA
>Ga0247812_10001561_pt1 | contig 12923 bp, 15 predicted proteins | sample UWRJL149409B1_FD_178011 | JGI IMG/M metagenome (GOLD analysis project Ga0247812, IMG submission 178011) | Plant litter microbial communities from Arlington Agricultural Research Station in Wisconsin, United States - UWRJ-L149-409B-1 | ecosystem: Environmental > Terrestrial > Plant litter >...
TATTATAAGAAAATTATGATTTGTGATACATCTTTGGATTTTGTAATTGAAAAAGGTTACGTGATGGTTTAGTGAATAAAAACAAAAAAGCCCAAACATTTGTTTGGGCTTTCGTGGTACCTCCAGGACTGCATTATTAATATGTACAGTAGTTAAATATCTGATTATTAATGAAATAAATAAACTAAAATTCGATTGTTTATAAATATGTTTGCCACTTGTTTGCCACTTTATAGGTTTTCTTAGATTTACGGAAAGTTTTAAATGTAAGGAAAATGAATAAAGCTACCTATAAAGCAGTTCTAAGAAAGAAAAAGGCATCTGACGATTACGGAATAATTAAGATTAGAGTTACTAGAAACAGAAAAGTGGATTATATCTCACTTTCTGAAAATCTAAAAGAAAAATATTGGTTGGCAGACAAAGGAACTGTAAGGAAAAGTTTCTCAGATGCAGATCGTTTAAGCAATCTTATCGAAGAAAAGATCATCGAGCTAAAAGTCATATATGGTGATGCTAATATAATTGAAGTACAAGCAGACAACGAGAACCGTCCTAATCAAGACAAATCGCCATCCTTTCCTAAATTCTTTGAGAGTCAGTTAAAAGAACTTTTAATTAGAAAACGCTATGGATCTTACAAATCACAAAATTCAAGCTATACACATTTAAAGAATTATCTAATCGAGCGTGAAATGCCAGATGTAACATTCGATCAAATTACACCGCTTTTGGTGCGCTCCTTTGAAACTTTTTTACTTAATCAAGGATTGAGTCAGAACACGGTAATAAAGTACCTTAAAACGATTAAAAGAATTTGGAACGAGGCTATAGGATTACAGTACTATGTTCCGGTAATTAATCCTTTTGTATTGCAGAAAAATAAGTACGCTCCGGTGATTAAGAAAGACATTTTATATAAAAAGGATGTTGAGGTTATTTTTAAAACAAAAATTACTGAAAATCATCCATTGTATCACATCAAAAATTATTTTCTATTTCAAATATTTGCTCAAGGTATGAGGGTAAGTGATTTATTAACCATCAGATGGGAAAACATAAATGTTGCGGGATTGCAATACTATCAGTTTAAAACTAAAGATCACCATACAGTTGCTTTTAATGATATAATGGTTTTTCGTTTAGCCTATTATTTGCCTGACAAAGGTGAAAAAGCATTTGGACAGAAATATAAGGCGACTTTGTCTGGAGATAGATTTTATTCTATGACTATGCAGGAGATTGACGAGCATTATTTAAAATTGACAACCGAAGAGGGGGCAATTGGGAAGTTTTTAAGCGACACTGATTTTGAACTTGAGTTAAAACAATGGAGTAGTTTTTTAAATAAAGTGCGGGAAAAAGTATCTGCTCAATTACAGATAGCATTTGTAAATTATTCAAGGAATGAACCTAAGAAATTTATATTTCCAATTTTAAATAATGAACATTTTAAAGATGCTGTTTTTAATGAAAATAAACATAGGTTGACACCGTACCAATACAATCAAATGAGTTCCAAAACAGCGGTATACAACAAGCAACTAAAAAAGTTACAGGAGGCAGTTGGATTAAATAAAACTATAACATCGCACTTAGCCCGACACACCTATACAAATCTTATGATCGAAAGTACCAACAAGGATATTTATATCATATCTCGGAGTTTAGGTCATAAAAATTTAAAAACGACAGAATCCTACGTTAGTGAGTTTTCCGAAGAACGAGTTAATAGTGGTGTTCAGGGAATGGCTGGTAGTTTTAAGACCGTTATATAATCTACAATAAAATTTAAAATTTTCTGAAGTTAAAAAAATTATTCAAAGCGATCTAAAATTGATCGATTAGCCATAATTTGTATAATCAGTAAATTTTAATGCTTAACAGATTAACTATATTTGACTTGTGAGAAAGCAATAGTAAATTTCCAAGTCGGTTAATTAGTGTAGATAAATGAATAAAATTGCAAAAGAACAAATCGAGAATGAACTGTTAGGTACTTATAAACCGTTAACAATTGAATCTGGTATTACATCATTTCCTTTTTCTGACCTTTCAGATAGAGAATTTGAATTATTATCTTATCTGTTAATGAAAGAAAAGATTGAGGCAAAATCATTCAAAGATTTTACGGACATAGCCTTAATGCAGGGTGTTGCCGAAAGAGGAAGAGATTGCACGCTTTATAAAAATGGAACGATTTCCGGACTAATACAATGTAAAAAATATCAAGCAAGAGTAACTAAACCACAATTACTTAAAGAGCTAATAAAATTCGCACTCTTTGCAATTAAAGATTGTAAAATTTTACCCAACAGAGAGGATTTCAAGTATTTCATCTTTGTCTCTTATGATTTGACTGAGCCTGCTTTAACGCTTATTAAATCATACAAGTCTGAAATAAAGAATGAAATTCTTGAAAATTCATTTATATCTTACGTTGAAGATGTCGTTAAGGAATATGAGAGTTTTTCGCAATTTTTAATAAGCCTTCCGATACAAGATATACGAGACATTTTAGTTAAGATAGAGGTAGATTATTATAATTCTACTGATTTATCAAGGGAGCTAAATTCTAATATAAAGATTGCACAATCTTTTTTTAAAATATTATCTGTAATTGATATTGAAAATGCTGATAATGTAATTAGAAAAGCTTTGGACGATTATGGATTAAAAATGTTGACAGATAATGATTTAAAATTACTTCAAGAGAGGATTGGAAAAATAGAAGATAAAGATAGAATAAATTTGGGGTTTGTTGATTTCTTCGGTTATAGTGCAGAGTTTTTTAAATTTATTAAAGGTAAAGAACTTGAAAAGTTATTGAAAAATATTGTCGAGGTTAGCATTATTCTTAATAAGCAACAACTTGAATTTATACAAGCACAAATCCATGAACAAATATTTGAGAAAATAACGATTGAGTTACTTTCAAGAGGAGAAATACATGTTTTTAGCGTTGGTATTGCCGCTCCATACCTTTTTAATAGATTGAGCTTAAAAGTGATTTCAAAGACGATGCCTCAAACAATGTTGCCTGACATTTATCCATATTCAAAATTAACTAAGAAGGAACTGATCAATGAAATCTCTAGCCAATTATATGAGTCTAGTGAAAAGGTTATGAATAGAGATTATAGTCGGTTAGCTGGAGATGCTGAAACCGTAAATTTTAAAATTAATCTCTATGAACATATGCACATTGGTTTAAATAATATTGATGATGCGAAAAAGGTGTTCGAAAGAGATATAAAGATACTACTACCTGTACTAGATGAAATTGAAAAAAACATTAGTAAGTTAATTCCCGAAGACAAAACAGTTGTTATTAAAGATGGATCTTTTTTCGATAATGAACTTGACATATCATTATTAAAAAAGACTTTAAACAAAATTGAGGATAACAACGAACAGAATTAATTTCTATTCGAAAGTTTCATTAGAATTGAATTCTATTTAATTAAAGTCATTGCTCGTAAGTGCCTTATCAGCATCTGTTCCAACACAAATCATGTAGTCCCTATTTGCAATTAGTGCCATTGCTTCAACTATATCAGTACCGTTTGCTAATTCAATAATTTTCTCATCTGTGAAACTGATCATTTCATCAAATAAGACTTGGATAGATTTTGTACTTAAAAAGAAGTTTTTTAATGCATGCAATTCACATTCAATGAATAACTCAACATATTTGCCAGCAATGGGAGCTTTTGAAACATTGGTATATCCAATGAAACATTTGCATCCATCATTAATAAGTTGCTTACTCAATTCTCTTCCTATATGACAAGCGGTGGAGTAGAAAAATGAATTTACGAAAATACTTGTATTATTTCCGCTTACATAATTATCATCAGCAATTAAACATAATCCGTCATCACTACCATGTGATAATCCAACAAATACAAAATTGTTTGGATTAATTGGCGAGACAGCATTATTTATGTTGGACTCTAGACAATTCCCACCGTTGATTGAGGTTACAGATATATTAGACTTCCCAACTAGATCATTGATATATAAATAACTTGAATTAAAATAAGACCCCAGATCAACATCATTATGATCGTAAGCTATGACCGTATTAATCATTTGTCAATAATTTTTGGCGACTAAAAATTTCGATAGCTAATTTTAATAAATTCCTTTCGAACTCAACCCCAATTTCAGTTTGTTGTCTAATACTTTCTAAGACCTGATCCATGGAATATGTTTTACCATCTTTGTCTTTGATCAATGGTCTATTTCTTGCTTCTTGTGAATGTCGCATAATCCATTCTTCAATAACGCTGTCAATTCGAATACTCAAGTCAAGCAAAGCATCGTCAACCAGTTTTAATATTTTACTATAGTCCGAAGTAAAGCTTTCAAATTTAAATAAGTCTTTATTGATTAGCATTTTTAAATCTTCATCGTCAAGTTCGGTAATTTTACTTACCGTGATTAATATCATATAAACTAATGAAGTTTTTTCTCTTATTTTCTCGAAGACTCGAACACCTGAAATCTCTTTATTTCCGTAAAAATTCTTATCTAATAGTACAATCATTTTCGTTCCTAGATTATCTAATACATAATCTAATCCTTCTTGAGAATGCTTAAATAATAAGACGTTATCATCTCCATGATTTACTTTTAGCATAACCATGATTGGATGAGTATCGGGAATATCATCGTGAACAACAATTATTTTCGGATTAATCATTTCAGTCATGTTTAATTTTTATTAAAAGGAATAGTAATTTTAAAAGTTGCCCCGCTTGGTTTGAATTCATTTTCTACTAATTCAATACTTCCTCCAAATGCTTTAACTTGATTCTCTACAATATAGAGACCAATTCCTGCACCACCTTGTTCTGCAGTTCTTGTATTATATAAACCAAAAATCCATTCTTTGTCGCTTTCTTCGACCCCAGTTCCATTATCAGAAAAGTATATAATGTATTTATCACTATCTAAAAATCCTGAGCATTTAATGATTTTACTGTTGTTATTTTTTAAAGCTTTTATTGAGTTCGATACTAAATTTTGGAATATATCTTGAAAGGCTTTTTTATTAGTGTCGATTATAAAGTCATCTTTAATATCTATTTCTAATTTAATACCTTCATTCCTAAAAATCGTTTCATATCGATTTTTAAGTAAATCATCTATTAGAATTTTTATATCAAATTCTTCATAACTTTTATCAGCACTAGCGTAACTTAACATGAAATCGGTGACGCTTAGCAAAGTGTTCATTTCATCATAAATTATAATAGCATATTCTACAAAATACTTATCAAATTTTGGATTAGGAAAATTTAGCTTAAAAAATTCTCCCAAGTGTTTTACTTTAGCAATAGAAGTCCTTACAGCGTGAGAAACAAGAGAAGCGTATTCTTGCATTGATACTACACTATGTAAAATTTTTTCTTTTCTTTCTACTTCTTTTTGATACTTTTTTTGTTCATCAATACCTTTGCTGATAGAAATATGTAATTTCTTCGCATGTTCTTTTAATTGATTTAAGTTTGCTTTGAATTCAGGATTTGTCTTCTGAATACTTTTTTCAATTTTATCTATTTCTTTTTCAAAAGACTTTACCTCTTTTCCAGCATCTAAAAGTTCCTTTTCGGCTACACTTTTTTTCTCGTCTCTCTCAAATTCTTTAAGTTCTTCAAATATTGTTAGTTGTTGTATTATAAAATCTTTTAATGCTCCGTATTCTGCATTTTCCAAAAAATCTTGGCGGTTAGTTGAATCAATAATTTTCGGATTATTTTCTTTAGTAATATCTAAAACGCCGATTATTTCTTTTGTACTAACTTTATCAAACGCTCTTGACCACCTACGTTTGTCAATACCTAGTATGTCTCTTTTCTTATCTGTATCTTGTTGAAATTCTGCAAATGGAGTGGTTATTACCCCATCTCTGTAAATTTTAATTCCATCAATTCGAGTATCGTCATTCTTATATGCGGTTCTGTAGCGTTTCTTTGCATTTTCATTAAAATAATAAAGTTTCATTTTAATGGGGCCGAAACTCTCGATGTCAACCCAATTAGTTTCTATTTTTCCAGTTTCAGAATTAAAAGACAATGTTTGTTGTTTTTTGTTTTCTAAATCAAAATCAATTTCAGCGTGATGAGAGTAAAATTTGATTGGATCTGGTTTTACATCTTTATTTGTAAAACTCTTATATTCATTTGAATTGATTTTTATATCAAATGGAGGAAAAACAGGATAGAATGGGGATACTAATTTTGATAATTCCTTGTAAAGTCTTTCAATATCATTTTCGCTCCAAATATCACTAACAAGTGATATTATTAGTTCTGTTCCACTTTCAGATAGATTTCCTGGTTCGTAATAATATTGATTGTCGATTTCAGTAAATAAAGAAAGTTGTTTAGATATTTTTGAAGCATCAGATTTTGCTTCATATTCATCCCAATCAATTTTTACATTTAACCAATTGCTCTCCTCTTTTTGTTTTGTTTTAATTAACAGTTTTTCGCCTAATTTATCAACTGCAAAACGCCCTATACCTTTTTCTCCTACAAGTTTTCTATTAAATGGCTCAGATGAATATAGGCTAACTCTCTTACTATTTGTTCCTACAACCATCCATTTATCTCGAATATCTGAAAACGACATTCCTGTGCCATTATCCTTGATAATAATTTTTCGCTCAGCGTTTTTAGAACTTACGTTTATAAAGTCTACGACAACCTCAGTTGCATTAGCGTCATAGCAATTTTTAACTAATTCAAATACGGCAGTAATTCTGTCAGTAATTAATTCCCTGCCAAGTAATCTAAAAGTGTTAACATCGAAGCGCCACCGTAAAATATTTTCGTCCTCTGTGTTATTTTTTTGCTCTTTCAATTTCTTTTATATGATTTTTTATACTTCTTGCCACAGCAACACCTAGCCCAACAGGGACAGCGTTGCCAATTTGACGCGCTAAGACAGGAGAAGAAAATTCTACATTTGGATCTAAAAAATCATAATTTTCTGGAAAGCTCTGTATTAAGGCAGCCTCTCTTAAACTTATAGCTCGATCTTGTTCGGGATGCCCAAAACGGCCATTACTGATCCCAATACAGTAAGTAGTCATTGTTGGTGCTACCTCATTCCATTTCATTCTGCCATAAACACTTTTAAAATTCTTTCCAGATTCTTTTTTATGACATTCTAACCAAAGACTTTCGTCCCAGTCTTTCCATGAACCGCCTTCAGGTGTAGCTTTAATCCTTTTTTTATTTAAGTCGTTTAATTTTTTTGAATAGTGTAAAGGATCATTTTTATCAGCCATTCCATCACTAATTGGGGGTAAATGACCAATTATTTTTTTAACTGTAACATAATCGCCATCTTTTACTGTTGGCTCTATAAGATCTATTTTTTTTCCTAGTTTTGAGCCAAATAATATAAGTCTCTTCCGTCTTTGAGCGACACCATAATCTTGAGCATTCACGATACTCCAACTAACTAAATAGCCCTTGGCTTCTAATCTTTTAATAAAATCATTGAAAACCTTACCTTTATCAAATGTGGCTAACAATGGAACATTTTCCATAGAAATAATATCGGGTTCTGATTGGTCAATTAGATCGGAGAAAGAATATAACAATTTCCATTTGTCTTCTGGGCGATTATTACTATTTGAGCTTTTGCGATTATATATCGAAAATGGTTGACATGGAGCACACCCCACTAGAATTTTCCTTTTTCTAGGACTATATAATAAATCTAAATCCTTACTTTCAAATTCTTTTATATCTCGATGTAAAAATTTAGAATTATTATTTTTTTCAAATGCATACCTACAAGTTTCATCAAAATCGATTCCAGCTCTAACGCTAAAATTTTCTTTAACGAAGCCATGTGAAAGCCCTCCAATTCCACAAAATAGATCTACAACTTGAAAGTCTTTATATGTTAATTTGGCTATATTGTTTTTCATTAAAAATTAAAAAAAGTTACGCAAAATTAGTCTTTTTTGAGCTATTTTATACAAATATTTTTTCAAATAGCAATGATTTTTTTATGTTATTATGATTTTTTTAATTTTCTGAACAGTTCCGCTACTCTTATCAGTTAATTTCATAGTTTTTCTAACTGACATTCCTTGTCTCAGTAATTTCACAATGTCTTTGTGTTCAGCTAATAAAGTTTCATTGTCTTTTTTAAAGCCATCTTTCCGGCCAACTTTACCACCATTGTTTCTAAAACTATCATAACCTGATTTAATCCGTTGGCGGATTTGAGTTTTTTCCATTTCGCTGACAGATGTAAGGATTTGAATCAGGAACTGCGACATTGGATTTACTTCGCATTTATCGTTAAGAGTTTCGATGTTATGATTTTTAATGTAAAGGGAAATGCAATTCTCATTTAGCAATTGGATTGTTTTCAGCACTTCAATAGTGTTTCGTCCAATTCTGCTTAATTCCCAACAAAGGACTTTGTCTATCTTATTGAATTTAATGAAATTGATCATTTTCAATAGCTGAGGTCTTTCTTCATTTGTTTTTCCTCCAGAGATCTTTTCTTCAAATATATTTACTACTTCGTAATTGTTCTTTTTGGAATACACCAACAATTCTTCTGTCTGTCTCTTATAATCCTGTGAATTTGTGGAAACCCTAGCATATATAACCACTTTCATTTTGTATCGATTTAATATTTTATATTTCAAAGATACGGAGAATGTATCAAATAACCTCGTATTGCAAAATTAAAATGATACACTTTAAGGTTTGATACATAAATCAAAAAAAAGAGGGTTTAACATCTGCTAAACCCTCTTTTAAATTTCTTCGATACAAATCGTTATTCTTTCCTTCAATTTTGACAGACGATGATTTGAAGTTTTCCTATTCATCACTTCCTGTAGTGCACTTGCCTTTATATCGTCTGTCCCTAATTTAAAAATTTCAATTAATTCGTTGTCGGTATATGCTGTAAAATCTGTAATTGAATTTTTATTAGATTTTTCATTATTTGCTAAAATGTTTTCAAATAGTCTTCTCATTTTCTTTGTTTGTTATAGTTGCTCAGATGTTTCAAAAATTATCTTTTTTATTTCTTTAGGCTTAGTAGCGAAATAAGCAGATTCTACGTGTTCACCCCAAACGAAATATCTTTCTTCCGCTAAATAAACATTATGATCTTTAAAATGCACTACCGTCCTCTCAGATCTTCTTTTGTCATCTTCAAAATCATCTGTTTCATCTACAACTTCATACTCGCCAAGTGGTTTTAATAATTCATTGTAGTCCCCATCATCAAACATTTGAAATGTTTGCCAATCTTCTGCTTTTGCTAATTCTTGAAATTTGTTTAATAAGTCTTTTGCGTTCATGATAATTTGTTTTTTTTTAAATGTTATACTATATTTAGTTGCTTGTATTTTGAATTTTAGAAAAGCTTCCAATCCGTTCCGTGGTTCTTATCAGCGCCAACTTTGAATTTTACTTTCAGTCTGCCTTTCTCTATTAAGTCAATTATGTAGGTATCGGTAATGAAATTGCATTTTTGGTTTTTGATTGAAAACATTTTTGTTACTTCTGCTAAATCCCAGCAATCTAATTTCAATGATTTTGCACCCTCACTAATAACAATTGAAACGCTTTTGTCCATGACTTTCAATTTTAAATAATGACCGTTGTATAGATATTTTTCTTTACCAGATATGAAAGAAGTTTTGAATGTGGAAACACCACCTACTTTGATACCTAAATTATTCTTTAAGTTAGTTACAGAGCCTCTTTTCTTTCTGTTAGGACTAAGACAGAATGATTTATTTCTAATTAAAGATTCATCAAACACAGGTTTTGACTTTTTGAAAATTGTTGGATAAGCTGTAAATTCCCCATCGAAAATTGATAATGTTCTCATGTTTTGATATTTAAAGGTTAATAAATTTTAGACAAAGAAATCTCTGCTCGCTAATAGCAAGTTTTAAGATTTTCATTTTAAAATTTTCGGGGAACTTTTAAAAGATTATTTAAAAGTGGTTCTGATTTCTTCTACAAAGATATTTTGAAAATAATTTCAAAAAAAATCAAGAATAATTTGGAAATCTGATAGGTCAGGCAGAATAAAGCTTTGCTTAAATGTTAAATTTAAAAAAAAATAAAAGTCCCTGATTTTGCAGGGACTTTCAAATTGTTAATTTTTTAAAATAAAAAAGAGCAAACTATTACAAAAAGTTGCTCTTAGTTTTTAAACCACAGTTGTATCTAAATCGTTGCCTCTAATGATTTAAGATTGTAAATATATCAATTAAGAAAATAATTTCCAAATTGCGGCTTTTTAATTTTTAATCAATTTAATAGACTCAGTACCGTTGATAGTTGCTAGCTTAATGATATATAATCCCCGTTGCAATTTTTCAATATTTATCGAACTTGAAATGTTTTTCTGTAAGTAAACTATTTTCCCAGTAATATCAATAATGCTTAATTCTGTAATCTCGTTTTCAGATTTTATGTTGAGGTAGTCTTTAGCAGGGTTAGGATAAATAATAACTTTTGATTTATCAAATTCATTTGTCGATAACGGAGCATCTTTAATAAGTCTGACTGATAAAGCACTACGTCTGTTAACTGACCAATTTGCATTCATATAATTAAATTGCTCACCGTTGCAATTAATATTAACTGCTGATACATTCGTCTGATTGTCTTCACCAACCGCTACCGACCAAAAGAAAGCGCCATCACCAACAAAGTCCATTGTTGCTGTTGTGTTATCTGAATCTACAAGAACACGACCAACTCCAATAGCACTAAAACCATATTGATCAATAAGATTTCCAGTACAAGTCCAATAATTTATTGATGAATTAGGCTCTAGCTTTCTCATATTGTCAGTAGTAGATGCGTTTGTAAAAACAATCATATCTAACCATTCCTGTTTTGTTGGAATACGCCACCCAGTCTTGATCACTTGAGATTGGTTATAGACAATAGGAAAATTATACAATTTACCATTTCCATTTGCTGAACTCCAAGAAGGTTCTAAAATCGCTGGTGTGGCGTACGGACCCGTTTGAATGTTATTTGTCATAGGAGCGGTTAGTAATTGAGATGTAGTAACTGTTTGAAAAGTAGTTCCACTTTCCCACTTTGTTGCTTTTAAATTCTCTGCCATCCATTCACGACCATTAATAATAACTGTTGCGTAAGTGTAACCGTCAATAGTTACCCCGCTTCCTGATGTTCCTTGAGCGTTCGATAATTGTGTAAGTAAGATTCCAACTAAGAGTAAAATTCTATTCATTTGTCTGTTATTTAAAATTTTAACAAATATATAAAAACGGTTGTAATCAACGTGGCGTTTAAATAGGTATTACTACAATCCTCATAAATTACCGTGATGAAAGTAATTTTCCATCATGGAAAAAAGGGTTAGAAAATCGGAAATTGCACCGGAAATTTTATTGTTAGGAAAGCGAATAGGTGAGGTAATTAAAGCGAAAGGTTTAAAGACAAGAGAGGTTGCACATGATGCGGATATGGATGTTGAGAATCTAAGGAAGTATATTAGAGGTCAGCAGGAAATGAAAATATCAACGATGTTGAAGATCGTTAAGTCATTGGGAATTTCGATTGGCGACTTATTCAATTTTTTAGAGAAATAATTTCACGATCAGATCTATCTAGATTGTGGTGGGGGCTAATTGTCTGAGCAGATTGAGGGGAAAACTTAGATACGATAAGTCCTAACGAGGATCGCTCCAAGTCGTTAGCCAAGTATCCACCTCGTAATAGCTGAACAGCGTATCGGGTATAAACTTAACATACTACCGTCTTTAGTGTATGTTTGGGAAAACTACTGTCAATGCTTTAAGACGCACCGTTATACTTACCACTTCTTTCCTTCTACTATGGTTGCACTTTGTATAAGCCCTTGGTAATGCTTACGATATAGAACCCAACGTCTATTAACCCGCCATTCTATAAAGATTTAATTCTTTTAATTCAGTTGCTCAATTTTCATCTTCAATCCGTCGATCTCAATTTTATACCTCAATTTCTGTTTTTTCTTGTAATCTGTTTCTGCTGCTAATTTTACCCTGTTCTTTTTTATATTCTCCGTTAACTTCCTGATAATATTATAGTCTATCATTTAACCTTTGTTTATTTTTTCAATGACAATCTGTTCCATCAATATGAATAGTGTCATTTCGGGGTATAGGAACAAGTTTTTATATTTTGTGATCTCAATGTCGTGTTTCTTCAATTCCCTTTGCAACTTAGCTTTTGGGACATTCAAAATCATACGCATTGTTTCAATATCATAAAAGATCTTATCGTCTTTTAAAAATCGCATCATACTTCTTGTCCTCAAATTTTTTATACAGATCCCTGTATTCAGCAATGAGGTCTTCAATGGTTTCGTCTTCTTCATTCTTGTCGTTTTCCGCTTCCTCATTCTCATCGGTAATTTCATCTTCCGGTAAGTCTGTTTCTTCATCCTGCATTTCCATGTTGTATTTCTCGACCAGAAACTTGATAAAATTGGTATGTAGGTATTTCTTCTTTTTCATATTACAATTCATTTTTCAGATCGATTCGGATCGACCTTGAATTATATATTCCGAGCGAAAAACGGATTTTTAGGAAGGGAGGATTTTTTACAGAATGATAGAAATGTCCCGAATGTCTAGCGATGTATATACATACTGAGGAAAGCAAAAAAGAAAATGAAGTTGAAAGTGTTTGCCACTTTGTTTGCCACCTAAAAAAGAAAAACGCCTTAACGTGTTGTCTATCAACTTGTTAAAGCGTTTGTTCAAGTGGTACCTCCAGGGATCGAACCAGGGACACATGGATTTTCAGTCCATTGCTCTACCATCTGAGCTAAGGTACCGTTACAATTTTTAGTATTACTACTTGCTGATTGCGGGTGCAAATATAGGAGCT
>Ga0247812_10001563_pt1 | contig 12908 bp, 15 predicted proteins | sample UWRJL149409B1_FD_178011 | JGI IMG/M metagenome (GOLD analysis project Ga0247812, IMG submission 178011) | Plant litter microbial communities from Arlington Agricultural Research Station in Wisconsin, United States - UWRJ-L149-409B-1 | ecosystem: Environmental > Terrestrial > Plant litter >...
TGGGCCAGGCCCGGGCGGAGGGGGAAGTGACCCGGGTCACTACCACCACCCGTTGCATCACTCAGTAGCCGGCAACAAGCGCTGGCGGCAATCGAGTGTCAGGCGCGCACCGCCCCATTCGCTGACACCGACGTCCAGGCTGAAGCCGTGCAGGTGGACGATGGCGGCGACAATCGACAGGCCCAGGCCGAACCCACCGTTCTGGGCGCTGTCGTCGACCCGGTAGAAGCGCTGGAATACGGCCGTGCGTTTGTCGGCGGGAATGCCGGGGCCGCAATCGTGTACTTCGATCCGGCAACTGCCGGCATTGTCGCTGGCCCGGACCTGCACCTGACCGCCGGCCGGGGTGAACTTGATCGAGTTGCTCAGCAGGTTGGACAAGGCCTCGAACAGCAGCGCCCGGTCGCCGGTCAACGCCGGCAGGCTGGGCGGTGCCTGCAGGCTCAAGGTCAACTGGCCTTCTTCGGCGAGGGGCAGGTAGAAGTCGTGCAGTTCCTGCAGCAGCGGTAGCGGGTCGAACAGCAGGAAGCCGGAACGCCGCTGTTGATCCTCCAGCTCGGAGATCCGCAGCAATCCGCGAAAACGCGCCATCAAGGTGTCGGTCTCGGCAATCACCTGGTCCAGTTGCGCCGCCTCGGTCGAGCCTTCGGCTGCTTGCTGCTGGATCCGGTACAACTGGGCGCGCAGCCGGGTGAGCGGGGTGCGCAGGTCGTGGGCGATGTTGTCGCACACCCCCTTGACCTCGTTGACCAGGCGTTCGATGCGTTCGAGCATGGCGTTGACGATGGCGGCCAGCATGTCCAGTTCGTCGCGGCGGCTGGACAGCGGCAGCCGGTGGTTGAGGTTGCCGGCGACTATGGCTTCGGCGCTGGCCTGCAGGGCGTGAATTCGGCGCAGGGGGCGGCGGCGCAACAGGTACCAGCCGGCAATGCCGGGAATGATGGTCAGCGATACACCCCAGAGCAGCGCATGCAGGATGATCCGGTTCACGGCAAACAGTGAACCGTTGTCGCGCGCCAGCACCAGCCAGCGACCATCCAGGGTCGGCGTCGCCACGGCGTCGCAGCTGTCCGGGGGCAGGCGTGGGTCATGGGGGTCGGCGCAGTTGGCGAGTTCATGCACTTTGCCGTCCAGCGGCAGACCCTCGGGGATCTGCTGGATCAGCCCGTGCAAGGGGCGGTGAAAGGCGTCGAACAGGCCGTAGGCATCAACGCCGCGTTGGTCGAAGGTGGTGCTGGCGATCAGCGCTTCATCCAGTTGCTCGCCGTGAAAGCGCGAGAACAGGTGCTGGCGTTGCATGATCGAATGCCGGGACAGGTTATCCAGGTAGCTCGACACCTCGTAGTACATCACGCCCATCAGCAGGCAGCTCCAGACCACGAACAGTGCGCTGTAGAGCGCCAGCAGGCGGCTGCTGGAGGAGCGCCAGCCTTTAGACGGGTTCAGCAATGACATAACCCGAGCCTCGCACGGTGCGGATCAGTGGCAGCAGCCCTGGTGGGTCGACTTTTTTGCGCAGGCGGCCGATGTGGACGTCGATCAGGTTGGTACCGGGGTCGAAGTGGTAACCCCAGACTTCTTCGAAGATCATCATCCGCGAGAGGATCTGCCCGCTGTTGCGCAGCAGGAATTCCAGCAGTTTGTATTCGGTGGGCAAGAGGATCAGCAGTTGCCCGGCGCGGGTGGCTTCGCGGCTGATCAGGTTGAGTTCCAGGTCGGCCACCTGCAGGGTGGTTTCCACGCTCTTGACGGTGTTTTGGCGGCGCAGCAGGACTTCGACCCGGGCGGCCATTTCATCGGTGGCGAAGGGTTTGGTCAGGTAGTCGTCGCCTCCGGCGCGCAGGCCGCGTACACGTTCGTCGACATCGGACAGGGCGCTGATCATCAGGATCGGGGTGGACACACCCATGGTACGCAGGGTGGTGACGATAGCCAGGCCGTCGAGTTCGGGCAGCATGCGGTCCAGGGTGATCAGGTCGTAGTCGCCGCTGACCGCGCGAGCCAAGCCTTCGCGACCATTGGCTACCCAGTCTACGTCGAGGCCGTGGCTGCTCAGTTCGGCGACGATCTCCCGGGCGGTGACTGCGTCGTCTTCAATGGTCAGGATTCGGGTCATGGGGTTGCCTGAGAGTGGGTGAGTTGCCTGGCGTAGTGTGCCAAGAAATGGGGGTTGGGTTGCTAAATTAAAGTTTATGTAGGGTTGAGGGGCGGGGGGGTATTGCCTAACGCCCACTGGCAGCAGAGCTACAAGCGTAAGTAGTGCATTAAGCCCGCTCCACGGGGGCGGTTGTTGCAAATTGCATGGGTGGAAAATCGCTGAAGTTTTCAACCGATTGAAATAGAAGAATTTATTCAAAGTTAGTCGCTGGCATGTTGACTGCAATATCAGGTCTGAAGCGTTGCAACAGTCTTCCTCATGCCTGGAGCACTACAACAATGAATAGAACCTCTGATATGTATCCGGCCGATCTGCCAGCGTCGAGTGCGCTGTCGGGGGTGTCCTGGGCGGCGATTTTTGCCGGGGCGGCGGCAGCGGCAGCGCTGTCGCTGATTCTCGTGGTGCTGGGTTTTGGCCTCGGATTTTCCGCGGTGTCGCCGTGGGCCGGGAGCGGGATCAGTGCCAAGGGCCTGGGGATTTCGACTATCGTCTGGCTGGCTTTCACCCAGATTGTTGCCTCCGGGCTCGGTGGCTATATCGCTGGGCGGTTGCGGGTGAAGTGGTCGAACATGCATGGCGATGAGGTGTATTTTCGCGACACGGCCCATGGCTTTCTGGCTTGGGCGGTGGCGACCCTGGTGACCGCGACCCTGGTGGTCGGTTCGGTCAGCAGCATCGTCAGTGGTGGGGTGCAGGCCGGTGCCAGTGTGGCAGGCGGGGCGGCCAGTGCCATGACCATGGCTGCGGGGACCGCTGCCAGCCAGGGCGGCGCGGATGATTACGGCTATTTCGTCGACAGCCTGTTTCGTGATGATCGTCCAGCGGCGGTGAGCGACGATGCCGCCCATGCCACCGTGACCCGGATTTTCGTGCAGACCCTCAGCCATGACGGTCAACTGGCGGCGGAGGATCGTACCTACCTGGCCCAACTGGTGGCCCAACGGACCAACCTGACCCAGGCGGATGCCGAGCGGCGGGTCGATGAAGTGTTCGCCAAGGCGCGCAAGGCGGTCGAGGATGCCAAGCTGGCGGCCAAGCAAGCAGCCGATACTGCCAGCAAAGTGGCGGCCTGGACCGCACTGTGGATGTTTGTCGCACTGTTGTGTGGTGCTTTTTTTGCGAGCCTCGCCGCTACCTTTGGCGGTCGTCGCCGGGACGCGGTGGTGTACCTGGAACCGGCCGGCTATATCCCGGTCTCTGCGCCCACTGCCATTCGTTGATTGAGGAGAACTACCATGCGCTCACTCCTGCTGTTTTTCCTTGGCGTGCCAATCCCGATCATTATCCTGATTGCCTTGTTCATGCATTGATCCTGCTACAAGGCGGAACCCACCGCGTCTGCCCCTGGCAGGCGCGGTTTTTTTGCGCCCGGTACTTGGCAAGGGCAGTCCTGTTTTTGGCCGATGCGGCGCCTACGGCTGGGGGCATCGGCTTGGTATAGTTCGGGCCTTCATTTCTGTGCCAGCAAGGACTACTGCCATGCCCGAATATCAAGCCTTCCGCGTCGAACTGGCGGACAACATCGCCCATGTGCAGATCAACCGTCCGGAAAAGATCAACGCGATGAACGCGGTGTTCTGGACCGAGATCATCGAGATTTTCCAGTGGATCGACGACACCGACGAGGTGCGCGCGGTGGTGATCAGTGGTGCCGGCAAGCATTTCTCCTCGGGGATCGACCTGATGATGCTGGCCGGGGTGGCTAACGAAATGGGCAAGGACGTGGGTCGCAACGCGCGCCTGCTGCGCCGCAAGATTCTCGCCTTGCAGGCCTCGTTCAATGCGGTCGACAACTGTCGCAAGCCGGTGTTGGCGGCAATCCAGGGGTATTGCCTGGGTGGGGCCATTGACCTGATCAGCGCCTGCGACATGCGCTATGCGGCCGCCGATGCGCAATTCTCGATCAAGGAAATCGACATCGGCATGGCTGCCGACGTCGGTACCCTGCAACGCTTGCCGCGGATCATCGGTGACGGCATGCTGCGTGAACTGGCTTACACTGGACGCACCTTTGGTGCCGAGCAAGCGCGTGAGATTGGCCTGGTCAACCGGCTCTACCCGGACACCGAGAGCCTGCTGGACGGGGTCATGGGCATAGCCCGCGAGATCGCCGCCAAGTCGCCAATCGCTATCGCCGGTACCAAGGCAATGATCAGCTACATGCGTGATCACAGCATCAACGATGGCCTGGAATACATCGCCACCTGGAACGCCGCCATGTTGCAGTCCAACGATCTGCGCGTGGCCATGGCCGCCCATATGAGCAAACAGAAGCCCGAATTTCTGGATTGAGCCCACATGACTTCACGCTGGACCACGGCAGTACTCGACACCGACGTAACCGGCGGCTGGGCAGTAGCCCGCAGCCCCGAAGGCTTTTTGTTCGATGACAATGGCGCGCTGTTCCCCCGGGAATGGCTCAAGCGCCAGGACTTGTCGCTGCTCGCCGAGCATGGCATTGGCCATCTCGACGGCGAGCCGGTGTATCTGCTGGAGTTGCAGGCCGCAGGCGAGGTGCCGGGGTGTGGCTGGAAAGGCTTGCGTGGGTTCATGCTTGAAGGCGATCACACGTTGTACAAGGTACTGGGCTACGCCGCGCAGATCGGCACCTGGGCCCGCGAGCACCGTTTTTGTGGCAACTGCGGCCAGGCCATGGTCCAGGTGCCACGTGAGCGGGCGATGTATTGCCAGCCGTGTGACTTGCGCAGTTACCCGCGGATTTCACCGAGCATGATTGTGCTGATCACCCGCGGCGACGACATCCTCCTGGCGCGTTCGCCGCGGTTTGTCAGCGGGGTCTACAGCACCCTGGCCGGTTTTGCCGAGCCGGGGGAGTCGGCCGAGGACTGCCTGATTCGCGAGGTGCGCGAGGAGGTGCAGATCGAGGTCAGGAACATCCAGTACCTGGGCAGCCAGTGCTGGCCGTTCCCTCATTCGATGATGCTCGGCTTCCATGCCGAGTACGCCGCTGGCGAGATCGTCCCACAAGCCGACGAGATTGAAGACGCCCAGTGGTTCAACATTCACGCGCTGCCGCCGTTGCCGGCGTCGCGCTCGATTGCCCGCTACCTGATCGACGTCTACGTTGCGCGGCGTTTAGGCCACGCTGAACCAGTGCTGCCAGGCTAGGCGTACGGTCAGGCCCAGCACTACCGCGATGAATACCGGGCGAATGAACTTCGCCCCACCGCTGATGGCGGTGCGCGCCCCAAAAAACGCCCCGACCATCACCGACACGCCCATGCTCAGGCCGATGATCCAGTCCACCTGCCCGGAAAAAATGAACACCGACAGCGCGGCCGCGTTGCTGACGAAGTTCATGCTGCGCGCCACGCCGCTGGCCTTGACCAGGTCGATGGGGTACAGCAGCAGGCTGCTGACGGTCCAGAACGCGCCCGTGCCGGGACCGGCCACGCCGTCGTAGAAGCCGAGGCTGAAGCCCTGGGTCGACTGCCACTTCTTCTTGATCGGCGCGTCGCTGTCCACCGGCGCCTTGGGCGTCCCGCCAAACAGCAGGTACAGGCCACAGGCAAACACGATCACCGGGAGCATTTTGTTCAGCCATTCGGCCGGCAGGTAGTGCGCCACGACCGCACCGGCCAGCGCTCCCACCAGGGTGCCGACAATCGCATGCACCCACTGCCTTGGATGGAACAGCTTGCGCCGGTAGAAGGTGACGCTGGCGATGGCCGAGCCGAAAGTCGCGCTGAGCTTGTTGGTGCCCAGCACCAGGTGCGGGGGCAGGCCTGCAGTGAGCAGGGCCGGGGTGGTCAACAGGCCGCCGCCGCCGGCAATGGCATCGATGAAACCGGCAATGAACGCGACAACGGCCAGAATGGCCAGGGTGGTGAGGTCTACGCTGAGTTCGAAAGGCATGGGGTCGACTTATTCGGTGGGGCAGTGGGATAAGGCCGGCGCCATCTTACCCATAACCTGTGGCGGCCGCGACCGCCACACCACCTGCCGCCAGGTTCAGGCGCTGTTGCGGCGCAACGTCTGGGACGGCGATTCACCGTAACTGCGCTGATAGTCCTGGGAGAAACGCCCCAGATGGAAGAAGTTCCAGTGCATGGCCGTTTCGGTCACGGTCGCCCAGCGCTGGGTCAGCAGGTCGTGCCTGGCGTTAGACAAACGCAGGGTGCGCAAGTACGCCATGGGCGTGGTGCCGAAGGTCTCGACGAAACCCTGGTGCAAGGTGCGGCCGTGGGTTCCCAGGGTTTGCGTGAGCTGCTCCATGCACAGGGCGGTGTGCGCATGGGCGTGCAGGTATTCGATGGCCTGGCTGGCGATTTGTCTGCGCAATGGCGCCTCGCGCGCCGAGTCATGGCGTGGGCTCAGGGCTTGCAGCAAGGAGCTGAGCAAGGTCGCTTCCCATTGCGCGCCGGACACGACGTCAGGTGGATGGCGCTGGTTCAACGAGACGCTGATGGCGTTGACCGCGTTCAGCACCGAGTAATGATCGTGCGCCTGATAGCGCTGGCCCTGGCGCTGCTTGAGCACATCAGTGGTGCCGTACAGTTCGCGGCACTGCTCGTAGTGCTCCAGGGTGGTGGTAACGGTGAACAGCGCTTCGTTGGGCTCGCACAGGTAATGCACCGGTTCGCCGCTGTACAGCACCACCATTTCATTGGGGTACAGCCGCTGGTGGTTCCAGGTCGGGCGGCCCGTGGTGGACTGGGACAGGGCGAAGGTGATGTGCCCGTCGGGAACACAACTGACGGCGCTGATGGAGCACTTGAAATCGAACCGGCTATGGCGCAGGCGAGGGCCGCGCATGTGCTTGAGGCGATGGATGCGCGCGTGTTTCTCGACGGAAGAAAAATCGATGTGCCACTGGTCATTGCCGGTGGACAGTTCGTCCAGGGCAACGGATTCGAGGGTCAATAAAGCAGGGGTTGGAAGGGCGGACATGCTGTACAGGAAGGGCACCTGAAAAAGACTCGGGTTGAGTGGGCCTCGCGGCGTCTGAGTGGCCAGGTCGGGCGAGCATTGCGCGCGCCCGGCCGGCGGAACTCAGAACAGTATATAGGCCGACGCCGTGGTCTGGTTCAGATCTAGGTTACCGACCTGTAACACTTCATACTCGGCGCGGATGCCAATGTTGCGCAGCACATCCATCTCGACCCCGGCGCCGTAGGTCAGGTCGACCCCGGTGTCATCGTCGGCAGCGTTGCCATCGGCGTCCCAGGCGTGGGCGCCGACGATGCCGAACAGACGAATGCGCTCGCCCAGCGGGAAGCCGACGTGGGCGGCGACCTGGGCCGAGTGGCCTTCGAAGTCGAGGTTGTCGTCCTTGAACTTGCCGAGGTCGACAATGGCGCCCTCGAATGCCAGGTAACCATTGGCGCGGTAACCGGCATAGACCTTGTAGCTGTTGTCTTCATCACTCAAGGCGCTGTCGTCGGTTTCGATGCTAGTCACACCGGCGCCCAGGTAAAAGCCCTTGTCATCGGCGAACGCTGGCAGCGCCAGCAACGACAGTAGGGAAACGAAGGCGAATTTTCGAAATGGCATGTGCAGGGTAGTCCTTGTACGGGTTTGTCAGGTGTGAAGTGTTGGGCGGGAAATTGCCCGGCCCCAATCATGGATAAAAGTCATTAATGCTTATTGCCGTCGCCGCGGTTCAGCGCCCCAGGGTCTGCGCTTCGTTGGCAATCGCGAAGTACTTGCGGGCCAGCGCGGCAATGGGCAGCGCGGCTGGCTGATTGCCAGGGGAACTGGCGCAGGCATCGAGCATGATCGCCGAGGCGGGGATGGCGTACCGCTCCAGTACGTCGGCAACAAAGTCCGGGAAATCAGGGTCGAGGATGTCCAATGGGGACAGGGGAAGGCAGATGGAGAAGTTTTTGCAGGCCCACAGGTAGGTGCTGTAGTCCTCGGCAACCTGGCGGACCACGGCGCCTGTCAGTTGCTGCGCTACCTGGGGTGCGATACTGACGCCGCCCCGGGCCCAGCGTGACAGGGCCCTGGCGCCGACCAGGCGGCCCGTGCGCCGATCAGTGATGGGCAGGTAGTTGATTTCAAGCCATCGGTTACTTACACAGCTCGACAAGTCCTGTTGTCTCGCCCACGCCAAATAGTGCGCCATCATGGTTTGACCCTGGTGTATTCAAATCGGCTGTTGCAACCCGTGGCGGCTGTTCACACGTCCACTAGCCAGGCCAGGGTGATTCCGCACAGGTAGGCGAAGGTGCACAGCAGGATCTTTTGTTTGAGTGGCAAGCGATTCAAGCGACGGCTGAGCATGCTGACCTCCTAGGGACAGGGAAATGGAGCAGGGTGGGAATGCCAGGCGCGCAATGGAAATGATTGATTGTCATTTGCCGGGATTTCAGTGGTTCATGCAGCGCAGGCGGTCCATTTCATGGAGGAAGAAACACAGGGTGTTTTCACTGGGCGTCGCCAGCAGGCTGTAGTTGAGCGTAGAGCCTTCCTGGACGACGTACTGGCGACGAAAAAACAGCTCCGGGGTTTTTTCGATGGCAAACAGTTCGCGATCATGGCTCAGTTTGGCGCGCACCACTTGTACCTGGAGGGCGTCATTGCCCGATTGGGTGATGTCGGCAGTCAAGGTGGCATGACGGAACTTGCCGTTGAGACTTTCGATGGTCGAGTGGGTCATTCGATGCGCGTTCACCGTGAGGTATTCCTCGGTGTTCAATTGGCTCTGGTCATCCAGCCACTGCTGGCTCTGGGTGTGAAAGTTGCTGTTGTTCTCGAACGGCACCGGCGAATAGAGCCAAGCTCCGATACAGCCCAGGTTGATCAGCCCCAGCAACAGCCACTGCACAAGGGTTTTTGTCTGGCGGTTCACAGGGTCACCTCCAGGCATTGCGCAAGCATGCTGGCGAGTGGTTTTTGTTGGGGGTTGAACAGCATATTGCGGGTACTTTGATCGGCGCGAATGCAGGAGATCGAGTAGTTGGAGCGGGACTGGTTGATCCAGACCTGGCCGATCAGGTTCTTCGGCAGGTCTTGCAGTTGTTGCTCGACCGCAGTGTTGAGTGCCCGGGCCGAATCGAGGCTGCTACCCAGGGTATTGATGGTCAACTGCTCACGCTGGGAGCTGGCCACTTCGATGCTCGGCGCCTTGGTCGAGAACGTGTAGTGGGCCAGGGTTGCCAGGCACGTGAGCAGGGTCACGGCACAGGCAATCGATAGCCATCCGATGGGCTGTTTCGGTTCGACAGTAGGCGCTGTATCAGCGGTTGGGGTGGTCACCCTGATGGGTTCCAGCTCGACCGGCGCAGGCGTCGGCTGAGCCTGCAAGGTGGTCCCGGCGCTGACATACGCCGGGTTGAAGCGATAGCCACGGCGCGGAATGGTCATCAGGATTTCGTGATCGCGGCTGTCGTTGAGCAAGTTGCGCAGGGAGAACACCACCTGGTTCAAGCTGCCCGAGGCGACCACCCGATCATTCCAGGTGTGCTCGATAATCTGCTCGCGGGACTTGATCACCCCAGGTTCAGCGAGCATCAGATCCAGCAGGCGTGATTCGGCTCGACCCAGGGTGCTGTGCTGAACTTCGCCCAGGGGCGTGGTGATCGATAACCTGGAGTCCTCAGGATTGAACAGGGCCTTCGAGCCGTTTTTCAAGGTGAAAGAATGGCTCATGGTTCGTCCTCTTGGGTGCTCGTGTTCGCGAAGTTCTGCTGGTCAGCCACGGTCTGGCCAACCAGGGGACTGTTGCCCGGTGTCGGATCAGTCGGTGGTGGTTTGCTTGGCGAAGGCCAGGTCAGCGCGCTCGCGCAATTGTTTGGCCCAGGCATCGAGGGCGGGGTAGGTGTCCTCGACCTTGGTGGCGTCCGATGGCGAGATTTGCTTGCCAGTGGTGGCGCTGACGGATTGAGCCAGAAGTTCGCCAGTCTGGGCGTCGCGCATTTCGCTTTCAAAGAAGATGCGCAGGCTTTCATCCCGGGTGCCAGTCAGGTACATGGCGCCGCCGATGACAAACCCGATTGGCAGGTATTCGGGAATCGACAGGTCACGCGGGGTGCGTTCGGTGCCGGTGATGGCGGTGCGCAGCATCAGCGCATGGGGTTCCGGGCGGCGGGTTACTTCGTAGCCTGCCGTCAGGAACTGATGCTGCAGCGCCTGGTTCAGGTACTTGAGCATGGCGGTGGTGTCCGCCGGGCTGCGCGAGAGGTCCTTGCCGGTAAAGTAAAAGCGCGGCGGCTCCAGGTAGACCCGTTTCTGGTAGGCCTGGTTTATTTCAAGGCCGGGCTTGACCCACATTTCGCTCTTGGGCCATTGCGGATCCTTGCTCAGCCTTGCGTAGTCGTTGAGGAATCCGGAATGGCGTGTGTCAGCGTCGGGCATTGTCGTACAACCGGTCACGGCGAGGAGCAGGACCACTGGAAGCAGGCGAAAGAGGCGTATCACTGGATTACCCATGGGCTGTGGCGAATGAGCCGCGCATGGTGCAGGGCGCCCGGGGGTGGCGCTATCCGAAAACTGCGAGGCCCGAAAGCGCTACCCCAGGCGGCTCAAGATCAAGCTCTACAGGCCCAGCTCAGACAGCCCGGGATGGTCGTCCGGCCGCCGGCCCAGGGGCCAATGGAACAGACGCTGGTGCTCCTCGATCGGCAGGTCGTTGATGCAGGCATACCGCTTGGCCATCAGGCCCTGTTCATCGAACTCCCAGTTTTCATTGCCGTAGGAGCGGTACCAGTTGCCCGAGTCGTCATGCCATTCGTAGGCATACCGCACGGCGATGCGGTTATCGCTGAACGCCCAGAGCTCCTTGATCAACCGGTAATCCAGCTCCCGGGCCCATTTGCGGGTGAGGAAAACCCTGGCTTGCTCGCGGTCGTTGATGAACTCGGCGCGGTTGCGCCATTGGGTGTCCAGGGTATAGGCCAGCGACACCCGCTGTGGGTCGCGGGAGTTCCAGCCGTCTTCGGCCAGGCGCACCTTGTGCATGGCCGACTCGCGGGTGAAGGGAGGCAAGGGCGGACGAACTTCGGCAGCAGAGGACATAAAGTGGCTCCGGGCAGTTGGGGTAAAAACAGCAGGTGTCTACGGATTGACGCATTCGAGCTGCAACAGCTTGCGCACCATGTCTTGCGCAGTATCAGCGGCACTCTGATCACCCGTCACCAGAGCGACGGTAATGGCGCCATCGATCAGGATCAGCAACTGCCTGGCCAGTGCGTGCGGGTCCTGCACGGCATGGTCGAGACACAGGGTGTGCAGGTAGTCGAGCAGCTTGTCTTTATGCGCTTTGGCGACCTGGCGCACCGGGTCCTGGGGATCGCCGGTCTCGCCACTGGTGTTGATGAATGCGCAGCCGCGAAAGCCTTCGCTGGCGAACCAGGCCTTGAGCACGTCGAACAGCTTGAGCAGGCGCTCGCCAGCAGTCGGGGCCTGGTCCACCTGGCTGGTGAACCAGTGCATCCAGCGCTGATCGCGACGCTGCAGGGCGGCAACGATCAACTCGTCCTTGTTGGCGAAGTAGCGATAGATGCTCTTGCGCGAGACCCCGGCGGTTTTCACCAGCAAGTCCATGCCCGTGGCGGCAATGCCACTTCGGTAGATTAACTTTTCGGTGACGTCGAGGATAATATCGCGGGTGTCGTTACTGGTGATTGAGTTCATGTGGCAAAGAGTAGAACGATCATTCTCCTTGGTCAATGCTAGATTCGAAATGTCTATTTTTTCGGACATGGTGTAAGCTCGTGGGTTCTTCGGATTCGACCCATTTGCGAGCCCTATGCCGTCGCTTTTCAAACGTTCCCTGCTGCCAAAACTGCGCAGTTTCCCGCTGACCGCCGATGCGGTCACCATCCTTGATGGCGCTGCCGAGTTCCGTCGTTGCCTGCTGGAGCAGATCGCCCAGGCGACCCGGCGCATCTACATTGTCGCGCTGTACCTGCAACAGGATGAAGCCGGCCAGGAAATCCTCGATGCCCTGCACGCCGCCAAAGCCGCACGTCCGGAACTCGATGTGGTGGTTGTGGTGGACTGGCTGCGGGCCCAGCGCGGCCTGATCGGTGCAGGTAAACAGCCGGGCAACTCGGCCTGGTACCAGCAGATGACCCGCGACCACGCCAGCGAAGTGCCGGTGTATGGCGTCCCGGTCCAGACCCGCGAATTGTTCGGGGTGTTGCACCTCAAGGGCTTCGTGATCGATGACTGTGTGATCTACAGCGGCGCCAGCCTGAACAACGTTTACTTGCACAAGTTCGACAAGTACCGCTTTGATCGTTATCACCTGCTGCGCAACCGCGCGCTGGCCGACTCCATGCAACACCTGGTGCAACACGGGCTGATCACCTCCAAGGCGGTGCACCGCCTGGACCTGCCGAACCTGCCGAGCACCCGTAGCCTGCGCCACGACATTGGCGATCTGCGCAGCCGCCTCAAGCATGCGGCCTACGACACCGCCGCGGGTGAGGTGGTCAAGGGTGGCCTGTCGGTGAGTCCGCTGCTGGGAGTGGGCAAGAACAACCCGCTGAACCGGGTGATTTGCGAACTGATTGCCAGTGCCCAACAACAACTGACCATTTGCACGCCGTACTTCAACCTGCCCTTGCCGGTCACCCGCGAGATCAACCGGGCCCTGGCCCGTGGGGTGAAGGTCGATATCGTGGTCGGCGACAAGACCGCCAATGACTTCTATATCCCGCCAAGCGAGCCATTCCGGGTCATCGCGGCGCTGCCATACCTCTACGAGATCAGCCTGCGGCGCTTCGCCAAGCGACACCAGCGGGTGATCGACAGTGGGTTGTTGAACCTGCACCTGTGGCGT
>Ga0247812_10001565_pt1 | contig 12907 bp, 15 predicted proteins | sample UWRJL149409B1_FD_178011 | JGI IMG/M metagenome (GOLD analysis project Ga0247812, IMG submission 178011) | Plant litter microbial communities from Arlington Agricultural Research Station in Wisconsin, United States - UWRJ-L149-409B-1 | ecosystem: Environmental > Terrestrial > Plant litter >...
GATGAGATATAGCTTTGCCGATAAATGGTATCCAGTACGGGGCCATCGGCGGCCTGTTTACTGAAGGTGCAGGAGAGTTGCTGGGTTGGCTGGCCTTCGAGAAGTGATCAAATAAGTCAAAGCAAACAAAGACCACCACGAAGGGGATAAAGATCCCAGCCATGATGGCTCTCCAATCAGTTTCCAACTCTGAGGTAATAACTAGAAGTCTAATAATTCTTCCTTCTGGAAACAGTTTCAACTTGTCTATTACTCGGAACAGTTGCAACGATAAACTATACCTAAGTATTCAAAAAAGAAAGATGTAGATTTAGCTGCATATGGAGCTAAAGACCTTTATTTATTCGCGATAAATAGTTTTAAAAATGATTGAAAACAAGATTCACCGTAGCTTCCAGATTGAATAGGTAATAGGAGTAATTTGAATAAACATATGTTTGGATACACGTTGCCCAGCGGCCTCCTAGCAATCTCTTACTAATTAGCTGGCTAGCGGATAAAAGCAAGAATTGATAGAAAATCGGGAATTTTGTTTCCAAAGTTGACATACGAGCCATTCAGCAGCAGTGTTGTTATTTTTCTTCATAGCTCCGTATTTATTTTTATGCTTAATTTGGTTTTAATTTGGGTTGTCGATAATCCCCACGCCCGCGGACCCTCACACAGTTCATCGTGCAGCTAGAGATACTCTACATGGAAGCCCATCGCTGGGATGTGCGGCCCCGAAAAGAATTTGGTATGCCCTGTCTCCGTCCAACGTCTTTATGCCTTTTGAAGGATGTAATCTGTCCCACTCATCATAAACGCTCGTGATGTTGAACTCCTGCATCGTTGTAGCTAGAACGATCTTCAGCTCCAACATCGCCAGTTCCTGACCTATACAATTGCGTGGGCCAAATTCAAATGGACGAAAGGCGCCTCTAGGAGGGTACAATAGATCTCCTTCTTGTGCAGTCCAGCGATCAGGGAGAAATTTATCTGCCTCAGGCCAGTACTTGGGATCTCGCTGGACCCCGTAAGCGTTTGACCAGATGAGGTAGAACCCTTCAGTAGGAAACTGAACCCCGTTGGGTCCCGGGAAGGAATGGCCAGGCTTGCCACTGCGAGTACTTGATGCAGGGGGATAGAGTCGTAGAGTTTCTTTGATGACAGCCGTCGTATAAGGAAGTTGATTGAGTAGATGGGGATTTTCGCTGATTTTTGCTGCTACTTGTGAATGATCTGAACCAAGTACCTCATCTAGTTCAGCAACCAAAAGACGACGGGAATTCGGGTGAACTGAGAGCAGATGAAAAGCGTAACATATCGTACTACTTGTTGAATCATGACCAGCAAATACGAAGGTTCGTAGTTGACTTGTCGCAAAATCTCGGAAAGTCAGATCCATTGTGTCCAGGGAGCTATCTTTAGCCTCTCCGGCAAGGTAATTGTCCAAAGCGAGGTCAATCACTGTCTTACTGCGGTCCGATCCTGCCACTCTGCTCTGGAATCGTTTGTCTAGCTCACGCCAGATATATTGTAGCATTTGGCGATTGTTCCACCAGGTCATGATTGGACGCAAGGGATGGAAACGTTCAAATGGGTTTGGTTCGTTGCCGAAAGAAAGCCATCTGACCTGACTACGGACTGCGGAAACAAAACTGTTGGTGCTTCGCTGAGAGTTGAAGTGTGTGTCACTGATTCACTGTTAGGAGCCGCCAATAAAAGTACAGTTTCGAGGATTTACTTGCAGTGCCGCTCGACCGATGACATCCAGACTTAGTCTGGTGGTCAAAGTATCCATGGATACAATCTCAGATTTCTCTGCTGATTCTCTCAAGATTTTACAGAAGATTGATATATCCTTCATGATGTCTGGAACTAGAGTCATAAGATGGCTACTGCTGAAGCCTGGGTTGAATATGTTTCTCCATTTCCTCCATTCCGCGCCCTCCAATGTGATTAAATCATTTCCTCCTGTCATAGGTCGCATGTAATTGGCCAGAGTATGGAATTTCGGGAGTGAATGCAATTGAGTTATCTGGAACGCTGAATCTGGGTCTGTGACAGCAAGAATCGGAGGGCCAAAGGGCCATGTATCAATGTAGAATACGGGACCCAGGTCAGGAAGCACTTTTTTGATCTGATGCGGAAGGACATGGCCATGAACGTCGCTAGGACATTTCGCCATGATCTCGGCAACAAACTGTAAATGTCCAAAGACCGGATGATGAGGAGGCATCGGCTTTGTAATGTGTCAGCTGTAGCTCTTTGAGTCTGCATACCTGCACAGTAAAGCTCCTTGGAAGTGAAGGGTAGACAATAGAAGTGACCACCCACCAAGCCATCGCGTTGCATTCGTTGAAACCTTCCACGAATGCGGTAGAGTCTGATGAGGAAGTTGACAAGTCCGCCAGCCAACAACACCAAGCAAGACTGGAACAGAAGACGCCATGTCAGAACCGGTACAGCGGCGAAAGGGGGGTTGGAGGACATGATTCGACGAGAGTGTGGTGAGGTAAGGAGCTCAATCCCAGGCTACATAGAGTAGGTTGTTCTTGTTTTTTTGGAATGAAATTAAGCTTTTATTTCTCTTTTTAGAGAATGAGAGGGGTTGGTTGGAGGTATAATTAATAGGGCGATTTGTTTCGTCAGTTAATCAGTTGTTCTGTGGGCGGTTAGCCTGTGCTGACGTTGGATTCCAACCGGGGAAGCGATACTGCAGCTTCCGCGAGAAGGCGTCAAACAAGCTGCGTCAGCGAAGCTCATCTCTTCTGCTAATCTATGCAGGAACTAACAGTGGCGGCGGAGTTGAGTTGTAACCCAAGATGCGGAGGTGGAGGATGAAAATCAACATGCATACACAATAGGAAGGGTGGGGGCCGTTGGAAGTAAGGAATAATGATTTATTAAAAACTACCGTAAAAAGTCACGTTGTGGATAATCTCGAGTATTAGAGACGAGGACAAGTCTACCATATGTAAGCTCCGCTCCACAAAGCAAACGCTGCTGATCTCGTTCTCTACCACGTTCTTTGTTCTCCGAATTCTCTCTTATCACCGCTCCGAAAAACCCAGAGACTCATCAACACCATCCTCGACATCGCCCGCTTCTGAGCCTCTCACTCATACCTCGTGGATCTCCCTCCGGGAATCGATTGGAGCCAGATTCCCTGGAATGCGCCACCTCCAGGCATGACTCCGAACTTCGTCGACCCGGTAAAGAACTCGTCGGCGACTCTGATAGTAATCTCGATCTTGTTGCCGATAACGGTGATAGTTGTTGGGCTTCGTGCTTACCGCAACTTCTGGCTGGATCGGAAAAGACTGTACTCTGACTCTGAGTATGGTCGCAAGATACATCACTTTGAGCCTGCGCTAAACTGTTGATGTTTAGATTTTATGTATTCTAGCCACGCTACGGTTGAGAAGGATTCCAACGCCCTATGTATCGACTGACCTTGTCTGTGTAGATAGCCTCGGCCGCGTTCATGGCGTTCATGTATAAGCGTATGTTCAGTTATTGTTATCTAATTGTACTATACAAACAATCGCAATCAATGCTTTGAGGTAAGTCACGCGATTATACGGAGAGGTCTATGGAAGGCAATGTTGCTCAATAAAAGTGAGGAATCTCAATCAGGTTTTGAGCATCTTGGGGTCGAGTCCGTGGCCGTCTCCTCCAGTGACAAGCTATTGCCAGTCTTACAAGTATCCAATCATTGGGTAGTGGAGAGCGATAACAATATTCTTTAGTTGCCACCAGATTATCCAGAAATTGTTTCATCTACTTCGAACGGAAGTCTTGTTATAGCGGACCCACCTGAGAGGATGCCATTCTTTCACTTTCAAAAGGGATCAAATATTATTATATAGAATCAAGAAGTAAATTCTTTTATTTCTTGGAAACTCCTAAGAAAACATCTAGTCATATACTATTTGAGAATCGCCGCTTGCTTTGTAGCATTTTCGACAAATTAGTCTGCTCTGATTTTAAGTACTGAAAATCGATATACTTGGTAGAAGGCGGAAAATTAAAATGAAGGAGTTGCTAGTATGCGCAACTGCGTCTCTATAGTGTAGAAATACTCCTAAACGTTTCCACGTTCTTTTCTAATGCTCAGCAAATCCGTATCCCAATGTTTGCGCTATTTATTTGCCTTCCAATAGAGAGACCCCCCCCTCCACCATATCCACCTTAAGTCACATGTGAAACTAAGACTAGCTGGAAATTCTTCTAATAAACAACTATCCCTCTTGCCTCTTGAGTGAAACGATTTTTCGTCCTCGGCACTCATAGCTACCTACCCCTCATTTAGCAGTCCCATTTATCACCATCCTGCACCCTTAATTGCTCGTAGCCTTTTAGTGAATTAAGCAAGTGGGCCTGTCTTAAGCCACTCTTGAATTTCGGAGTAAACCTTCTCTGATTCATCTTGGTCCAATTTCTGCTGTTGTTTGCTTGTTCCTGGTGCTGCATGAGTGAAGCCATGTCCAACATCAATAGGCAGATGCCAGCGATATCCATCTCTCTCAAAAGCAAACTCCTCCTCACCAACTAGTTTATCGATACCGGCCAACTGCATGATCATGTTCCGCGACTCTCGGGTCAACAGATCGTGCTGAGGTGCTACCATAAATATCCATTTTGGGAGATCCTTTCGAGATGCGTAGATTGGGCTTAATACTGGATCCCTTCGGTTCTGAGTTGCATGTACTGTCCAAACCGATTAGCATATCGAATTCTTAATTATAACAACATGGTATAAGCGAAAGGGTAATCCTAGAAACGCGAAGATATTGTTGTCCAGCGACCAAGACAGCTCAGCTCGCCACATAGCGGCTTGAACCCATATGTTACTACTAAAAGGTGGCTATTTGATAGTAAAGCTTCACATACTGTAACCCCAGCTTAGAGCTTGACCAATTCCAGCTAGACTATCCGTATTCCGCTCTCTATATAAACGCAATCTGAATTTCTCCCCAGTCGGTACACTCCAGTCAACTACTGGGTAGAAGGGTATCACAGCTTTGATGAGACCTTTCAGTTCGGGTAATTGACATGCTGAAAGCGCTAGCGTCCCACCAGCACTGAAGCCACCCATTACCACTTTTGATTTATCAACCGGTAAAGAATCGTCCGCGATTACTGCCCGAGCGACAGTTGCAATGTCATGAACTGGTATTGGAAAACGATAGGTTGGCGATTTTCTGTAGTCAAGAGACACAACAAGCATCCCTGTACGTTTGGCCCAAGCAGTACAGAATTCGTCGTCATAGAATGGTTCTAAAAACGCAAACCCACCACCATGAATGTCAAGGTATAGTGGTATCAAAGATCCAGTTTGCCAGGATGGTGGGAAGAAGATCCGGTGCTCAAGGGTCGGCCTACAGTCATATCTCTTGACGATGGTAGGCTGGGTGGATGGAGGGCCCGGCCGAAATGTCTTCAGGAATTTAGTCCAGATTGAGGTGAGGATTTTGATGCTCCAAAGGTGCAAGAAAAAACGCAGACGCTCGAAGAACGGTGAAGGTCCCATTGCTACGGGGGTAAGATCCAAGGTGCCATATATAGGCAACGGCGCGGCAGTTTCCATTTCCGCCACCATCTACTCGTTTGCTCTGTATCTCAATTAGTATACTAGAAAGTTGAAAGAATAATGCGCGTTTTGTCAATTACGAAGAATAAAATAATGTACCAGGTACAACACTAAACTTAATTATAAGTGGATCGCGCTAAGCCAAATTTAGTCATGTCATTAGATTACCACACTTTGCATATTTTCAAATCTGTATTCAACCTAGTCTGCCACCATGGAACTACTATATTCTCGATGCATAGTAGATAGCACGACATATAAATAGGCAATAAAGATAAGTTTCTGTATGAGTAGCAAGATCTGCCAAACCCTAATATTCACACTTTGGATTTGGTTATTGCTATGTACTCACAGCTTTGACTTTCCAAAAATCCATCAAAACTTCCTTGGTATTAAATTCACATACAACGGGGGCTTAATCCAATTGTTATAAACCCTCAGGTTCTTATATTCTCCTTCTGGGTTCCATATCTCGTTGGGGCCAGCAGAAGTTATGTCATTGAAGAATAACAGCTTGCCAAGAATTAGACGCATTTCCATCATCGAGAGACTAAATCGATCATTAGCTTCTAGATGATTGACGGTTTGTCAGGTATAGGGCCTTACTTTCGGCCTATGCAGCCACGAGGTCCCATTGAAAATGCATTACTTGCTCCAAGTTTATCTGTCTTGTTATCCTCCTTATTCATCCATCTCTCAGGGCGGAAAATATAAGGGTCCTTGAAATTCCTTTCACTTTTTGTAGATGAGCACATGCCAACCGAAACCGTAGTCTATAAGAAAGTTAGTAGATTGATTACAATGGAGGCTGAAAATGACCAAGAAGGTTTAGACGTACTCCGCCTGGAATAAAATGTCCGTCAACGGTGTCACCTCCTTCGGGGACAGTTCTGACAAAGCCAATCGGGGCAGAGGGGAACATGCGAAGGCCTTCTTCAATAACCGCAGTCATGTATGGCAGTTTGACCAATTCCTCAAACTTAATTTCTTTGTCAGACTTAAAAGTATCTCTGATTTCAGCTGTGAGACGGTGTAATATATGGTGGTTTTCAGAACGCATCAGGAGGTTGAATAATCCCGTAAGGAAACCTGCGGTGGTCTCTGTTCCGGCAATGCTAGAAGTACAGTGATGAGAATAATACGAGAAGTGGGAGACTTGAGACGTACATCATAAGAGCCCCATTTACAATCAGCTCATCCTGGTTTATTGCGCCACTTTCCTGCTGCTTGATGAGATAGTAAAGAAAGTCTTTGTGTTCACTTTTTGTCTGATTCAGACGCCTGTTTAAAGATTAGTAAAGGTGGAGACAGTTGATCAGTCAGAATTTATACTTCATAATCTTTGTTCTACTATATTCCAGGTGATTTCTTCGTGTTACTGCAATTCTTTTTGGAATGCACCAGAGGAGAAAGTTCTGGAAAAGACTGCCGAATGTTGCTAATCTTCTTGTAGCTTGTTCTACAGCTCCTACGGCTATCTTTTGGGTTTCATATCAGCTCCAATTATGATGACTCTCTTATTCAAGAAGTACATACCGAATTGCTTATCATAGGTACCCACCACCTAAACTCATCTAGTGGCTATTAGCGGTGAGACACAATCAACTCCAGAGAGTCTCACCATTCGTCAAGCAACCAAAAGGTTCGCCTAGAGCCAATTCTCCAATTACATCAAAAGTTGTGAACGCAAACCAGTCTGTGACGTCTACAACCTCCCCTTTGGCCGCAAATTCATTCATTTTCTTAGAAAACACGTCAATATATTCCTGCACAATATACTCCTGCTCCAAAAGGGCCTTAGTTGAGAACGCGTGGGATAGTGCACGACGCTGGCGTGCATGGTCTGAGTCATTCGCCATTGTGATTGTTGAAACGCCAGGCAGAGACTGAATTGACCCAACATGTATTGGGTCTTTATGAAAGTTTTTGTGCCCCGGCCGACTGCCATAAATGTCCTTCCAAGCTGTCTCATTATCAAAGACGAGTTCGTTTGGTGATACTCGGACTACTGGGCCATATCTATCATGCGCTGCTTTAACATAGAAAGGAATTCGACCACGTAATAAGCTGATCGTTACTGGGATCTGTCACGAAAATTAACATCTTTTTCTTTTTAGCATAAGGACTAATTAAATAATTCTCACAGGTGATATCTTGGCGAATAGAGGACCTGGGAAACGAGCCAAAGGATGGAAGTATAATCTGTAAATTGCGATTCCGATCCAGTACGAGACAGTCTACCACTTCCATTAACATGATTTCCCACAGATCACTTATCATGTTAAAGTAGATTAAAGTATAGGAAAATAAACACACCAATCCAGATACGATTAAAGGTAGCGTTGATATGGTGACAAAACTTCGCAGGCTAAATGACTGCTCAGAACTGATGACACCCATTGTATTATTTTCGGTTTCAATTGAAAATGATATTTTTGTTTCTGTTCTTCCCTCTCTCGTGTATTTATATTTCACTTACTTCCAACTTCTCTTAACTTTTTGGTACCTTCTAAAATTGAAATAAACTATTAATGTGGTTGTTGCGAACATCAAGTCGCTTAGCTCCAAGGAAGTCGTTATCCGACGTCTTCGTTAACCGATGCCTGAAAATCTTAGGCTCGGCTCTAGTACAGTGTAGGCTTCGTTGGGTTTATGGAGATCCCGTCATCCCTTGGTCCGACGCATAACCCTTAATGTTAAATCTGATTTCAAGCATTTCAGGATGAACTGTCCCCTAGCCGGGAGGGATCAGGAAGTGTTGGCACTTGATGGCCTGCACGGCATGACATCTTTAAAGACCCGTGAATAATTGTAACATCATTGCTATCCTTGTATCGCATATAGTTTATTTCTTCATACCACATAGTATACGCTAAGATGGCCTGGCCTTCTAACGGTTCGCAGGCCAAAAATGGCGAAAAGAAAGCCAAACGTCCCATTCGGATCGCAGGTGCTTCAGGTGGTGTATTTGATCGATTTCGATCAATCGAGGATTTTGCTGCTGACTCAACCATTGATGTGATTTTTGGGGATTGGATAAATGAAATTAGTATGGCCTTTAGAGGGTCAGAAAGTCCGACCGGCAACTCTCTTTGCAAGAGGAAAAAGATTTATCATTCGAAATGTCGTTTATCGATGCTTTGAAACCCGGACTTAAAAATATAGCAAAACATGGGCAGAAAGTGGCAGTAAATGCAGGAGCTCGTGATGCTGCAGCTATGGCTAAGAAAGTACAGGCACTGTGTAGAGACTATGAAACCAACTTGAAAGTATCTTGGGTTACAGGGGACGATGTCACGGAACAGTTGAAGGTTTTGATCTCGAAGGGAGAAACGTTCAATTCGCTACCTTCAGATACCCCTATTGACAAATGGAGAGTGGAGCTAGTTTTCGCACAATGTTATCTAGGAGGCATTGGAATTTGTGAAGCACTTAAAGAAGGAGCGGATATTGTGATTTGCGGAAGAGTTGCAGATGCATCCCCATTGATTGGAGCTTCAATGTGGTGGCACAGCTGGGGCAGAGAAGATTTCGATAAGCTTGCACATGTGCTAATTGCTGGTCATTTGATTGAGTGCAGCGCATATATCACCGGAGGGTCATTTACCGGCTTCAAAAATGATCTCCTAAAGATAAACAATTGTACCAATCTCAGTTTTCTATTGCGGAGATTGAAGCGAACGGACAATTCGTCATAACAAAGGAGGAGAATGCCGGCGGAATTGTTTCAATTGACGCCATTACTTCTCAGTTGGTCTATGAGATCCAAGGACCATATTATTACAACTCGGATGTTACAGCAAACCTCGATAAGATCCAGTTGATTCAGGAAGGTGCAAACCATGTCCGAGTGAAGGGAGTTGTCGGTTCTCCTCCACCACCAACCACAAAGGTTGGCATTATAGCTAAAGGTCGATGGCAAGCTGAGTTTCATTTCTTCCTCTCTGGGCTATACATTAAGGTTAAAGCGGAAATGGTCCAACGTCAGATACTTACATCTATGGGGGAGTTTGCAACAGAATTTCACACATTGAAATTCACTGTCACTGGATCTGTCCCGGAAAATCAAAAGAATCAAAATGAGGCAACTGTTGATCTTCGTATTTTGGCCAGACCCGGAATGCTGATCTTGTCTCTGCTGGCGTGCATAAAATGGTAGCCCCAGACACACCCTCTTTTGCAAATGGTGCATTGAGAATTGTCTTCAAGGTTATTATTAGACCTCACGTATCGTGAATCTGTTATAGTAAAAAGTGTCTGATTCTTTTACTAAGGTTTTAGAGGCATTATATCTAGGTTCTACTGTTTGCTAAAAGGAAGGCGCGTCGGACGTTGAGTCCTCACAGTTATCCTGGAGCAACTCCAGCGATGGATATGAGACAGGGCGTTGGCAAGCCGTACTTCGAGTAAGTTTCTTCATAGATATACATAAACTCACGGGGCCCTAACATGTTGTAGATATTGGGTGGCACTTTTTCCACAAGAACTTGCGAAACACCAAGTTCATACATTTGAGGGGAAGACAATAGATATTTCACCACCCACCAATACAAAGACATATTCGAGACAACAAGTTTCATACGAAACAACGTCGCCGATTTATTCCACTACTTGGGGGCCTACAATCAAAGCACCTTCGGGTTATATAGTTCACGGTAGATCTGGCGATAAATCATCTGACTGCAATGTCGGTTTCTTTGTTCGCAATGATGATGAGTGGAACTGGTTGCGTAGTACACTCAGAGTTGCAAAGATCGGGGAACTGTTGGATGAAAGATAAAGGAGGCAAGATTGATAGATTTGAAATTCCCGGGATTAGAGCTGTGCATTTTCTTCTAAGAGATCACTTAGATAGAGGAGTGAACAGTAGTAGTAGCTATGATTGCTTGGGCAAGAATGTTTGCGAGTATTTGTGGTATAAGAAGTTAGATATACCTACATTGTTTTCAGATAGAGGTAAAATCTAGACTAGCTAACAAACCTATACTTATCTACTTTGCTTAATCTCCACATGTACCTTCTTTCAACTACCCATACAAAAAGACTAGACTCGTGCGACAAGCTGAAATCGCTCCGTAGATAACGTGATATAATTAGTGGATGCTCAGGAACTGGAAGTGCGGAGATGGCTTCCCTCGGAAACGGTTCTCCACATGCCTCGCGTAAAACCACTGGAGCTTCCAGCCAAACATTACGTCTTTCATTTCAATCACCCAGCGTTAAAGAAAGCAGTTTTCAACTAAAAAATGGCCACTTCTCCAGAAAACCCCAAGTATATCAAGGTTATGCTTTACCTTAAACGCCAAAAGGACTGTTCAGATGAAAAGTTTCACCGTCACTGGCGAACTCATCATGTTGATTTAGCCATGGCAAATTCAAACTTTGTGAACAAAGTCCGCAGATACAATCAGGTACGTACCCTCTTTCATTTGACTACAATGACTTGGTAAGCTGATCATTGTTTACAAGATGCATACCTCTCCTGAGCTTAAAGCACAAGCAGAAGAGTTTGGAATCCCAGTGTTAGATTGTGATGGGATTGCCGAAGTTTGGGTTGATAGCCTTGAAGATTGGAAGAGTATCGTTACAGACCCCTCCTTCATCGAGACTATCGCTCGTAAGTAGTAACATGCCGATGAAGATGTTCGTTGCTAATTGGCAAAAACAAAGCCGATGAGGCAGTCTTCATACAAGCACCAATCACAATAATGTTTGGATATGACAATTTGTGTATTGGGACTGATAAGCCAACTGGGCTAGAGTCGCAGATCAAGGGGGAGAATATTTCATAGGATAGTAGAATATGACCTAATAGAGCAATACAGTCACGCATTCTTCACAATATCTAACATCTGAAGAATCAAAGTTCTGGTGTATCTGCGAGCGAGAAAGAGGTGAACGCAGCACCATACCTATCCCCCTTCACCTCCACTTCCTCTATCGCTGGTCTGGTCTCCTTCTCGTCCTTGTCAGTCGATCTTATATTGATAGCTCCGATATTCTCCTCCAGATTCTTTTTCGTTCCCCTGCACAATATTAAATTACACGTCACCTATGCGCTCTGGGAATAATTAGAACTCACGGAATTGGTACAATATCCGGACCGTGGTCTAATAACCTTGCTAGACTCAATTGACCTATAGTACATTTCTTTTTATTAGAAAACACTTCCAAATTTTCTACCAGTTTTAGGTTTTTGGGGAAGTTCTCTGTGCTGAACCTTGGCGCCGTTTTTCTAAAATCACCGTCTTCAAAATCTGCTGGCGACTTTAACTGTCCTATAAGAAAACCTCGACCGAGGGGGCTGTATGCTACAACAGCAACTCCGAGTTCTCTACATGTGCGTAGAAGATATCGATAGCAAATGGGCTGTATTCGAGTTGTACTGCTGCAATTGGGTGGATTTTGTGTGCTCGTCGAAGCGTTGCTGCAGATATTTCACTCAGTCCAATCGCTCCGATTTTCCCTTCTCTATTACATCGTCATTAAAGTTTGTAATCAGTTAAAGATATTTTTACTTTTTCAATTCAGACAATGCATGGACCGTACGCTCAATAGGTGTGACTTTATCCATAGAAATAACTCAGTCCCATTGCACCAAAGCCAATAGCAGAAATCTGTGGTCCATTTTTGCCTAAAGTGCGAGTTGGTAATTTGGCCATGTTAATCAAAGTTTGTAAAATCTCAAGTTACGGGGTTAGTATTTGGTATGATCAAGGAGTTCTCTTGGTTCCTCGCACTCAAAGCCTCTACCCAGCCATTAAAATTGCCCCTCTACTTTTTGGTTTCCGTTACCCCGCACCCCTGAACAAGCGAGAACCCCCTAACTGAAATGCAATCCACATGGAAAATGTTACCCCAGCCAATAGCAAGTGCCATGAGAACACTGCATCGAACAGTTTAGAGGAGCAATATTGACTTCGAAATGCGATCGGAAGGGGTCTTCCACGTTGGCATTATCCAAAAGATAAAAGCTTAGCGTCCCTGGTGTGGGTGCTATCTCCTAGCTTTTGTCAGGGATGTTAAGTCCTAGGCTCTTCACAAAACTTGTCAGGGGATGTCTCGACGGGCATATAATTCCCCTTTGTTCAGATACTCACGTGAATGGATGCAGCATTCTAACTGTGAAGCTTGCATGATCATTGTCGTTCCAGTTACTTTCGAAAATCTTTATTGATTATCTAATATATCATATAGATTACTATCTGGATTGACCATGCCTACTAACTTCGATATTGCGGGGAAAGTCATAGCCCTGACGGGTGGTGCAAGTGGAATAGGGCTGAAAACTGCTATGTTATTAGCTGCCCAAGGAGCAACTGTGTCCAT
>Ga0247812_10001566_pt1 | contig 12900 bp, 16 predicted proteins | sample UWRJL149409B1_FD_178011 | JGI IMG/M metagenome (GOLD analysis project Ga0247812, IMG submission 178011) | Plant litter microbial communities from Arlington Agricultural Research Station in Wisconsin, United States - UWRJ-L149-409B-1 | ecosystem: Environmental > Terrestrial > Plant litter >...
AGACAGCCTGATACCGGCTTCCAAAATATCCACCCTGACACAAGGTTTTTTTGTCGGTGCTGTATCGGACAATTTTGACGAGAGAATTGAACAGAAAATCTTCCATGCTGAAATTGTGGTGGATAATGACAGGGTTGCGTCTGAGAATGAGGGGTATCAAAAAATACCGGAAATTTTATCTTTTGTAAATGAACAAGGTGAGGATAAAATGAAGCAGGAAATTGAAGCCAATTACCGCCAAATAAAGCAAGATATTGTACATATTATTGCTTTGGAATTGGAGCGGATAAAGAAGGATCCGGATTTACAGCATCTGGTGCACAATTGTGAAGGTGCTAAATAAACTAAATCAAATCAGATTTATTTCTTCTAATATGAACTAGTTGGTGCTTGAACCTGATTCCCTAATAATTGAACCGATTCGCAAAATAGTTCTATAGGTGTCTCGCAGCTTTGTACCGTCAATATGGACAATCACATAAAAAGTTAAAAATGAATCCTATAGTAGAAGCGAATAGGGAGGAGCCGCAAAAGAAGACAAAGGCGATCTGAATACACGAAGTGAAATTTTAAACAAAACCAATTACAGTTTCAAAACCCGTTTTACAGAGGAAGAATAAGGTACCAATCCGCAAGAATTGCTGGCAGGCACATGCTGGCTGTTTTACGATCGCAGTTATTTATGCCGTGACGGAAAAGGCTTCATTCCAACTTCTTAATATTGAAGCTGCTGTATCGCTGGGACGCTTTGGTATCACTTCCGTGCACCTTTCGATCACAGGAGAGATATCGAATATTAGTGCAGAAGATTTTGAATCTATCACTAGAGAGGCGGAGCAGAATTTCCTAATCTCTAAAGTACTGAATATACCTGTCAGTTCAGAATTCCTTCTTTTATCTAAAATGGATTTTGTGGTAAAGAGTCATCACATTCTTGTTAATTATTTTGCTTAAATTGCACTGTTATTGAATGAGCGTGTTTTTTATTTGGCATTGATTCAAATAACACAATGTAACAGTGCATTTGGATGGTTAATGACTATAAAAAAATAGATTTGTTCGGTAAAACTTTCATTCAAAAAGTGGATTTAAAACCACCTTTCGAATACGCTTTCCCTATGGCAGAACAGGCCTGTTTCTTATATATGTTGAAAGGGGAGATGGAATTTCAGGCAAAAGACGACCGCTTGAAAATCCCAACCCATCATGCTTTGTTGCTCAACTGTCTAAATTCTGGTAGGCAAATACAAGATACCAATTCAAATAGAGATGGCGAAATTGTAATTGTTACCTTTCATCCAGATATATTGAAAAGAGTCTACGAGAAAGAAATTCCATTCATATTTAGATCTGGCAACCAAGTAACCAATCAATCAAGGAAAGCCATTAATAATGACTTTTTAATTCACAAATACATTGAAGGCCTTCTTTTTTATTTTGAAAATCCCGCATTGGTAAATGATGAAATTTTGGTTTTAAAGTTAAAAGAAATCATACTCTTATTATCACAGACACAAGATTTTGAAACGATACAGGTGATATTATCCCAGCTTTTTTCACCCCTAAACTATACGTTCAAGCAGATTATAGAAGCCAATCTGTTTGCACATATTAATATAGAAGAACTGGCAGACAGAACCAATCTGAGCGTCTCTTCGTTTAAAAGGGAATTTAAAAAGTTGTATAATAATTCGCCCGCCAATTATATTAAAACCAAAAGGCTGGAAAGAGCTGCAGAATTGCTTTTGGCTTCCAATGAACGTATTACAGATATTGCTTTTGATTGCGGATTTAAAGATCTGGCAAATTTTACCAAAAGCTTTCACGATAAATATAGTGTCTCGCCTTCCAATTATCGGCTGAACCAAATTGCCAAATAATTGAACTAATCCACAAAATATATCCCTTCCATTTATTGCAATTTTGTACCATCAAAATTTAAATCAAAAATTATGGGACTATCAATTTTAGGGATTTTTCATACTGTAATCGGCGTTATTGCTATTGTTGCAGCCATCATTTCATACATAAGATATGGCAAAATAAATTTGGCAGGCAAAACCGGCAAAACCTATTTTTACTTTACCATCTTTACATCACTCACATCATTGGGCCTTTTGAAGCACGGCTTTAATCCTGGGCATATTTTTGCAATTTTTATAGTGGTGTTAATAACGGTTGCGCATTACCTTCATACCAAAAAAAAAGAGAACAAAAGAAGTAGGTATTTTGAAAATTTTCTACTGTCATTTAGCTTTTTCCTATCATGGGTTCCCACCGTTAATGAAACTTTTACCCGTGTTCCTATTGGACATCCTTTGGCCGCTGGCCCAGCCGACCCGTTAATTGCTAAAACACTATTTTTATTGTTAATGCTATTTATTATCGGTTCTGTTCTGCAATTTAGAAAACAACGAAGCATTAACAAGGCTGTATAAACCAACAATAAAGGGGACTAAAGTGCGCTATTTTACAATGGGGTGCACAAAGGAATGTACTCTTTGGGATAGCTTGCGACTTCCAAATAAAGTATGCCAGCGTCATTTCGGCTTACAATATCTCATTTTAGATTAATTTTAGGCTTTTCGTAATGCCCACCTTTGCATAGTTAACTTAAACAAACAAATTATGCAAAAGACAATTTTCATTACCAGAGCCTCTTCGGGGCTGGGCAAGGCAACAGCCAAATTATTTCAGGCAAATGGCTGGAAGGTAATCGAAACGATGCGCCATCCTGAAAAAGAAAGCGAATTGAAGGAACTTCCAAATATAACTATGGTGCAGCTGGATGTTACCGATCAGGAAAAGATTAAGCATACAATCTCAGAAGTTTTGAAGTCCCATGCTGTTGATGTAGTCCTGAACAATACCAGCTACGGTATGATCGGCCCTCTGGAAGCCCTGACAGATGAGCAGATCCAAATGCAGGTACAGACCAATCTGTTCGGCATTATTCATGTGACAAAGGCGTTTGTTCCCTATTTTAGGGAGAGAAAAAGCGGTACTTTCATCAATATTACCAGTACTTTTGGCCTGCTTGGATATCCAACCTGCTCCATTTATAATGCCGCGAAATTTGCTGTTGATGGTTTTTCAGAAGGTCTGGCCTATGAATTGGCACAATTCGGAATTAAAGTGAAACTAGTGGCTCCAAGTGGTATGCAGACCGACTTTGCAGTAAGGTCTTTGCAGGGAGGAATGCATGAAGCTTATGCTCAACTGGTGGCTAAGGTTAGCGAAGGCTATAGCGAGGAGCAGCTTGCCAATTATACAAAAGCAGAAGACGTGGCTCAGATTATTTATGATGCAGCCACTGATAACAAAGATCAGCTAAGGTATATAGCAGGAAATGATGCTGTCACTTTATACAAGGAACGCCTTGAACTGACGCCAGAAGGGCAATTCGAAAAAATGCGCTCCCAGTTTATATTTTATCCCATTATGGCCATTCCTGTCTATTATGGGTTGAAATAGGAATGGCTTCTAATTAATTGCCTAAATTTGTAGTATAAAAAAAATCCAGTCATATTCAATTCCCTATCCCAACTGCATAAGGCAATGGGACAGCCGGCTCCGTCACATCCGCTGATCAGATGCCAGGTTTGACCCCAGAGATTTCGAACAGGGCATTATCCTGGACTTCTACCAGATCTCTTTTAAGACCAGTTTTTCGGGAAAATTGAAGTACGGCCAGGGATATTACGATTTTGAAGAAGGCGGAATGTCGTTCATCGCCCCCGAACAGCTTTTGAAAATGCAGGACGAGGAAGCGGACTATAGTGGTATGACGCTGCATACCCACCCGGATTTCCTGAGGACGTATCCGTTAAATTCAGGTATCAGGCAGTATGGCTTTTTCAGCTATTCGGCAGCGGAGGCGCTATATCTTTCCGAAAAGGAAAAGGCAACCATCCTGAGTATATACAGATTTATTCAAGATGAACTGAGCGAGCGTATTGATAAATTCAGCCAGGATGTAATCATTTCGCAAATCGAGGTACTGCTCAATTATGCGAACCGCTTTTATGACCGGCAGTTTATCACCAGAAAGGCTGTTAACAATGACCTGCTTGCCAGGCTGGAACAGCAATTGGAAGACTATTTTAATGAAGACAGCTCATTAGTCAAAGGACTTCCTGCCGTGAACGCCGCGGCAGAAAACCTGAATGTGACGCCAAGGTACCTAAGTGACCTGCTGCGAAATCTTGTCGGATTGAATGCCCAGCAGTTCATCCACGAAAAAGCCATAGAAAAGGCAAAAGAATATCTTGCAAAAGATGAACTAACCATTGCTGAAATCGCCTATCATCTAGCTTTTGAACATCCGCAATCCTTTAATAAGCTCTTTAAAAATAAAACTTCCCTTTCTCCTTCAGCCTTCAAAAAGAGTTTGCTGAATTAACCGGAAATTAGGTGACCTCTCATAGAGTTCTTTCTAAAAATAAAGGTCGAAATAGGGTATTGTTCCTATTTCGACCTTTGCATAAACATCTTAGCTCAATAGCCAACACCCCTGACACCTCCAGAAGCCCTTATGGATTCGCCCGTTATCCAATGGGCATCTTCCGAAGCAAGGAATACCGCAAGCGGTGCGATATCCGCCGGCTCACCGAACCTACCAAGCGGAGTTCCCGCAAGCAGCTTCTCGCCAAACTCCCCATCAAAATTTCCTGCTGTTGCAGGTGTGTTCGTATGTCCCGGAAGGATGGCATTTACCCTGATACTCTTCGGACCAAGCTCTCTTGCCAATGCAAGCGTGATGGTATCTACTGCACCTTTGGTTGCCGCATAGACGCTCGATGCAAGGTACGGATCAGTGCTTAGGATAGAACTGATATTGATAATGCTTCCGCCCCCGTTACCCATATGTCTGACAGCCTGCTGCGTTGCCAAAAGGTATCCCAGTACATTAAGGTCGAATTGCTTATGGAAGGCATCCTCTGTCAAATCTTCTATCATTTCGAATATGGCCAGGCCAGCATTGTTTACCAGAATGTCAATTGTTCCGAATTCCGATTTTGCTGTATCAAACAAGCGTTTGACATCAGCTGATTTGCTCATATCAGCTTGGATGGACGTAGCTTTTCCTCCATTTGATTGTATTTCGCTGACAACCTGCTTGGCATCATTCTCTCCCGAGGCATAATTGACCACTACAGTAGCTCCAGCAGCTCCCAACGCTTTCGCAATGCCTGCACCGATGCCTTTTGAAGCACCTGTTACTATAGCTACTTTATCTTTTAATTTCATCTGATGTAATTTTTATATTGATTTGATTATGGTACAAATCTAAATTAAAGTAACTTTACTTTTGATATGGGTTTACTCAAGTAAAGTATCTTTCCCTGTAATAAAATAAAATGGAAAAAATTAAACAGTTGATTGATGAAAAAGAAGATTGCTCCAAAATACTTTTTGCCATTCAGGACACACTTGACCTGATAAGCGGAAAATGGAAAATCAAGGTGGTGAGCGTATTGCTTTACGGCAGGAAGAATTTCACTGATCTGCAGCGGCAGATTGATGGCCTTGGAGCAAAGATGCTCTCGAAGGAACTTCAGGATTTGGAGATTAACGGGCTTATTACCAGAACCGTAAATGCTACAAAGCCAATCACGGTATCCTATGAGCTGACAGCGTACGGACACACACTGGAACCGGTAATTAAAGCACTTGCCGACTGGGGCACAACGCATCGCCATGAGATTACGGGAAGGTAGATATTCGTAAAAATATACCAAATTAAATAATTCTGAAATGATTGTTTCAGATGTTTTTATATCTTTGCAAAGAATTATGGCAAGAAGTGTTGAATTTGACGAACAGGCAGCGGTTTCCAAGGCAATGGATGTCTTTTGGAGGAAAGGCTATAATGGCACCACGATGCGGGACCTCACCGAGGCCATGGGTATCAATAGCAGCAGTCTTTACAACACCATCGGCGACAAGCACGAACTTTTTATCCGCAGTATAAAGCATTATACCGAGACGAGAATGCAGGATGCCCTAAAGCAGCTGGAGCCTATCAAATCTCCAATAAAGGCAATTGAAAAATTTATACTATCGTCGGTTTATGTCATTACGAACGAACCCAATAGCTGTTTGGCCATCAAGACTACTTTTGAGGTAGCTACTACCGATGAAAAGGTGCAAAAAATCATTAAAGCCGATAATGATTTTACCTATGACCTTTTGAACAGTTTGGTAGAAAAAGCGATCCAGAAAGGAGAAATAACAGTAAGCCAGGATGCAGCTATGCTGACGGACTATATCATCAATCACTTTAGTGGCTGGCACGAATTTTTTATCATCCACAAGGATAAAAATCGCATCAAGAATATGGCAACATTCCTGATCAAACAAATCAAACAATAATTTTTTTGGCTAAATCTGAAACAAACGTTTTAAAATTATTTATAAAATGAACATACTTAAGGAATACAAAAACTACTATACGGCAAAGCAGCAGCCAGAGGTGGTAGCGATTGGGAAAGCAAGCTACGTTTCCATTTTGGGAAAAGGAAGCCCTGGAACTGCTGTTTTCTACGAGAAGAAAAAAGCGATAAAGGAATTTGTAGCCGAATTGGAAAGCAATTATGCTGGAACGGATCTTGCATTTTCAAGCGATGTTGTGGAAATATTCTACTGGTTTGATGAGGATAAGGTTGGCTATGTGGATATCGGAAATTTCTACACCACAGTTGATCTGGCGCTACTCCAGTATCGCATTGCCATCAGAATTCCTGAGTTTATCACGAGTGAGGCTATTGGACAGATTGCCTTGCAGCGGCATGATAAATCTGCGATGGGTTTTGAACATTTCACATACACGGCGGGGACCTGTGTGCAGCTCTTGCACAAAGGGCCTTTAGCAGGAGAATTGGAAACGCTACCCTTGCTGCAAGAATTCGCTACGGAGAATGGATTTAAGAAATCCGGTATGCACCACGAAATCCACCTGACCCATTTTGAATTGGGACAAAGCCAGGCGCATCTGCAGACCATCCTGCGTGACCCGGTGATAAAACAAGACTGAATTTTTTTAAATAAATCTGAAACAAATGTTTCAATAATTACAATCAATAATGGAAAAATCAAACAATGAATTATCGGGCAAGATAGCCTTGGTTACCGGCGGAACAAAAGGGATTGGAAAAGCCATTGCAGATAAGTTGGCATCCAATGGGGCAACAGTTGTGGTAACGGCCCGAAAACCATCCCAAGAAGAAAGCGGACATCATTTTATAGCGGCAGACCTGACCGACAGTAGCGCTATAACTGAGCTGACAGGAAAAATCATCGAAAAATACGGAACGTTAGATATCCTGATCAATAATGTGGGAGGTACTTCCTCTCCGGCAGGAGGCTTCCAGATGCTCAGCGGCGACGACTGGAACAGGGATATCGAACTCAATCTTTTGGCTTCCATCAGACTTGACAAGGCTGTGGTTCCGAAGATGATGGAAAAGAACTCGGGAGTGGTGGTCCATATTTCCTCACTGAACGGCAAGATACCCTTGTACCAGTCCAATTTCTCTTACGGAGTAATGAAATCGGCTTTAAACGCTTACAGTAAGACCCTTGCCAATGAAGTCGCAAAAAACGGTATTCGCGTAAATACCGTTTCCCCTGGAATGGTAAGGACTACGGCTATGGAAACATTTCTGGAAGGCTATGCGCAGTCGATTGGCAAAACCGTAGCGGAAGCCGGACAGCAGATTATGGATGGGCTTGGCGGCGTGCCGATGAACCGCTTGGCAGAGCCTGAAGAAATTGCGAATATGGTAGCTTTCCTGGTGTCGGATGGTGCGAGTTACATTACGGGAGCCAATATGCTTGTTGATGGCGGTACATTTCCGGCTGTTTAATTACCGGTAAGTTAACAATAGAAAAAAATATAAGTTCAGGAACATTGGTTTCGAGAGATCGTTCAATTTGAAAAAGACATAATGGATAAGGAACTCATAGGGAAAGTAGCCTTGGTAACCGGAGGCACGAAAGGCATAGGCAGGGCAATCGCAGAAAGATTGTCGGAAGCTGGAGCAATAGTAGCAGTAACGGCGAGAAGACGCCCTGCCGAAACGCAGCCAAAACATCATTTCATTGCCGCAGATCTGACTATTGCCAGTGAAACCGATAAGGTGGTTAATGAAATCAATGAAAAATTTGGATCAATTGATATCCTGGTAAATAATATGGGCGGTTCTGCCAGTCCTTCGGGTGGGTTTGCAGCACTTACCGATGAACATTGGGAAAATGACCTGCAAGTAAACCTTCAATCTGCCGTACGCATAGACAGGGCAATATTGCCGCAGCTGGTGGAAAAGAAAAGCGGTGTCATCATTCATATTTCTTCAGTCACAGGCACGCTTCCGGTATACCAGTCATTGGGCGGTTATGCCGCAGCCAAAGCTGCCCTAAATAATTGCAGCAAAAGTTTGTCAAAAGAGTTTAGCCCAAAAGGGATCAGGGTGGCTGCTGTCTCACCGGGAATGGTAAAGACAGATACAATGGATGCCTACCTTCAATCACTGGCTGAGACATCGGGTCTGGACGTTGAACAGGTAACACAAAATCTGATGGACAGCCTCGGCGGAATACCGTTGGGAAGGATGGCCCTGCCAAGGGAAATAGCAGAACTGGTCGGCTTTTTGGTATCTCCAAAAGCATCCTATATCACAGGGGTAAATTATATTATTGACGGAGGGTCAAATCCGTCATTATAATTACTAAATACTATTAGCATATGGACAATAAGAAAAATAAGCTCCTGATTTATGGTGCAGCCGGGTATACGGGGGAAATCATTGCCGCCAGGGCAAAGGAGTTGAATATTAATTTTGAGATTGCAGGACGGGAACCGAATAAAACCCGAAAATTGGCAGAAGAATTAGCGGTTGATTACCACATTTTTGATGTTGATTCCGAGTACGCCTGGCAAAAAGCATTGCAGGATAAAAAGGTTCTGGTCAATGCCGCAGGACCATTTAAGTTTACTGCCGAACAAGCAATGAGGGCCTGCCTGAGAGCTGGCGTTCACTATCTGGACATCAGTGCGGAACTGGATACTTACCGATTGGCAGAGGCGCTTGATGGAGATGCCACAGCGGCGGGAATTCAGCTCATATCGGGTGCCGGACTTTTTGTAAGCTACGATGCACTGGTTGTGCATCTGTCAAAATTGGTGGCCGAACCTGAATACCTGAAAATAGGCTTCCGTCACTATGGCGGCTTTTCCAAAGGTTCGGTATTAAGCAGCAAGCATATTGCCGATTTGGGCCTATTGATCCGTAGGAATAGCCATCTCATTGAGGACCCGGATCCAGATCCGAAAATATTTTCTTTTGGCAGTGAGGAAGTAGAATGTTTGCCAACGCCCTTGGGAGGAATAATCCTGAGCTATAAAAGTACAGGTATCCCCAATATTGAAGAATTTTTCTCCCTGAAACTTCCCGCCTCTGAGCTGCCTGACCTGACAGCAGAGAATCTGCCCGAAGGACCTACAAAAGAAGAACGGGCGTTGGGACGAAATGGGATTTCAGCTGAACTTACAGGCAAAGACGGGAAAATAGTAAAAGCGTATGTAGACGCTCCATCGGGCTATGATCTTACACCGCTTTCGGTAGTCGCGGTAGCACATCGCATCTTAAACGGCGACTTTAAAGTAGGCTATCAATCACCAGGTTCAGCTTATGGTGAGGATATTATTAACGATATCCCCGATACCTATTTAATCGACCATAATGTCTAACAAAATAAAATTTAAAAAATGAGCAACGAACAGCAGATCCATAACTTAATTGCCCGATACACGCATTATGTAGATCAGGCTAGATTTGATAAGGTTGGAGATTTATTTGCCAACGGGAAAATTATATCCCCAGGTAATGTGATGGAAGGCAAAGATGGGGTGGTTAGCCAATTGGCCAAAAAATTGCAGGTCTATGCAGATGGAACTCTTAGAACCGCACACCTGACCACCAACACGGTTTTGGATATTCAGGAAGATACAGATGGGGCAACGGCGGTATCCTATCTTACGATTTTACAGGCTGATGCCGAAAGAGGACTTTCTTTACAGCCAATCGCTGTGGGGCGTTACCACGATACTTTTAGGTGTGTGGATGGTCGTTGGGAATTTTCAGTCAGGGAACTTATCATTACGCTGGCAGGAGATCTTTCACACCACGCAATGCCAAATACCATCGACCTTCAGACAGTTGAAAACAGAAGGACATAAGCTGTTTGAAAGCATAGATAAAATGTTCGTCAAAATGGCAACGAAACCTTCCATTTTGATGAACTTTAACTTCACAGTTTAGTCCATCTTTGTATTGACATAAATTAATAACAATGAGTTACTGCAACTGCATACCTATGATGAAGGAACCAAGCCGGAGCCTTCACCAGAATTATCACGACAATCATTGAGTGTTTCCCATTCATGATGACATAAGCTTTTCTTCCGCCTGATCATGGAAGTAAATCAAGCGGGGCGGAGTCGGGAAACTATCCTTACCATCCTGCCCAGTACGTAGGGCTATATTAGAAACAAATCCATTGTGGGACTAAACAACAATAAAATGAATACTGAAACATTTATCAAAAATTGGATTGCTGCCAGCAATGCATTCGATATTGAAAAATACCTTAACTTCTACCAGTTTAAAGCTGTTTTAGACGATCCGTCAGTAGGCCGAAAGTTTGAAGGGCATCATGGAATTCGGCACTATTTTGACAGCTACTTTATCGGGTACAATACCCATACTGAACAAGTAAAGCTTAAAATAATTGATGAAGCAAATGCCCATCTGGAAGTACTGTTCACGGGAGATTTTCCTGAAGGTACAATTGGAGGTACTTTTGATTTTAAGTTTAAGGAAGGCAAAATAGCCTTCGTAAGGGCAGATTTAATTCATCAATAAAAACAATACGATTATGAGTAGAGATAATTTAGGCGAAATCATTCGTCGCTCCATGGAAGTTAGAAGAAAATACCGCGAACTAGAGGTGTTGCACCATGGAAGTGAATGGACGGTGGAAGAAGATGACTTGGCCTACCTGACCGATGCGGGACTGGTAGGGCGTAACATTATGTCGCAACAGCAACGCTGGCCCAAAATTGGCTCTGAAGAAGAACTAAAGCATACACTGGGCGAAAATATTTGGTGGCTGATTATTTTGGCAGAAAGGTCTGGAATCGACATCAGGGAGGCTGTCGATCAATTTTTGAGTAAAACGGAAGCTATGCTCAAATGAGGATGCTATCCTGTTTTCTTGTATAGATAGCTATTGGACAGTAAAAGATAGTAATTATTGATTAAAAAGTCGGGATAACATCGAATAGTAAAATATACGGTTATTGCAGAAATGGCTTTAGGACAACTTCGGTCAGGCTTTGTTTCGCCGTGTTTTTTTGCAGGATAAGCAGGTCGCTTCCGACCTCCGTTCCTGCATATTCGGTAAACAGGTTGTTGGGCAGGCGGACAGCTGAAACCAGATTATTATTCTGCATCAGCGCCCTGCGTATCGGTTCGTTCTTCGGGCTGTTTAGAATGCCCTGTGAAGTAATGTAAGCCAGCAGACCGCCCTCACGCAGCATATCAGCGCCTTTCAGAAAGAAGTAATTGTGGATGCTTCGGGCAGCCTGCACTTTTGCCGTGTCTTTGCTTCGGGAATAGGAAAGGTCGAAGACGGAGGTGTCCCCAAACGGAATGTTGCTGGCGATTACATCATAGCTGTCTTGTTCCTTTTCGGGAATTTCTTCAAAACCGCTTATCCGGATGTTGCTTTCGGGATAGAGCTGTTTTAAAATCTTGCCTGTCAGCAAGTCTTTTTCATAAGCGGTAACGCTAGCATTTTGATTTTCCGAAAAAGAGGCTATAAATGAGCCGATACCTGCGGCCGGCTCCAGGAATCTACCAATGTCCAGACCGCTTTCACGCAAAGCTGATGAAATAGCATTTATGACCTGCGGCGGTGTATAAAAAGCCGTCAGTACCGAGCTTTTCATGCTGTCCACATAGCTGCGGTAGTGCTTCTCGTCTTCTGAATTTTCTTGGAGCAGCTGGTGCAGTTCGCGGGTAATCGGGAAAAGGTCGTGTTCTGTTTTTCTCCAATTGTTGATGTCTATTTCGTTGGCTATGGGGTTCAGCACGAATTTGAGACCACCAAAGCCGCTGTATTGCATCAGTAGCAGCCTTTCGCCTGCGGCGGCTTGCCGTTTCTCCTTTTCCAGTGTAAAAGCAATTCGCAGGGCATCGATGTTCTGTTGGAGGTGGTGCCTTTTACTGAAGCCCATTTTCTTCAATCCATAGTGCGACGGTTCCGGTCAGTTCGGTATAGAGCAGGTCGAATTCTGTGCTATAAGCGAGTCATCGGTTAATTCATATCCATTGAAAATCGGCTCACAAATCGGGAACATTCTAAGTGCGAACGGCCTCAGTTCCTCATCTGCCATCAGGGTATCAAACTCATTGCATACCACCTGAAACACAGTGTCGAATTTGGAGAAATGCAGTCCCTCGAAAAGGATATATTCCGCAATGTAGTCGCATTGCTGGGGGCTGTTCCCGGAGCGGAACGCGCATTCGTAGGCTTCAGCCGCCCAGGAGGAGCGCTCCTTGATAAATTTTTGGTCGTGCGCTTTTTCGGGGAAGCTGGCATATACTGCTTCCTTCAGGCGTAAGGTGAAATACGATAGGTCTTTTTTAATTGTATCCATGCTATAAATGTTTAAAGCCTAAAATTATAGCACCAGGGAAGAGCTCTGCGCAAAGAGGCGGGGCTTGGCTTTGGGAAGGGTTTATTTGGCGGCATACCTATAGGCTGGGCGAAATTAATTTGTATTTTTGCTGTTATGCAAGCATTAGGGACTTAGCGTCCAGGTTAAAGGGAATT
>Ga0247812_10001568_pt1 | contig 12897 bp, 10 predicted proteins | sample UWRJL149409B1_FD_178011 | JGI IMG/M metagenome (GOLD analysis project Ga0247812, IMG submission 178011) | Plant litter microbial communities from Arlington Agricultural Research Station in Wisconsin, United States - UWRJ-L149-409B-1 | ecosystem: Environmental > Terrestrial > Plant litter >...
TCTTGTCGCGGTCGATGTCCTTGTTCACCTGCTCGGGCGTGCGGTTCGAGTGGTGCGACAGGGTCGACTCGAGCCAGCCGCGCATGCGGAGGATCTCGGCGGCCTGGATCTCGATGTCCGACGCCTGTCCGCGGCCGGCGTCGCCGGTCGAGGGCTGGTGGATGAGGATGCGCGCGTTCGGCAGGGCGAGACGCTTGCCGGGCGTACCAGCGGCCATGAGCACGGCGGCGGCGGATGCCGCCTGGCCGAGCACCACGGTCTGGATGTGCGGCTTGATGTACTGCATCGTGTCGTAGATGGCCGTCATCGCGGTGAACGAGCCACCGGGCGAGTTGATGTACATCACGATGTCGCGGTCGGGGTCCTGGCTCTCGAGAACGAGAAGCTGGGCCATGACGTCGTCGGCCGACGCGTCGTCGATCTGCACGCCGAGGAAGACGATGCGGTCTTCGAACAGCTTGGCGTACGGGTCCTGGCGCTTGTAGCCGTAGGCGGTGCGCTCTTCGAACGTGGGCAGGATGTAGCGCGACTCGGCCGAAGGACGGGCGACGCCACCGAAGTTGTAGTTGTCCATGGTCGATTCCTAGTTCTTGGCCGCGACGTCGGGGTCGTCGGAGACGGTCTCATCGGTTCCGCCGCCGCCGACAACCGTCGAGGCGAATTCGCGGATGTGGTCGACGAAGCCGTACTCGAGAGCACCCTTGGCGTCGAACCAGTTGTCGCGGTCGTTGTCGATGAGAACCTGCTCGATCGACTTGCCGGTCTGCTCGGCCGTGAGTTCGGCCATGCGCTTCTTCATGTCGAGGATGACGAAGGCCTGCGTCTGGATGTCGGCGGAGGTTCCACCGAATCCGCCGGACGGCTGGTGGAGGAGAACGCGGGCGTTCGGCGTGATGTACCGCTTGCCCTTCGTTCCGGAGGAGAGCAGGAACTGGCCCATCGAGGCAGCCATTCCGATTCCCACGGTGACGATGTCGTTCGGTACGAACTTCATCGTGTCGTAGATCGCCATTCCGGCAGTGATCGATCCGCCAGGCGAGTTGATGTAGAGGTAGATGTCGCGCTTCGAGTCTTCTGCGGCAAGCAGGAGGATCTTCGCGCAAATTTCGTTGGCGTTGTCATCCCGCACCTCTGAGCCAAGCCAGATGATGCGGTCCGCGAGGAGTTGGTCGAAAACACTGCTGACCAATGCCGGTTGGGCCATTGTTGCGCTCCGTTTCAGTTGTAACTTGTTTCGAATCTACTGGAGGCAACGCATCGATACCGGCGTGTTCGCCTACGGCAGATTGGGGCGCGCCGCGCGGGCCGCGTCCGGGCCGCCCTAAGCTCGACAGATGTCGCAATCGTGGGAGTCCCGGGTCGCCGCCGTCTGGGCAGGGGCCGGGTCGGCGAGCGACGAGTCGCTCCTGGCCGCGATCGACGGTCTCGTGGCGGAGAAGGGGCCGGATGACGCGGCAGCCCTCTTCGAGGCCGCGAGCGTGCGTGACTATCTCAGCCGCGAAGCCGACGCCGAGCCCCTCTACCGCGCGGCCATCGCGGCCGGTCTCGACGCCGTGCGCCGCCCGCAGGCCGTCATCCAGCTCGCGAGCACGCTGCGCAACCTCGGGCGCCCCGGCGAGGCCGTCGAACTGCTGGACGACCTGCTCGCCGAGCATCCGGGAGACGAGTGGACCGCACCCGCGGCGGCCTTCCTCGCGCTCGCACTCGCGAGCGACGGACGCGAGCGGGACGCGGCATCCGTCGCCCTCTACGCGCTCGGCGACACGCTGCCGACCTACTCCGACGCGGTGAAGCGGTCCGCGCTCGGGCTGCGCGGCTGAGCCCCGACCCCGGTCGGATCAGGCCAGCAGGTTGTAGTGCCGCAGCCGGGCGTCGCCGTGGGGTGTCACGTCGAGCACCGTGAGACTCGGCGCCCCCACCGGCTCGAGCCGGTCGGTGGTGAGGCCGACGAACCGCGCGAGAACCGACCGGATCGTTCCGCCGTGCGTGACGATCAGCACCGGTCCGGGCTGCTCGGCGGCGAACGCCACAGCGGCCGACACGCGCTCGGTGACGACCGACGGCGCTTCGCCGCCCGGCGGCACGAAGGTTCCGTCCCGCCAGCGGGTGTAGTCGGCGCCGATCTCCTCGGCGCGACGGCCCTCCCACTCGCCGAGGCCCGCCTCGGCCCAGCGTGCGTCGACGATCGGCGTGATGCCGGAGAGCAGCGCCGCGGTGCTGAGGGTGCGTGACAGCGGGGACGCGATCACGGTGCGCGGCCGCCACTCGGCGACGACCGGCGCGAGGGCGGCGGTGCGCAGCCTGCCCGAGTCGGAGAGGTCGATGTCGGTCTGGCCCTGCAGCCGCTTCTCCCCCGTCCAGTCGGTCGGGCCGTGGCGCACGAAGAGCAGCGTGGTCATGCGGTCACCCGCGCGTCATCCGCACCGAACAGGGCCGCGGGAGTCTCGGGGAGCACCAGGCGCGTCCAGGTTCCGGCGGTGACCGGCGTCTCGGTGACGACCGACACACGGTCGCGTCCGGTCATGCCGGAGACCACGTAACGCCCGGCGAGCGGTGTGCACTCGACGACCTCGAACGGCACCTGGCCCTCGGCACCGAGCCCGACGTCTTGCGGTCGGTACATGGCCTGCAGGGGGCGGTCTCCGGATGCCGCGGCTATCGCGACACCGTCGCGGTGCAGCGCTCCCCCGTGCGCCTCGCCGGTGAGCAGCACCGCGGGCGGGGTTCCGAGGAACGCGGCGACGAAGGCCGTGGCCGGCCGCTCGAGCAGTTCGGCGGGAGGACCGAACTGTTCGACGCGCCCGTCGCGCATGACGGCGATGTGGGTGGCGAGCGCGAGGGCCTCGACCTGGTCGTGCGTGACGTAGACGCTCGTGCCGCCGGTCGCGCGGTGCACCTGGGCGAGCTCGGCGCGCGTGTCGACGCGCAGCCGGGCGTCGAGGTTCGAGAGCGGCTCGTCGAACAGCAGCACCTGCGGGCGCGACGCGATGGTGCGGGCGATGGCGACGCGCTGCTGCTGGCCCCCCGAGATCTCGGCCGGGTAGCGGTCGGCCAGCGCCGTGATGCCGAGCATCGCGAGCACCTCGTCGACGCGGGCCTGCCGGTCGGCGGCGCTCCACTTCGCAACCCGCAGCGGCCAGTCGATGTTGGTGCGCACGCTCATGTGCGGCCAGAGCGCGTAGCTCTGGAACACCATGCCGAGCCCGCGCTTCTCGGCGGGAACGGAGGCGCCGGTGTCGCCGTCGGCGACGACGCGGTCACCGAAGCTGATCGTTCCGCGCGACGGTTCCTCGAGGCCGGCGAGCATCCGCAGGGTCGTGGTCTTGCCGCAGCCCGAGGGGCCGAGCAGCACGACGAACGATCCGGCCGGAAACTCGAGGCTCACCTCGTGCAGGGCTGTGCTGCCTCCGAAGTCTTTGCCGAGGCGGTCGAGGGTGATGGCGGTCATGCGTTGCTCCAGGGCTGTCGGGCGCCCTGCAGGCGCCGGGCGAGAAGCGTGGCCGCGACCGAGACGGTCGCGATCACGAGGGTGATGGCGTTGGCGTGCTGGGTGAAGCCCTCCGAGGCGTAGCGGTAGGTCATCACCGACAGCAGCGGGGTGGCGGGCGTCACGAGGAGGACGACGAGCGAGAGGTCGCGCACCATCGTGACGAAGACGAGGATGCCGCCGCTCACGATTCCGCGCGAGGCGAGCGGGAATACGATGCGGCGCAGCCGCTGCGCGGTTCCCGCTCCCGAGATGAGGGCCGCCTCTTCGAGGTCGCCCGACACCTGGCCGAGCGCCGACTTGGAGGTCTGGAACGCGAACGGCAGGCTCGCGGCGATGCCCGCGATCACGAGGATCGCGAAGGTGCCGTAGAGCGACGGCAACGGGCCGATCGGCGCCCCGAACTGGGCGATGAACGCCGCGCCGAAGGCGATGCCGGGGATGAGGAACGGCACGTAGCTGAGCAGGCTGATCGAACCGCCGACGACCTTCGCGCGCTTCAGGCGCGTGACGACATAGGCGGCGAGCAGGCCGACGAGGGTGGCGCCGAGGGCGACCGCGACGCCGAGCGCCACGGTCGAGACCACGGCGTCGAGGGCGACGGGGTCGCGCAGCACGCCGCGCATGCCCTGGGCGATCGAGGGATCGGATTCCCCCGCCCAGTAGTGCAGGGTGAGGCCCGCGTCGAAGCTGTTCGTGCGCCGCAGCACGGTGCTCACCGCGAGCACGACTCCCGGCACGATCGTGGTGGCGGTCACGAGCGCCGCACTGAGCGCGAACAACACCCACTTCCAGGCGCCGGTGATCACCCGGCGGGGACGTGAGCTCTTGCCGGTGATCGTCGCGAACGAGCGGCCGGCCGTGAAGCGGTTGCCGACCCAGAGCACGAGCGCCGCGATCACCACGAGCAGGATCGACAGCACGTAGCCGCGCTCGGTGTCCCCGGTCGAGATCGAGCCGTACAGCCGTGTGCTCAGCGTCTGGAACCGCACCGGGAGACCGAGCAGCGCGGGCACCGCGAAGTTGCTCACCCCCTCGGCGAACGCGAGCAGGAAGCCGGAGAGGATCGCCGGGGCGACGACGGGCAGGGCGATGCGGGCGGCGATGCGCACCCGCGACGCCCCGGTGAGTTCGGCGGCGGCGAGCAGGTCGCCGCCGACGTTGGAGAGGGCGGCCGCGACGACGACGAACGACAGCGAGTAGTAGTGCGCCACGAGTGTCAGCGTGATGGGCACGACACCCCACGACAGCACGTCGGGCACCGCGATGCCGAGGCTCGCGAGCAGACCGGGGTTGCCCCCGAGCCGCTCGTTGCGGAACACGCTCTCCCACGCCAGCGCGATCGCGAAGCTGGGCAGCGCGAACGGGATGGTCGCGAGCACGCCGATCACCCGGCGCCCCGGCACGTCGCTCATCACGACGACCCAGGCGAGGAACGACCCGAGCAGGCTGGCGAGCAGGCCCGTTCCGAGCCCGACGACCAGCGAGTTGCCGAGGGGCGTGAAGAACAGGTTGGCCGACAGCGGGCTGGCGAGCACGTCGGTCCAGGAACCGATCGAGTCGGGCTGCACCGTCGCGGCCACCAGCCCCTGCAGCGGCAGGGCGACGAGCACCACGAGCACCGCCAGCACGGCAGCGGCCAGCCAGGTCGTCGGGCGGCGGAGGCCCGTGGTCACTCGTCTCATCGTTCTCTCCCGACTACTGGATGGTGAGCAGGAAGTCGGCGACGGCCTCACGACGTTCGGCCGAGGCCTGCGCGTCGATGACCCAGCCGGCGAGCTCCTCGAGCGGCAGGGCGTCGTCGGGCGCGACGACGTCGGTGCGCGTCGGGTAGTCCCCGGCGACGTAGAACGGTTCGAAGCCGGGGCCGCCGGTCTCGGTGTCGTCGCCCATCATGAAGTCGATGAGCAGGCGCGCGGCCGCGGGGTTCTCGACGCCGGCGGTGAGGCCGAGCATCGCAGGGAAGACGATGCCGGGCGACGGTGCGACGCCCGACGCGACCTGGAGCGCCCAGCCCTCGTCTTCGTTGTCACGGCGGTCGGAGTACGACGTGAAGCCGACCGGCGGTGCGGTCTGGCCGAGGGCGCCGATCGCCGCGTTCACCGTGTCGGTGTCGTCGACGAGCACGGCGTCGTTCGCGTAGAGGTCGCTGACGAACTGCAGTCCGGCGTCGTCGACGCCGTCGGCGAGCTCGATCTCGGTGCCGAAGTGCTCTTCGTAGGCGGCGGCCATCTCGTCGGCGCGCAGCGACATCTCGGTGACGAGGTCGAGGTAGTCACCGCGCACGTTCGGGTCGACGAGGACGACCTTGCCGGCCCACGCCGCCTCGGTCAGCTCCCAGAGGTTGGCGACGGGCGAACCGTCGGGGTAGGCCTCCTCGTTGTACATGAGCACCTTGGTTGAGAGGCGGTTGGAGACGAGGGGCGCCTGGTACTCCTCGGGCAGCGACTCGGCGACGCGCGGCGGGAGGTACGACTCGAGCACGCCCTCGGCGAGCAGCTCGGTGACGACGACGGGCGCATCCGACACATAGGCGACGTCTGCGGTGGCGCTTCCGGCGGCGTGCTCGCTCGCCAGACGCGTGATGAGTTCGGTCGACGAGATGTCGGTGGAGACGACGTCGATGCCGGGGTACTCGGCCTCGAAGGCCTCCTCGACGGTCGCGATGCGGCTGGTGAAGGCGTACACCGACACCTCGCCCTCCTCGGTCGCGAGCTCGACGAGTTCGTCGTGGCTGAGCGCGTCGTAGTCGACGGTGTCTTCGGCCTCGGCGGCGGGAGCGCAGGCGGCGAGGCCGAGAACGAGCGGGAAGGCGGCGACGGCCGCCCAGGTGCGGGCTGTCGATGGCATGGGTGTTCCTCTTTCCGGGTGGGGCGATGGGTAGGGTGCGACGGGTGGAGCGGTCAGGCGTCGAAGGTGTCGAGAACGACGCCGAGTCTGTCGAGCGATCGCACCGCGGCCTCCGGGGCGTCGCGGGCGATCGTGAGCACGAGGGCGTTGCTGATCGCCATCGGCACGGTGAGCGAGAGGAAGGCGTCGGTGCCCCCGCGCGGGGCGGCGATGGTCGCCGAGGGGCTCGGAGACAGCGCGAGCAGGGTGTCGGTGACGAGCACGCTGTGCACCCCCTCCGCCGCCGCGAGGTCGAGCAGCGGGCTCAGCGTCGACGGCACCCGGCGGAACGCGAAGGCGACGAGCAGGTCGCCCTCGCCGAGCGGGGTCACCGCCTCGGCGATGTCGCGCCGCGAACCGACGAGCGCGACCGGACGCACACCGAAGCGCTGCAGGCGGCGCGAGAGCTGGTCGACCAGGATCGTCGCGTTGCCCTGCCCGTAGAGGTAGACGGTCTTCGCGGCCAGCACGCGCGCGGCGAGGTCGTCGAGTTCGGCCTGGGTGACGTGCTGGGGCAACGCGCTCAGCGCGGCGACCTCGTCGTCGACGAACGAGCGGAGCACCTCGTCGAGCGGGTGCTGGTCGAGCCGGCCCTTGAGCCGCTGCGACGGGCCGTCGCCAGCGAGGTAGTCCTGACGCAGCGCGTCACGCAGTTGCGGGTAGCCGGCGAATCCGAGGCGTTGGGCGAAGCGGGTGGCCGCCGACTGGTGCAGGCCGAGCGGAGCCGTGAGGTCGTTGGCGAACCAGAACGCGGCCTCGGCGGGGTGCGACTGCAGCACCGCGACGAGTCTGCGGTCGGTTGCGGTGAGCAGGTGGCCCCTGCTTTTCACGATCTCGGTGATGAACACCATTGGAAGCTAATTGCAATTGCACTTGCATGGAGCGCAAGTGCTGCACGTTCACGTGGTGTTCACCCGACCGGCAACTGTTAGATGCCTGCCGCGGGATCCGCGGCCTCGCCGAGCCTCGCACGGCCGCGTCTGGCTCCCGACAGGGCGGCGACGTTCGCGCCCACGATGAGTGCGATGCCGGCCCACTCGAGCGCCCCGAGGCGTTGGCCGAGCACGACCGCGCCGACCAGCGCGGCGAAGATCGGCTGCACGCTCATCAGCAGGCTGAACAGCCGCGCGGGCACCCGCCGCAGCGCGATCAGGTCGGCGACGTAGGGCACCGCCGAGGCCAGCACGCCCGCGGCGATCGCGTAGCCGACGGCGGCGGGCGTCGGCGGCGTCACCAGGAAGACGACGATGCCCACCGGCACGAAGAGCAGGGCGGAGACGGTCGCCGCGGTCGCCGTTCCCTGCACGCCGGGGATGCGCCGACCGACCGTGCGGTTGAGCAGTATGTAGGCGGCCCAGCAGGCCGCCGCGACGAGGCCCGCCGCGATGCCGAGGTAGTCGGTGCTCGGTTCGGGCCGCATGATGAGGGCCACGCCGACGACGGCGGCCAGCGAGCAGAGCACGGCGCCGCGCGACCGCGAACCGACGAGCGCGATCGCGAGCGGGCCGAGAAACTCGAGGGTGACCGCGAGACCGAGCCCGATGCGGTCGATCGCGGTGTACAGCCCGAGGTTCATTGTGCCGAAGACCAGCGCGAGCAGCAGCACCGGCCACCACTGCGCCCTGTCGAACGTCCAGAAACGCGGGCGCGCGATCGGCAGCAGAACCAGCGCCGCGACGAACTGCCGCACGACCACCACGCCGACCGGTCCGATCACCGGGAACGCGAACGATCCGACGGCCGCGCCGACCTGGTTCGACAGCGCGCTGCCGAGCAGGGTGGCGACACCCGCCGCGGTCCGTCTCGACTCGGTCATGGGGCCAGTCTGGCCTCGTGCGGCCGATTCGAGAAATGCATAGTATCTCCGACTTATACACTGAGCGTATGAGTATCGAGTTGCGTGAACTGCGCTGCCTCGTCGCGATCGTCGACCGCGGCAGCTTCACCGACGCCGCACTCGAATTGCGGACGTCGCAGGCCGCCGTTTCGCGCAATCTGGCGTCCCTCGAACGCAAGCTGGGCATCCGTCTGGTCGGTCGCACCACGCGGCGGCTCGACCTGACCGCCGCGGGCGAGGCGGTGTTGCGCCAGGCGCGACGGGTGCTCGCCGGCGTCGACGAGCTCGAGCGCGAGGCGCTCGCCGGCAGCGACCGCGTGCGCATCGGCTACGCGTGGTCGGCCCTCGGGCGCCATACGGTGCCGTTCCAACGGCGCTGGGCCGCCGCGCACCCGGGCGTCGAACTCGAGCTGGTGCGGTCGAACACGGCGACCGCGGGGCTCGCCGACGGCACCGCCGACCTGGCCATCCTGCGCCGCCCGCCACCCACGGCCGAGTACGACCTCGTGTTGATCGGCCTCGAGAAGCGGGTCTGCGCGCTGGCCTCCGACGACCGCTGGGCGAAACGCCGGTCGCTCTCGCTCGCCGAGATCGCCGAACGCACGGTCGCGATCGATGCGGCGACGGGGACGACGACCCTCGCCCTCTGGCCATCGTCGGCTCCCCCGGCCGCGATCGCGAACACCCACGACGTCGAAGACTGGCTCACGACCATCTCGTCGGGCCGCGCCGTCGGCGTCTCGGCCGAGTCCACCGGCGACCAGTACCGTCGGGCCGGACTGGTCTACCGGCCGGTGCGCGACGCCCCGCCGATCCCGGTGTATCTCGCCTGGTCGCGCGCCGACCCGCCGCGCGACCGCGACGCGGTGGCCGACCTGCTCGTCGACCTCTACCGCTAGACCGGCAGCACTTTTCCCTATCGGTGGCGGGATCCCCCGGTTAGCATGACCGGTGGGGGGAAGTTCGTGGCTCGAGCGCCCGACCTCGGCGTACTCGCGATCCCGACTGCTGCGCCCAGCCGAACGGAGTCCCTGTGCCCACGTCTGCCCTGCACCATTCACTGACCGCCGGACTCGCCTCGCTGTTGCTCGTCGCCGGCGGTCTCGTCGCGCTCCCCGCCGCGGCAGTGGCCGCTCCGACCGAGACCGCGCCGTCGCCCGTCGCCATGGGCGACTACGCCGAGACGGAGTTCACCGACGCCGCGACCGCGCTGCCCGACGAACTCGTCTCCGCCCTCGAACGCGACCTCGGCGTCAGCGGCGCGACCTACCTCGCCGAGGCCGCGGCGGCCACCGACGCGGTCGACGTCGTCGAGTCGCTTGCCGAGGCGGGCGTCGATGTCGTCGGTTCGGAGATCGACGGCACGACCCTCGTGGTCAACGTCGCGGACCCCTCCGACGTGGCCGCGGTCGAGGCCGCCGGCGCGGTGGCAGAAGTGGGTGCTCCCGTGCCCGTCGACCTGACCGGCATCGAGTTCTTCAGCGCGGCCGACATCTTCGGCGGCGAGGCGATCGCCTGGCAGGTCGGCGACTCGGTGGGGCGCTGCTCCGTCGGCTTCTCCGGGTTCGGCGCCGGGGGCCAGCAGCAGCTCGCGACGGCCGGCCACTGCGTCGCCGGCATGGGCGGCATCAGCGGGCAGGTCGAAGCGATCACCCAGGCCGCGCCGAACGCCGGAGCGTCGGCGAGTTCGCCCATAGGTCTCCCCGTCGCCGGCTCGCAGGCGTTCGGCGCCGGGTACGACAGCGGTCTGGTCGCGGCGACCGCCGCCGGCTTCGTCGGCTACCCCGCCGTCGCCACCTGGGGTGGCGGCGCCGGTGCGCCGCGCTCGTCGGCGGCCCTGCCCGTGCAGTCGGTCTCGGCCGCCATCGTCGGTGCGACCCTGTGCAAATCGGGCAGCACCACGGGCTGGACCTGCGGCACGGTTCGCGCGATCGACTCGGTGCAGACCGTCGACGACCAGGGAACGCCCTACGACGTCAACTCGATCCTCGCCACCACCTGCGTGATGTCGGGCGACAGTGGCGGCAGTGCGCTCATCGGGCAGTCCGCCGTCGGGATCGCCTCGGCGAGCAGTGATGCGCCCTGCGGAACCGGCAGCTACCTCTCCACGTTCTTCCCGATGGTCTCGCCCACCGGCGCCAGCGTCATGGCGCGGTACGCGGGCGCGTGGGAGCCCGCCGTCACGGTGTCCACCCCCGTGGTCTCGGGAGCGAGCGGCGGAACGGCTTCCGCGCCCGGAACCGTCACCGGAACACTCGGCGCCGCCAGCGCGGGCAGCACCGTCTCGCTCTACGTCGACGGCTCGCCCACCGCCGCGGCCTCGGCGACCGCCGCGCCCGGAACCTGGATCCTGCCGATGCCGGCCCTCGGCGAAGGGGCGCACAGCTACACCGTGGTCGCCCGCTGGGGCTCGTGGTCGACGTCCGCCCCGGCGGGTGGCAGCGTCGTGGTCGCCGGAGCGGGCGTCGCGACGAACGGGAGCGCGGCCCTCGTGATGGCGCTCTACCGCGACGTGCTGTTCCGCACCGCCGGACCGCAGGAGGTCTCGGGCTGGAGCGCCATCGTCGCGAGCGGACAATCGATCACGGGCGGCTTCCTCCTCAGCGACGAGTACCGCCTGAACAAGGCCACGTCGGCCTACCGCACCATCCTCGGCCGCGAACCCGAGGGCGACGCGATCTACGGCTGGCTCGGGCTCATGCGCAACGGCTCGATCATGACCGAAGACCTCGACAAGCAGTTCTTCGCATCGACCGAGTACTTCAACAGCAGCGGAGGAACGAACTTCGGGTTCGTCAGCGCGCTCTACAAGCGGATGCTGGGCCGCACCGCCTCGGAGGACGAGATCTGGGGCTGGTCGGTATACGCCGCCCACCACGGTCGCCTCGGCGTCGTGAACGCCATCTGGGGCGCGATCGAGACCGCACGCTCGCGCGTCTCGGCCATCTACTTCGAGTACCTCGGCCGCTACGCCGGCGAGTCGGAGACCTACGGCTGGGCCGTCTACGGCCAGAACAACGGCGATGCCCAACTGCGCTCCGCGATCACCGGCAGCCAGGAGTACTACGAGCGGTCGATCGTGCGCTTCCCCGGCGCGCAGCCCTGACCGGGCGCGGCACGGCCACCGCGCTGCACAGCCACCGCGCGGCACCGCCACCGCGCGGCACCGGCCCCGCGTCATCCGCGCACACAAAAAGGGCCCGCCACCGTGAGGTGACGGGCCCTTTCGGGTTCGGCGACTACTTGTGGTCGTGGCCGTAGTGCTCGTTGTTCGCCTTGCGTCCGTGGCTGTCGCGCTCGGCCGAACCGGAGTTCGCCTGCGTGAGCATCGACGCGGCGTCGGAGGTGTCGAAGCCGTCTTCGTCGGTCGACTCCTCGCCCGAGTCGGCGAATGCCGCCGCGAACTCGGAGACGTCGACCTTCGTGCCCTTGGTGTCGACGACGTTCGCCTTGCCCAGAACGACCGCGAGGGCCTTCGAGCGGGCGACCTCGCCGATCATGCCGGGGATCTGGCCGTTCTTGTCGAGAACCTGGATGAACTCGCCGGGCTCCATGCCGTACTGGGCGGCACCCTGGATGAGGTACTGGGTGAGCTCGTCCTGGCTGACCTTGATCTCTTCCTTCTCCGCGATGGAGTCGAGCAGGATCTGGGTGCGGAACGTCTTCTCGCTCGACTCGGCGACCTCGGCGCGGTGCACCTCGTCTTCGAGACGGTTCTCGTTCTCGAGGTGACGGTGCACCTCGTCTTCGACGAGCTTGGCGGGAACGGGGATCTCGACGCTCTTCAGCAGCTCGTCGACGATCTGGTCGCGTGCCTCGGCGCCCTGGCCGAAGACCTTCGACTTCGCGACCTGGGCCTTGATGTCTGCCTTGAGTTCCTTGATGGTGTCGAACTGGCTCGCGACCTGCGCGAAGTCGTCGTCGGCCTCGGGAAGCTCGCGCTCCTTGACGGCGAGCAGCGACACGACGATCTGGGCCTTCTCGCCGGCGTTGTCGCCACCGAGCAGCTCGGACTCGAACGTGGTGGTCTCGCCGGCGCTGAGCGAGTCGAGCGCCTCGTCGATGCCCTCGATCAGGTCGCCCGATCCGACCTCGTACGAGATGGCGTTGGCGGTGTCGACCTCGTTGCCGCCGATGGTGGCGACCAGGTCGATCTGGGCGAAGTCGCCCTTCTTGGCGGGGCGGTCGACGGTGACGAGCGTGCCGAAGCGGCTGCGCAGGTTGTCGAGCTCGTCCTTGACGTCGTCGGCGGAGACCTTGGCCTCGGCGACGGTCAGGGTGATTCCCTCGTACTCGGGGAGGTCGAACTCGGGGCGCACGTCGACCTCGATGGCGAGCTCGAGGTCACCCGAGAAGTCCTTCTCGCTGGGGAGCGCGGTGACGTCGGCTTCGGGGCGTCCGAGGGTGCGGATCTTCTCGTCGCTGATGGCCTGCTTGTAGAACTTGTCGAGTCCGTCGTTGACGGCGTGGTTCAGAACCTCGCCGCGGCCGACGCGCTGGTCGATCAGCGCGGGCGGAACCTTGCCCTTGCGGAAGCCGGGGATGTTCACCTGCGTAGCGATGTGCTCGTACGCGTGATCGATGCTGGGGCGCAGCTCTTCGGGCGTAATGGCGATGCTGAGCTTCACGCGGGTGGGGCTGAGCTTTTCGACCGTGGTCTTCACGATGGGTATCTCCTGATGTT
>Ga0247812_10001569_pt1 | contig 12889 bp, 11 predicted proteins | sample UWRJL149409B1_FD_178011 | JGI IMG/M metagenome (GOLD analysis project Ga0247812, IMG submission 178011) | Plant litter microbial communities from Arlington Agricultural Research Station in Wisconsin, United States - UWRJ-L149-409B-1 | ecosystem: Environmental > Terrestrial > Plant litter >...
GATTTGTTTGATATCTCATTTTGCTCGACCCGGTCGGGTCAAGGAGCAAAACTGGCTTCGGAAAAGAGACTTACAATGTTGATACTGTTTTCTACAATCTAATTGCAAATAGATCAAGTCTTATCAACATGTCGTGATTTCCTTCTATGGGTGACAGATCCAGCCATCCAGCCAGGCTATTGGTTGCTCAAAAATTCAGAACAGGTGAGGAAAGGCTGAGAGGCTGAATGGAACGAACGATTAAAGCTTGAAGCTGTCTGCTGTGCATAGTCTTTTACCACATTTAGGTAACACAACTTACCACCACCCAATCATCCGAATGAGCTGATAGGAGGGGGGGAGGGGAAGGTCGATTCATGCCGAAGACCAAATCCAGTAATATCCTCCTACCTTTACGACTTGGGAGTTATGCACAGTTGTAGTAGTAATCGCGAGGCTGCTGTCCCGTCGTTACAATATAACGGGGAGAGGCAGGGTTCGCATAGGCATAGGCGTGACAGGCTCGTAAATAAAATACTGTACGGTCAGACCGTGTAACCTTGCAGCATAGGGTAAGGTAGCATCAAGTTATCGACGGGTTTTAATGCAAAATAGCTTGTGTGTGCATGTGGAATACGAGGTTGCTTCCTCTCTCGTATCAACCATCATCAAATCATCAACCACCTGAAAAACATCGTGGGGTGCTCCAAAGGGAAGGGGGAAGGATGCCTGAGCATTTTCATATCATTTTCCTTTGTGCTTATGCTTGTGCTTGTTATCTGATCCCCTTCCCCTTCCCTATTTCCTTTTTACCTTCCCCTTTAATCTTGATTGATTTACAAACAACTGTAGTTCTATTGCTCTGTCCTCGTCGCGAAAAATTACGGAAATGTACAACACTAACCAAACCCATTCGCAGCGCATCGCAATATACAAAGTAGAGGCATATATATATATATATAAAATAAAAATAAAAGAGGTCAGCAACCATCCCCGGACGGGATGATCGGGTATATATTTGTACTGTAATATATACACTGTACAGTACAATAGTATGTATGCTCACAACCGGCACCTACCTGACTCACCCTCGCACACGTTGTACCACATATACCACATATACATAGAAACTTACGCTGTGCAACATACGTTATATGTATGTACTATACCGTAATGTACATGTACAGTATGTGTATATAGTACCCTCCTCCAGTAGAGGAAGAGCCGGCTTAGGGGATAGGTTAAGTAAAAGTAACCGTGTGTTTAAAAAGCAACAAGGAACAACCACCAGCCCCTATGGAACGTGGAAGTGGCTGACTTTTGAGGCTGAGGAGGAAGAAAAGGAGAATGGCTTTTCAAGGGGTCTGGGGTTTCACATAGGGAGTTGGTGGTCGGAGGATGCAGTGGCTGCTTGCTTGGGCGGGGTTATTGGCGTACGTGCAGGTCCTGGGTCCTGGGTCCTGGATAGGTGCAGATACCTATTGTACGGAGTAGGCTGGATACTTTTAACAGCACCAAATACTGTGCTAGTTTTAAAAAGTACAGGATTTCTAGCAATACTGCATGGTACGGTAAAAGCGAAAGTGAGGTGATAATTGATTTGTTTTTGTCGCCGCTTCTGCCCTGCATCCTATTCTTTTTCTTTTCTTGTCTTGTACTGTACTATACTGTACTGCACATAGTAAGACAGTGAGTAGGAGTAGTATGGAACATGGCTGACACTACATACTTCCAACACGTCCACTCCCGTAATTTGAGTTTTCCCCCCTTCCTTTTTGCTTCTGGATTCGGTTTACTTTTGATAGAGTTCCTCTAATTTCGGGAAGCGGTAGGAAAGTAAAGCGAAAAGAAAAAAGTGATAATAAGAAATCCGACAAACAAGTCAGTTCCGACAGTTTGACTCGGACCGTGACAATGAATGTCGTCGTAGGGTTGTATCTACTACTCCCAACCCTATCCTATTCAATTGACTTTCTTCTCCTATACAATACAGTAAGATATGATACTACAGTGCAGTAGCTACTCTGGCCTACCGGTCATACTTTTATACCTGTCACTTCCTTCGCACAGTTCCTACCCTTGTCCTGTACTTTGTACTCCATACATACCACTTATTCAATAGAGCGTGCTGGTAGCGTGCCGGGGGAGGTGTTGGCGTGGTGCTCCGGCGTGCAACACTTCCTGTCCTACTTACTGTATTGTATAAAGTACTTACCGTAAATACTGTATTGGATTGTAGTTTCAATTGTACTTGTCTTGTTTCGAGTTAGCCCCCCTGGTCCTCTTGGTCCTCTTGGCCTGTTAATCTTGCCCCCCGTCGGTAACAAGCGAGGATGATCTCCCTGGGAGGTTTGTTTCAAAACGTGGGATCGGTAATGAATCATGATCATCATGGGAAATCAAATCAAATCAATCAAGAAAGGAAGCGTTCGTGGTGTTTGGGTGTTTGGTTGTTTTGTCGCAGGTCGTGTCTGCAACGGCTGGTCATCGTTTCCTTTTGGCGCAGGTTCGTGAATAATGGGGACGATAGGGAATCCATCCCCGTATTGTATTGTATTGTATTGGACTGGCTGGACTGGCTGGACTGGACTGATTTCTAGTAACATCTAGTCTGAGTCGGCCACGCTCCGCGGTACAGATCCGTGTGTTGTGTGTATTTGTGTGTTCCCTCTCGTACCACTTTTCGCTATTGATTTTTCTCGTGACCCGTCCGTGTCCCCATTCTTACTATTTCGCCAGTAGTTCGCCATTTCGGGCGCCAATACGAGTGTGCTCTGATTCTCCCTCTCTCCACCCTCATCCATTATTACTGTATTTATTCAATATTCATCCACCAATGCATCCATCCCCCCCTGCGACTTGTTCTCCTTGTTCGCGCCGCACTCCATCCAACAAGCTCGGTGTTCCATATCCTTGACCGTGAACCGTACTGATGGAATAAAATGTAGAAAACTCCCAAATCAATGGTGATTCCAGGCTGGCGCGCGGCTCCGGTTGTAGCTGGGGGAGCCAGGGCTGAATAGTCGGGTTTATAAAGTTGGACTTAGAGCGTCGTATATCTCTGTCTTGTAGATACCTTGAGTACTGTGCGTCTGGTGCTTTTCCCCGCCGGTTTGATCGCATTGCATTTGCTGCCTTGTTGGTCATGTCACCTCAATCGTCCGACACATACCATACATGCATGGATTCGCGTTCTCGACAAGAAAGAGATGGGTGCTTTCGTAAGCTTTGCACGTCGCACATCGCACATTGCACATTGCACATTGCACTTGCAGACGCTGACCGACCGAGATCTCCCCCCCACGCCCCTCCTGCGGCATTTGGAGTTTGGAATTCGGTTGGAATCCGGTTGGAAACATCGTTGCCCTCTCCATCTATACCTGTCACATCGTGCTCTACAGTATGCCTACTGTATCGTCCACGACGCTCGTGTATCAGGGGCGAACGAATCACGGATGTTGCTTCGCCTCTTTTATCATTGGTGCTGACGTACGCGGCATCAGTGTGCAGTTTTACAGTTTACCGTAGTAGTGTGCACAGTAGCTCGAGTGGTAACCTTCGAAATAATGGACCTTCGTAGTTCGTACTTGTAGTTCGTTCCTATCGTACCATTCTCCATTTTCCATTTTCCATTCTCCATTGTCGGATGTCGGTTGGTGGTTGGCAGCATGTGGGAGAATAGGTGGATACGGAACTGGGAGTAACCCGCTACTGTACCGCCGAAGCTAAAAAAAGCCCTCGTACTGTGCTAGACCGCATTCGGCCAAGCCTCGCTGCTCAGCTAAGATTTCCAAAATGATATGGTCGCAATGAGAATGTAATTTCACTCAACTGATTTATGACTGGCGGGCTGGCTTGCCTTTCTCTCCTCGGCCTCTTGCTGCATCCTGTAAGCCAAAATCCGATCTATTATCATCTAATATCATCTATTTACGCAGGGCTGCAAGTTTCCTGCGTGCGTACACGACTACACGTTGGGGGGCGGCCGGGGTCTAGACTAGACTATAAACTAAACTGAACTGAACTGAACTGAACTCACCTCGCTCTATCTATACTTGTATACTACTAAGGAAGGACAGTAAACCACAAACACATACATCATGTTACGTTGGTAACATATAATGAAAAATGAAAAATCTAAAATCTAAAATCTAAAATCTAAAATCTAAAATACACAGGTCAAGCTAAAAGCGGACCACTGTTTAACCTTTTACGAAGTAGCGTATTACAGTATTCCATAGAAAAAGGACCAGGGGCAAAGAGATAATAATAATGGGATGGGTGGCTTTTCGCACTGTCATCCTGAGGATCTGCGCATAGGATCCCGGGGGTCAGACTGTGCCCTCCTCCCTCCTCCCTCCTCCCCACCTGTGTGTGATTGTTAAGGTAAGATATACATACAGAAGAAGGCTATGTCTCCCCCGTTGCTTTCCTTTCTCACTTTCTTAAATTTTCCACTTCCTTTCCCTCTCTTTTTGGGTCTATCTGCACTTCCTTTCCCAATATCCCGTTCCTTGGTATCTGTGGTTGTTCGTCGTATCCGATACCACTCAGCTCTAGGTGTCTCCCCATCACCACACTTCCCGCGAGGCGTTGCTAGTACCAGCTGTATCCATCTTTTATCTATCTGTGGGGATGACGCGAGGCAATCCGTAAAAGACTAAACTCAAAGAAGGACCGAGGGATATTTCCTCTAGAGGAGGAATCTTCTTCTTCACTATTCCTGTGATTCGCTTTCGACAAGTTGCTGGTCGGATCTGGAGGAAGCTGTTCTATAGCAAGATGTCGTACAACAAGTCATACCCGAAAGGGCCGTTCGTTGGTGCTCTTACATTTCTAATCATCATATGGACGTTATGGACCTTGGATTTACATCGGTCGATGTCTCTCGTTACCGTACGTTGGTTGGATCTTGACTCCCATTCACGCTTGTGTATCTAGTATTAATCTTCTGCGTAGGATGAGACGATTCGTCCATTAGAAAACCAACAACCCAAGATATCTTCTGACCCAGTACCAAATCCAGCTACCAAACCAGCTCCAGCACCACCAGCAGCTCCAGTGGTAGAAACCATCCAACCACCTTCGGAGGTTGTCACTGCTCCAGCCAAGGATAGACCACTCATTCTGTACGCATATTCGGAAACCGATTCGGCCAGAACAAACCTGAACTTCTTTGTCGCCCATGGACTCCATGACGCTGCTGATTTCGTATTCATCATCAACGGGGAATCGAAAGATACGTCGTTGATTCCAACAGCCGATAACATCCGGATTGTGCAGCGCAAGAATGAATGTTACGATCTTGGCGCCTATGCCGAAGTCTTAATCATGGATGATCTGTACAAGAAATACAAGAAGTTCATCATGTTAAATTCTTCTATTCGAGGCCCGTTCATGCCGTACTGGGCAGAATCATGTTGGAGTGATCGATACCTCAACAAGATCACCGACGAAGTAAAGGTATGTTTCCCCCCTCATCCGCTCCTCCAACCGTCATATAAAAAGACACGGGAGGAGAACGAGGCCAGACCACAGCGCTAACTCTCAACCAAAGCTCGTCGGAATGACAGCCAACTGCTGGCCCATCTTCCACGTCCAGTCCATGATCTGGGCGACAGATCTCATCGGACTCGAGGCGCTCCTCTTCCCCAGCCCAGAGGTCAGCGCTGCAGTGACGGAAACGCCCATCCCCAACGCCGAGCACATGTTCCCGCACCTGCACCCGGGCATCAACAGCTGCTTCGACGGGTGGAACAGCGCCGTGTCCGCGGAAATCGGCTCGTCGGCCGTCATCAAGGCCGCCGGCTACAAGCTGGACGTCATGATGAACGCCTACCACAGCTCCGAGAAGTACGAGCAGGAGTGCGACTCGTCGCGCAACGGCGACGTGCTGACCGACCACGCCTACTTCGGCACCAATGTCCACCCGTACGAAACCATCTTCCTCAAGAGCAATCGCGACATCGACCCCACCAACCTGGACAAGATGACCGAATGGGTCGAGGGCAGTGGCTATAGTAGCTACGACTACTGCTCGGCGTGAGCCATTTTCTTTATTTTCTTCTGAAAAGGGGGTTTTCCGACAAGAAGAAACACACCGCTTTTCCTTTTCTTTCAATTTGTGACTACTATTTTGGTTAGTCTTTGGCTTATATCGGCCGTTTTTTGTTTTGTTTTGGGAGCGTTGGCGTTCCGGTTTGGGTAGAGAAAGGACAAAGTTCCTAGAAAGAGAGAAATCATCAAGATACCACTTTATCACAATGTAAAAATAGAAGGATTCAGGCAAATTGTGTAGCCTCCTCGCAGCCCGGGGGTATTTTTTCTATATTCCAAATACAGTAGCTGTAGAAAATAACCACAAAAAATGGTGTAAATCTACAAGTTAAACCTTGTCCTCTGTTTCTCCATGTGAGCTTTCCACTGCCATTGTACCGCATCGTCACCCTCGCTTCCCGCTCGACCAACTCCTTTGTCCACTCTCCGTAATTTCAGCGTAAATCTGGGTCCTAATTCCTGCAATCCAGCGCGGATGCCTTCTACACCTTCGACCGGCTTCCCGTCTGGCCCTATCACGCTCTTCTCCGTCTCTTTCTTGTCTCTGAACACATATCGATGTTTCCTCACAAATATATAATCACGCTGGTTGTGCAGCGTGACCACCTGCCGGCCCTGCAGCTCTGGCTGAGGTGGGAATAAGGTCAGGAAGAGTCTTGCAGTCAACAGACCCAGCGGTGTTCTGAAATTGTTTAGAATCAGCTCAGGGTAGTGGTTGGTGGGATTTCCGTGCCCGGGTAGCTTCTTTCCCTCAACCCAGTTTGCGATGGAGAAATGGCAAGTTGGTCCGTTGGGCAAGTGGACAATGGTGAGCCCGGTAGGTTTTTTCGAATCCTCCTTCAAAAGGACAACGGATGTGTATTCTCGATTACTTGCGAACTTTGAGATCTCTCGAAGGGAGAACTTATGGCCGTACCGATGGGCGGAGCGAGGTATATATGTGCTGTTGGGGAACAGAGAGCAAAGAAGGTGGGCTTCGTTATGGAGAGTAGAGTTGAGAGATGTGGTTAACAGGACTTTGGGTGTTGGAGGTGCCTCGTCTGAAAATAGCTGGGGGAATTTGAGAGAGAGAGAAGCTGGAGTAAGGTCGTCAAGCTTTGTACTGGTCGTTGAAAATGCGACGGAAGCTGCGACAGAAGGCGCGTTCGATGATGCCCTTGGTCGTCGCTTTCTTTCTGAGTCCGATTCTCCCTCAGATTCTGAGTCTAGCATACTATCCACATCATCCTCCTCCTCTTCCTCGAGTGGTTCCTGCTCTGCGGCCTCCTCCTCTTCTATGCGCCTCCTCTTCAATTGTTCCAGATCCACACTAACATTGAGCCCGTCACCTTCCACATCGTCCCATACACGCTTTCGTTCGATTGTCTGAGGTATGTTCTTGGCCAACCGTTCTCTCTTCAGCTCTGGATCTCGGTCTTCCTCTCGTTTTCTCTTGAACCGTTCATCACGTCGCAGGCTGTCCCGAGCTTTCTTTTGCTTGACGTGAAGATCCTTTCTTTTGAATTTGTTATCTACCTTGAATGGCAGTGCAGCTTTCGCTGAAGGTTTGACTCGTTTTGACACCATTGCTGTGGATGTTGCTTTGCTAGATCATACAGCGGCTCTCCAACCTTGAAGTTCAACTTTTTTCTTGTCAGGCGGCCGCATCGAGGGGCTGTCTCTATCGTCACGCCCCACCTTTCACTAAACCTACGACACGAGGCTGCACATTGGAATTTAGAGTCACAATGTGCCAAAACTTCTATCTCCCGGATGAGTCTTGTCTACTGAACTGGAGGATATCAATCGAATGAGCTTCATACACACCTTCACTCGAATTTTTAAGCATCATAAAACTTCTCCCTGTTTAACACTTCGAAGCTTCACAACAAGTACCAAGGCGAACTTTCAAATCCAAATAAATACTCGAGCTTCATCCGCCCAAATGGCGACCACAACTTTGAAGGGCCAGCCCTTTGACCGGCCAACCCTCGATTCTATGCTAAGGCGCCGCATGTTCTATACTCCTTCTTTCGAAATTTACGGCGGTGTTGCTGGTCTCTACGACTATGGCCCTCCTGGCTGTGCACTTCTCAATAACATCGTCGACTTATGGCGGAAACACTTTATCCTCGAGGAAGATATGCTAGAAGTGGATTGCACGGCTTTGACTCCTGCTGAGGTTCTCAAAACAAGTGGCCATGTCGATAAATTTGCCGATTGGATGTGCAAAGACCCAAAGAATGGTGATATCATGAGAGCGGATCACTTCGTAGAGCAGGTTCTCGAAGCAAGATTGAAGGGTGACAAGGATGCCCGAGGTGTTAAGGTAGAAGAGAAGGAGGTTGACCCCAAAAAGAAGAAGCGGAAAGTTAAGGGTGTGGAGGCTGTCAAGCTGGATGATGCTGTTGTCCAGGAATATGAGGAAGTTCTTGCAAGGGTGAGTACCGATTTAATAGAAAGAAGGATTGTGCATCTGACTATCACAGATTGACAACTATAACGGCGAGGAGCTTGGTGGTTTGATCAAGAAGTACGAATTGAAGAACCCAGATACTGGTGCTGAGCCTTTACCGCCTGTGGAATTCAACCTGATGTTCCAAGCATCGATTGGCCCAAGCAGCAACATGCCAGGTTATCTCAGACCAGAAACTGCCCAAGGCCAGTTCCTCAACTTTGCAAAGCTTCTAGAATTCAATCAACAACAGATGCCCTTCGCTTCTGCATCAATTGGAAAGTCTTTCAGAAATGAAATTTCACCTCGTGCTGGTCTCATACGCGTCCGCGAGTTTTTGATGGCCGAAATTGAGCATTATGTTGACCCTGAGGGTGGCAAAAAGCACACACGATTCGACGAAGTCAAGGATGTAGAGCTTGTCCTCTTGAATCGTCATACCCAGCTAGCAGGTAAAACTGATGTCTCGAAAGTGGCAATTGGCAAAGCAGTCGCAGATGGTACTGTAGACAATGAAACCCTAGGTTACTTTCTAGCACGTATTCAGCAGTTCTTAGCTAAAATTGGTGTTGATCAATCTAAAGTTAGATTCAGACAACATATGGCTAATGAGATGGCTCATTATGCCGCTGACTGCTGGGATGCCGAGCTGCAAACTAGTTATGGGTGGATTGAGTGTGTAGGTTGTGCTGATAGAAGTGCATATGATCTTACGGTCCATGCGAATAAGACTGGGGCACCTCTCATGGTACGAGAACGTTTAGACACCCCAATCAGTCATAAAGAGTGGGTAATTGAGCTGGACAAGAAGAAGTTTGGCCCATTCTTCAAAAAGGATGGCAAGACTGTAGAAGCCGCTGTGCAAGCCATTCCACAGGAGAAGAGAGAAGCACTTGCCAAGGAGCTCGAGGCAAATGGCAAGATCGTCGTTGATGTGGAAGGTGTTGTAGATGGAAAAGTTGAGATTTCAAAGGATCTCATCGTTGCCCTTGAGCAACGGACGAGAGTTCAGAACACCCGAGAGTATACTCCCAACGTTATCGAACCTTCTTTTGGTCTTGGTAGAATTCTATACGCTCTACTCGAGCAGAATTACTGGACCCGGACAAGTGCCGATGAGCAAGCAGAAACCCGAGGTGTAAGCAATTCGTTTCTCTAATTTACAATATAAAGCTAATCATAAATAGGTTCTTTCATTCCCACCTATAGTTGCACCGACCAAAGTCCTTTTGGTCCCCCTTTCCAACCACGAGAGCTTCAAACCCCTACTAAAGAAAGTATCTCATAAACTTCGCCTGCTTGGTGTCTCGAGCAAGATTGATGACTCCGGTGCATCGATCGGTAAGAGATACAGCCGAAATGATGAGTTGGGTACTCCTCTTGGTATTACAGTAGATTTCCAGAGTGTGTCGGATGATACATACACACTAAGAGACCGGGACTCAACAAAACAAGTGCGCGCCGATGCAGACAAAATCTTGACTGCTATCAAATCTCTGGTAGAAGGCACAAAAGTTTGGGCTGATATTGAGAAAGAACTTCCTGCCTGTAAGCATTGATGTTTTTTTATCACCTCATAACACCTCTGATATGCCTTACACCTATACTAATATTCATGTAGTCGAGGGCCAAGAAGCCGACGTTCCTATCCGCTAAGAATCTCTAAAATGGAGTTAGATGCATCAACCAGATTTCAAGATGAGAAAAGGAAATGTTAGATGTATTTAGGTGTAGCCTTTTCTGTTGGAAATGTTAGGCAAAAAGCGGACACTTGTGCGGGCAAGAAAGTAACAAGATTCTTCTAGAACAGTAGCATTGTACAGACCGTGTCGAAGGTCAATAAATTCAACCCTTCTGGCCCATTCAATGCCATTCGTAAAGAAATATAGACCTAGTGAGTATGACTATTAGATAGAGAGAGGATTTTGAGGCGGGGCAATCACTCTACTCCATATTCACTTTAAGAACTCAAGGTTCGGTGATTTTTGGATCACTCTAAGAACAGCGGTGTCCTATTTCAGACAGAAGAAACAGGATAAAGAGCCACTCAGGAGATTGATTTGGAATGCTTGTCAAATACAGCGAGTAAGATGCGCGCTAGAACACCCCAAGAAAGAAGTATACGGTATATGGATCAATCCTCATAGCGTTTGTAGATGTAGGACTGTGGCCAGAACCCCCGTTGATTGGAAACATCTGCACGTAATGGAAGTTGTAGATGAAACAAAGGATCAAGTGGTTCGCGGTTCCTTTGGTGGCACGCGATATAGCCAGCCAGTCGGACGATGTGACGGGTAATAACACAAAGGGCAGTATTGATCCCAGACAATAATAGGGGTTCGCATCTCTTCAAGGCTGAAACACGGTCCATACACGATGAGGCATCGAGAGTCAAAAGCCAGTTGCAAATTCTGGGAGGAGAAGCATCAAGTAGATGAGTATAGGCCTATTTCATCTCTTTGCTGGGTACAGAATAAATAATGCCTATATCCTCGGTTGGCCACTGCCATTGTGCTTTGATATCATCCAGCTTTTTCTTCTCATTGCGCTCGCGATCACGGCAAGGAAGGCCCTGTACGTACTGAAAGAAAGGAGCAGCCTTGACTTCCTGGCACTGCAACATCAACTGATTGTACTAATACTTGTGCTGTATAATTGTAAAGTCTAATTCTTCAACATCCTTTTGTCTTTGCCCATCTCAGGATTGAGACCAGAACATCAGCATCTCTTGCACGGAGCTGGCTGTCGCATTGAAGTTGCCGCCAAAGGTTCAGCCTTCCCAAGTTCCCAGCCGCTCACAATCGGCGCTAGCACCAGAAGTGCCCCACATCCAACTCTCCAACTTCAACTTCAACTTCACCTTCGGGGCCTCAACCGCAACAAACATTACAACTACAGAACCACCCTGATCCTACGCCCCCCTCTTCAGACTGCCCAAATACGCCTCTGGCTGGTGCTCTGAACAATTGCAACCTTGGTTGACGAATTTCCCCCGAAGAATACCTGTACGACTGGCTACTGTGCTACCATTTAAGAGTATCATCCCTGGTGGCACGGTGAAGCTCCCTAGGCGGCCCAACCCGAGCCTCACGAGTCGACCTTCTTGTGCACCCAAGGAAAGCGAGATCAGTGTGTATGTCCTGTCAGTTTGGAAGATCTTTGACACGAACCTAACCAGACGCTTCCAAACAGTTGGCTCTTTCTTCTCCTTTTCTCCAATACCCCGCCACGAGCAAAGGTCGCCTATACCCCTTCCTCTCTTTCAACTGCACGACTGCCCAGTAGTGGCGATCTCAATCCTGTGCTTTCGCCAAAATGGCTTCACAGAACAGGTGAGCGTCAATTTTATTCAAGCCAGACGGAATAACCTCTTCTTGTTGACGGGGCCGAGAAACCCCTGAATCACTTCGCGTTAGGCGAACAATTGCACAGGCGCAAACAGTTACTGTCTAGGATCATTCACATTCACATTCACAATTGAGCAATTTTTCATAAGGTCATCGCATATCTACAACGAAATGCACCTAAACTATATGCACTGGCTAATTGTTATGTCTTCGTAGTATATACTCTCCAGGCCAGTTCATGAATCCAGGTCCAGCCCCTCGCCCTCCAACTGAACGCCCTCGACTTGCGCTCACCCCCTCCACTGCTAATCTGCCTGGCAACATGTCGCAAATGAGCATATCCCCCATTACTCGGACCGCCACGTCTACTTACACCGGCTCTACCGTTTCCCTTCCTCTGGCTCGGCAAAATACTAATATGATGGATGGTCAAGGAGGGGTTGCGATCATCAAGGAAGGGTGGGCAAGTGTGAAAGAGGGCAAGAATTTCATCAGTCCATGGAAGCAAAAGTGGCTCATTCTCCGAAAAGAAGCGCTCGATTTTCACAAGACCGAAGGAGGCAAAATCGCATACCAGATAGTTCTCAAGGATGTTTTGGGTGTTTCCCGTGTTGAGGCCGCTGGAACCATATTTGAAATTAAGCGCGCTCTGAACGGATCGTCTAACAACCCTGGAGACGATGATGGAAATGGTCTTTCCAAGACCCTTCAGATCAAAGTCAAGGGTGATGATGACTTGTACGAGTGGATTGACTTCATTTACGCACGATGCCCAGGTATGGGAGGTGTTAGCAACCCAACTAATTTCAGTCACTCTGTGCATGTTGGATTCGACCCCCAAACGGGAGAGTTCGTTGGCTTGCCGCCCGAGTGGTCGAAGTTACTCAACTCATCCGCAATTACTAAGGAAGATTACGAGCGCAATCCTCAAGCTGTTTTCGAGGTATTAGAATTTTATTCTGATATCACCAAGAGAGCCCAAAACCCCAACCAATATCCTAGCTTAACCCCAACTCCACCAGTTACATCAAACCAGAATAAACAATTGGGTTATGGGGGAGGAAGCAGTATT
>Ga0247812_10001570_pt1 | contig 12881 bp, 11 predicted proteins | sample UWRJL149409B1_FD_178011 | JGI IMG/M metagenome (GOLD analysis project Ga0247812, IMG submission 178011) | Plant litter microbial communities from Arlington Agricultural Research Station in Wisconsin, United States - UWRJ-L149-409B-1 | ecosystem: Environmental > Terrestrial > Plant litter >...
CACTTCGGCCCGGCACACGTGCCATGGCCGCTCACGCAGTATGCGCTGATCGGGTCGGTGAACGAGCTGCAGGCATCCGCAATCTCGCGTCTCACGGCACACGCGCGACTGCTCGACGAGTACATCACCCGGCGTTCTCCCCTCGCCGGTGAGCAGACGGCGCGTGCCGCTGCCTACGCGGTGCTCGGTGCGACGATCGCCGCCGCACAGTCGTGGGCGGCGGCCGGCACCTCGCGCGGGGAGCTCGAACCGTACCTCGATGCCGCGCTCACGCCGATCTGCGAGGGCTTTGCCCGTCTCCTGTGAGCGCGCGCTGCTGTAGATTGGGTGACAGAAGTCACACTCAGGCACCTCACCATCGACACGGTGCCGTCTATATCGAAGCGGAGTAGCCATGCCCAATCCCATGCCCGAAAAGCCGGCCCTCGAGGGGCTCGAAGCCAAGTGGGGTCCGGTCTGGGAAGACAAGGGCACGTACCGCTTCGATCGTGAGAACGCGACGAAAGACTCGGTCTTCTCGATCGACACACCCCCGCCGACCGCGTCGGGGAGCCTGCACATCGGCCACGTCTTCAGCTACACGCACATGGACCTCGCCGCGCGCTACCAGCGCATGACCGGCAAAAACATCTTCTACCCGATGGGCTGGGACGACAACGGCCTGCCCACCGAGCGTCGCGTGCAGAACTATTACGGTGTGCGCTGCGACCCGACGCTTCCCTACATCGACGGCTACGTTCCCCCGCTCGAGGGCGGCGACAACGCCTCGTCGAAGGCCGCCGACCAGCAGCCCATCTCGCGCCGCAACTTCATCGAGCTGTGCGAGCGCCTCACCATCGAAGACGAGAAGCAGTTCGAAGACGTCTGGCGCATGCTGGGCCTCTCGGTCGACTGGACCCAGAGCTACCGCACCATCGGCGACCACGCCCAGCGCGTCGCCCAGCTCGCGTTCCTGCGCAACCTCGCTCGCGGCGAGGCGTACCAGGCCGAAGCGCCGACGCTGTGGGACATCACCTTCCGCACCGCCGTGGCGCAGGCCGAGCTCGAAGACAAAGAGCAGCCCGCGGCCTACCACCGCCTGGCCTTCCACCACGAAGACGGCAGTGACATCCACATCGAAACGACGCGCCCCGAGCTGCTCGCGGCGTGCGTCGCCCTCGTCGCCCACCCCGACGACGAGCGCTACCAGCACCTCTTCGGCACCAACGTCACGACCCCGATCTTCGGTGTGAGCGTGCCGGTGGTCGCCCACCACCTCGCCCAGAAGGACAAGGGATCGGGCATCGCCATGATCTGTACCTTCGGTGACGTCACCGACGTGATCTGGTGGCGCGAGCTCGATCTGCCGAACCGCACCATCATCGGCGCCGACGGCCGCATCATCGCGGACGCCCCCGCCGCCATCGAGACGGATGCCGCCAAGGCTGCGTACGCGGAGCTCGCCGGCAAGACCGTCTTCAGCGCAAAGGCCAAGATCGTCGAACTGCTCAAGGCGAGTGGCGAGATGATCGGCGACGCGAAGCCGATCGTGCACCAGGTGAAGTTCTTCGAGAAGGGCGACAAGCCCCTCGAGATCATCTCGACCCGCCAGTGGTACATCTCTAACGGAGCCCGCAACCCCGAACTGCGCGAGAAGCTCGTCGCAGACGGCAAGGCGATCAACTTCGTTCCCGACCACATGCGAGTGCGCTACGAGAACTGGGTCGGCGGCCTGACCGGCGACTGGCTGATCTCGCGCCAGCGCTTTTTCGGTGTGCCGATCCCGGTCTGGTACCACCTCGACGAGAACGGCGAGAAGGGCGCGGTCATCGCTCCCGCCGAAGAACTGCTGCCGGTCGACCCGTCGTCGGACACCCCGGTCGGTTTCGACGAGAGCCAGCGCGGCGTTCCCGGCGGCTTCATCGGCGAGCTCGACATCATGGACACCTGGGCCACCTCGTCCCTCACGCCGCAGATCGCCGGCGGCTGGGAGAGCGACCCTGAGCTGTTCGACCTCGTCTTCCCATACTCGCTGCGCAGCCAGGGCCAGGACATCATCCGCACCTGGCTCTTCTCGACCGTTCTGCGCGCAGAGCTCGAGCACGGCCAGGTGCCGTGGAAGAACGCCGGAATCAGCGGCTTCATCGTCGACCCCGACCGCAAGAAGATGTCGAAGTCGAAGGGCAACGTCGTGACGCCCGCGGCCATGCTCGAGACCCACGGCTCCGACGCTGTCCGCTACTGGGCAGCCTCGTCGCGCCTCGGTACCGACGCCGCGTTCGACCCGCAGAACCCCAAGCAGATCAAGATCGGTCGTCGTCTCGCGATCAAGGTGCTCAACGCGGCGAAGTTCGTCTACTCGTTCCCCGCCCCCGCGGTCGAGTCGGACGAGGTCAACGCGCTCGACGCCGACCTGCTTGCCGAACTGCACCGCGTCGTTGCCACAGCGACCAAGGCCTTCGACGAGTTCGACCACGCCAAGGCGCTCGAGGTCACCGAGCACTTCTTCTGGGTGTTCTGCGACGACTACCTGGAGCTCGTCAAGGAGCGCGCGTATGGCGCTTCGACTCCCGAGGGACAGGCGTCGGCCGTCCGCACGCTTCGCACCGCCGTAGACGTACTGCTCCGCCTCTTCGCACCGTTCATCCCGTTCGCCACGGAAGAGGTCTGGGGCTGGACGCACGACGATTCGGTGCACACGGCAGCGTGGCCGGTTGTTCCGGCTGACTCGGCCGCACCGACCGGACTCCTGCCGCTCGTGAGTGAAGCGCTCATCGGCATCCGTCGTGCGAAGACCGACGCGAAGGCTTCGCAGAAGACGGAAGCCGTTTCGGCGACCATCGCCGGCCCCGCGCTGCTCGAGAGCGGCATCGACGACCTCAAGGCCGTCGGCCGCATCGCCAACGTGACCTTCGTCGAGGCCGAGAACGTCACGGTATCCGACATCGTTCTCGCCGAGCAGCCCGAAACCGTCTGATGAGCATCGAGGTGCGCCCGGTCGTCGCGAGTGATCGCGACGCCTGGGCGCGCCTGTTCGTCGCGTACGGCGTCTTCTACGAGACGACGTTCAGTGACGAGATCGTCGGCGCCGTCTGGGAGTGGCTTCTGGATGCCGACCACGAGGTCAGCGCGCTCGTCGCCGTTCGCGACGACGAGGTTATCGGCTTCGCCAACTACCGGCGCCTGTTCGACACCTTCACGGCTGCGTCAGCGTGGAATCTCGACGACCTCTACGTGACGCCGGAGGCGCGCGGTGCCGGTGCGGCATCCGCTCTCATCAACGGCGTCGCGGAGGTTGCGACCGCGAACGGCGGCGGAACGCTGCGATGGATCACCGCAGAAAACAACACCACGGCACAACGCGTCTATGACACACTGGCGACCCGCGCAACGTGGGTCACGTACGAAAGGCAGACCTGATGCAACTCGGAACCCGCTGGAGCGTGGGAGACAACCCGCCCGCAAAGCTCCCCGCAGCCGTCATCGATGCGGTGCACGGCGTGGAGAAGGAGCTCGCTGGCCTCGATCACCTCGACACGAGCGCCTGGCGCTGGACCCTCACTTACCTCGAGGGCAAGCCGGTTGTCGAGCTCGATGACGGAACGATCATCCGCTACAACGCCGAGGCCGACACCGCGATGGTGACGGCGGTCGCGGAGTAGAGCGCCCGGCTGGTCGTCCGCTGGTTGAGCCTGTCGAAACCGCTCGCGCAACAATCACGCTCGCGGCCTCGCTCGCCCTACCGAATCGCCTGGTAGTGGCTCCGATTGCCCGCCGCGTACCTCGCGTCGAGCGCTTCCTGTGCTTCGAGCTGCGCTGCCCGTCGGATGCTGACGTCTTCCGCGGTCAACACGACCACGGCATCCGATCGTCGCGTTCTGTGTGCGTGTGACCACGCCACCAGAGCTTCGCCGACGCGCATCGCCCACAGCTCAAGGCGAGCCGGTTCGATGTCAGACGGGTACACCTTCGACCCCGAAATCGCGGGTGCTGCATTCATCGTTCTTCCTTTCCCTTAGCTGAAATCTAGGCCGAGCCACCGACATTGCCGGAGGCGCTATCGGAGTCGTTTTGTGGCGCCGGCGGTTCTTCTTCCGCGTCCATAATCGGGAACGCATTGAGCTGGATCTGCACGGGCCGCGTACCGGGCACACCGCGCTTGCGCCCCACGGCCGAGTACCGCTCGGTGACGGCCTGGAGCTCGAGCACAAGGGCCTTGAACTGCTCCGCCGAGAGTCGGAGGTTGCTTGTGTCGAGAGTGGACGACTCGAACCAGTGCTTCTCGAGACGGTCGCTGCCGTGGGCGATGAAATCGTTGACGAGGGCGTCGCGACTGACCTGCCACTCGCGCGTAACGAGGTCAGTCGCTGCTCGCTCAGCAGAGCTCGGCGGATACTCGGTCGGTACGACGCTGATGCCGCCCGGCGTGCGCTCCCACCAGCGTTCACGAGCGGACCCCTTGGTGCGATCCTCCTGCACGAAGCCATGCTTTTCGAGCTGCCGTAGGTGATAGCTGGTCGCTCCACTCGACTCCCCCAGCCGCTCGGCGAGGCCGCTGGCCGTCGCGGGTCCATAGGTCGAGAGAGTGTCAAAGATCTTGACTCGCAACGGATGCGCAAGGGCCTTCAAACTCGTCATGTCGAGCGTGCGCATCTCGATACCGTCGGTCGCGGCATCCTGCGTTCCTGGCGTTCCTGGCGTTCTTGGCGTTCCCATATTGCAAAGATACCTTTGCAAGCGTTCCTTTGCAACACTTCCTTTGCAACACTTCCTTTGCACTATTCGCAAAACTCAGGCTCCAGCACCTACCCGACGCCTATACAGCGCCGACTCGGGTCTAGAGCCTGAGTTTTGCGAATGGACGGGTCAGTCGCGCGCCAGAATTTCGCCGTGCGGCATCATCATGAGCGCGTCGGGGTCGACCGACCACTCGCTCCACGCCTGGCTGATGCGCTCGAGATCTGCCTGAGTTGCGAAACCCTTACCCACCGCGTCACCCGCGAACGCCGATTGCAGCACGCGGTCGGCCCACATGCCGCCCCACCAGGTGCGGTCATCGTTGTTCGCAAACGCCCAGACGGATGCCGTGGTCACCACCCGACCAAACCCGGCTTCGTGAGCCCAGGCCTGCAGGCGGCGTCCCGCATCCGGTTCTCCCCCGTTCGACCGATGCACGCGCTGGTAGAGCGCCGCCCACTCGGCGAGTCCGTCGGTGAGCGGATGAAGCACCGTTCCGGCGTAGTCGACGTCACGCGCGGCGACAACGCCCCCGGCCGCGACCACACGGCGGAACTCCCGCAGCGCCTCGACCGGACGCGCCAGGTGCTGCAGAGTCTGGTGGGCGTGCACGATGTCGAACGAGTTGTCCGCGAAATCGAGCGCGTAAGCGTCACCGACGACGAACGACACGTTGGTGACACCACGCTCGGCGGCAAGCGCTCTGGCCTGCTCGATGACGCCGGCAGCGGCATCCAGCCCGACCACCCGCGCCGGCGCGACCCGCTCGGCGATGTCGATCGTGATCGTGCCCGGGCCGCATCCGACATCGAGCACGGTCACCCCTTGCACGAGGTGCGGGGCGAGATAGGCGGCGGAGTTCTCGACGGTTCGCCAGCTGTGCGAGCGGAGCACGCTCTCGTGGTGGCCGTGGCTGTAACGTTCGGCGGTCATGCCGCAAGCCTAGGCTTAGGTCATGAATCCGTTTCTCGCGCCGTCGACGCTCCCGTACCAGTTGCCCCCGTTCGCTGACATCACCGACGAGCACTATCGCCCGGCCTTCGACGCCGGGTTCGCCGAGCAACTCGCCGAGATCGACGCCATTACGAGCCAGACGGATGCTGCCACCTTCGAGAACACGTTCGTTCCGTTGGAGAAGAGCGGGCAGATTCTCGACCGCGTTGCCACCGTGTTTTTCAACAAGAGCTCTGCCGACAGCAACGACTTCACCAATGCCCTCGAAGAGGAACTCGCACCGCAGCTCGCGGCGCACAGCGACGCCATCCGCCTGAACGAAGCGCTCTACGCCCGCATCGACGCCGTGCACTCCGACCGCGATGGCCTAGACGCCGAGCAGCGCTACCTCGTCGAGCGGTACTTCACCGAGTTCACCCTTGCGGGTGCCGGTCTCGGCGACGCCGACAAGCAGGCGCTGCGCGAGCTCAACAGCACACTTTCGACGCTCGAGACCCGCTTCGAAAAGACACTGCTCTCCGACACCAACGACCTCGCCGTCATCATCGACGACGCCACAGAGCTCGACGGACTCGAGCCCGGTGAGATCTCGGCCGCGGCTGAAGCTGCCCGCGAGCGCGGCCTCGACGGTAAATACCTAGTCTCCCTCGTGCTGCCCACCGGACACCCGTGGCTGTCGTCGCTCACCAACCGTGCCGTGCGCGAGCGCATCATGACCGCGTCGCGTGCCCGCGGCGACCACGACGGAGACGGAGACAATCGCGCCACCGTGCTGCAGATCGCGTCCCTCCGCGCAGAGCGAGCCCGCCTGCTCGGCTTCACCAGCCATGCCGCGTGGGTCACCGCCGACGAGACCGCGAAGACGCCGGAGAACGTGGCGGCCATGCTCTCACGCCTTGCTCCGGTCGCGGCGCGCAATGCCCGCGCGGAGCAGGCCGATCTCGAGGAGTTGGCCGGGCATCCGCTCGAGTCCTGGGACTGGGCTTTCTACAGCGAGAAGGTGCGCTCGGCGAAATACGACGTCGACACGGCCGCTCTTCGCCCGTACTTCGAGGCCGAGCGCGTGTTGAAAGACGGCGTCTTCTTCGCCGCGACGAGCCTCTACGGAATCACCTTCACGGAGCGCCCCGATCTTGTCGCGTACCACCCCGACGTTCGCGTTTTCGAGGTGCTCGAAGCCGACGGATCACCCGTCGGTCTCTACACGCTCGATCTCTACACCCGCGATTCGAAGCGCGGCGGCGCGTGGATGAACTCGCTCGTGTCGCAGAACTCACTGCTCGACGAGCCGGTCATCGTGACCAACAACCTCAACGTGCCGAAGCCCGCCGCCGGAAGCCCGACCCTCCTCACCTATGACGAGGTCAACACGTTCTTCCACGAGTTCGGGCACGCTCTGCACGGGCTCTTCGCCCGGGTCACCTACCCGAAATTTGCCGGCACGAACGTGTTTCGTGACTTCGTCGAGTTCCCCAGCCAGGTCAACGAGATGTGGATGCTGTGGCCGGAGGTACTCGCGAATTACGCCGTCCATCACGAGACGGGCGAGCGGATGCCGCAGCAGATCGTCGATCGCCTCATCGAGTCGGCGGCGTTCAACCAGGGCTTCCTCACGAGCGAGTACCTCGCCGCGGCCATGCTCGACCAGGCCTGGCACGTCATCACAGCCGACGACGAGGTGACGGATGTCGCGGCCTTCGAGCACGCGGCTCTCGAGTCGTTCGGCCTGGGGAACCCGGCCGTTCCCACCCGGTACGCGAGCACCTACTTCGCCCATACGTTCTCCGGCGGCTATGACGCCGGCTACTACTCCTACATCTGGAGCGAGGTGCTCGATGCCGACACCGTGGAGTGGTTCACCGAGAACGGCGGACTCACCCGCGCAAACGGCGACCACTTCCGGTCACGGCTGCTCGGCGTCGGCGGATCGAAAGATGCGCTCGAGGCCTACCGCGAGTTCCGCGGACGCGATGCCATCATCGATCCGCTTCTGAAGCGCCGCGGGCTGGAAGGCTAACCAAGCGGACCGGGCGGGGCGAGAGGCTAGCTGCCCTGCGCCCCGCTCTGTCACAGTGGGCGCATGACAATCGAGACACCCCAGCTCTCACTGCGTCCGCGGCTGTCACGCATGGTCGGGCGTGACCCGGCGCAACGTGGCCGTGCGGCGACTCCGCTCGAGCTGCTCTTCGACCTCACGTTTGTTGTCGCCTTTGGCGTGACCGCCGACCAGACGGCGCATGTACTCGCCGAGGGACACCTCGTGCCGGCACTGCTCGGGTTCGCTTTTGCCATGTTCTGCGCCGTCTGGGCGTGGGTCAACTTCTCCTGGTTCTCGTCGGCGTTCGACACCGACGACTGGTTCTATCGCCTCACGACCATGGTGCAGATGATGGGCGTCATCGTGCTGGCGCTGGGCATCCCGGTGATGTTCGAGTCGCTGGACCACGGGACAGTCTTCGACAACTCCATCATGGTGGCCGGCTACGTCGTGATGCGCGTCGCGATGATTGCGCAGTGGCTGCGCGCCGCCCATCAGGCCCCGACTTACCGCAAGAGCGCGCTCGTGTACGCCACGATGGTCGGTGCGGCTCAGGTCGGCTGGGTGCTGATTTTTCTCATCCGCGAGGCGCCGGCGCCGGTTGTCTTTTCCCTTGGCTTCCTGGTGTTCGCGGCTGACGTGCTCGCGCCCTCGATTGCCGAACGCGTGCACGACGGAACCCCGTGGCATCCGCACCACATCGCGGAGCGCTACTCGCTGCTGACGATCATCGCGCTCGGTGAGGGCGTGTTCGGCACCGTGGCATCCGTCTCGGCGCTCGTCGAACACTCGAGCTGGACGTTGGAAGCCGTCGTGCTGATTTTTGCCGGCACGGGGCTGACGTTCGCGCTGTGGTGGATCTACTTCCTCGTTCCCGTCGGAACGTTGCTCGAGGTGCGGCGCGACCGGGCTTCCGCATGGGGCTACATCCATGTCTTCCTTTTTCCGGCCATCACCGGAATGGGTGCCGGCCTGCACGTTGCCGCGTACGTCATCGAGGGCGAGACGGAACTCAGCGTTACTGCCGCCGTCGCATGCGTCGCGGTACCGGTCTTCTTCTTTCTCGCGATCGCCTACGCCATGTACGCCTACCTCGTGCACGAGATCAACCGAGCGGATGTCGGCAAGCTGGTGCCTGCCCTCGTGCTCCTCATCCTCGGGGTGATGTTGGCGGCACTTGGTGCACCAATCGGCGTGTGCCTCCTCGTGCTGCTTTCCGCGCCGGTCGTCTTCATCGTCTATTTCGCGCTGGTCGGCTGGCGTCACGAGGAGGATGCCCTTCGTCGGGTGATCGAAGCCGGTCGCGCTGGTCACGTCACGGGTTCGACCGACTGAACACGACGCAGTTCCCAGTTGAGATGCGCCCAGAGGTGCATGTAGTGCTGTTCGAGGCCTTCGCATTCCGGCATCGGCGTTTGTTGGATCGCAATCAGCAGTGCCTCGACAAATCTCCACTGCGCTTTCTGTAGGAGTGGTTCTTCGCGACGCCACGGCTTGTGCACAAAAGAACTCAGGCTGAAGACCAGATCTTCGAGATCCATAGTGCGAGCGAATACTCCTTCTGGATTGAGCACACGTTCCGCATCCACGAGCGATTGGCATTCCGGGCAGCCGACGTCGATCGTCGTCTCCTCTAGAAATCGTCGAAGGTGTCGATCGAGGAAGTCGACCTGACCCTTCTTGGCGGCAGGCGTTGCGGCTCGGTATCCAGCAACGAAGGCGGTGAGAAACGGTGCGATGAGAATGCGTTCGTATGTCATGCCAACGAGGTTTCGTGTGGCTGCCGACATCCCGCCGCCCTTTCGGGCGCGCTTGTGCATAACCCAGGTCGGTGCCAATCGTTGGCGACTCACCCTGGTCAGAGAGCGCTCACCGGCTTGGCCCGACAATTGGCGAGAAGATGACATACCCATGAACTCATTTGCTACGCCTCCTACGGCTGGCTGCCTGCCAACCACAAGGACGTGAGAGCGAACGAGTTCACGATCACCATGTTCGAGAGTCGGCTCACAGAAGTGTTCGATCTCTCGCGCGAGAGCGGATAACAATCGGTCGACCCCTGGCAACCTCTGGCCGACCGATCGTTTGAGGCAAGAGACGACTTAGAAGTCGAAGGGCTCGATTTCGTTGGTGAGGGTAGCGCGGTTGATACCCAGCGGCTTCCACTCCTGGGTCGGGTCGACTTCGAACGGTGCACGCAGGTACGGTTTGCCGTTAATCATGCGCAGTTCGTAGCCGGCGACGTGAACGATGTTGTGGTGTCCGTCGCAGATCAGGATGCCGTTCTCGATCGTCGTCGCCCCACCTTTCTCATATTCGACGACATGGTGAGCGTCTAACCATTCCGGTGGTGCGGTGCACCCCGGCCACGCACACGTGTCCCCATCCCTCACCGCCAGAATCTTTCTCTGTTTCGCGGAGAAGTACCGTTGCCGCTTCCCCACCCCGATCACCGCACCATTATCCGCGAGGACGATCGGGGTGAACCCGGCACCACAGGCGATCTTCCGCACCGTCGCGGCGGAGACGGGCTGCTCGATGCCGTCGATCCAGCCGACCCCGTTACTGGATTCGAAGTCTTTCGCCGTGATCACAACGTTGACGGTGGCGAGACTCCTCGCTCCCCCATCCCCGGTGTTCTTCGCCCGCAGACCGGCCTTCATGTTCCCGATCAGGACGTCGTACTGCCGCTGGGTGCGGGACCGCGGGTCAACCAGGACTTCCTTCTGCTCCCCCTGGTCATCGATCATCACCGTGGTCGCGGACTCGCGTTCCTCCTCGGAAAGGAACCGCGGCCGGGACCCGAAGGTTGCCGATTCCGCCCACGCCGCTTTGATCAGCGCCAGGTCGAGGTCGGGCACCATCAGCGTCACCGGAGTCAGCCCATCGATCGTGATGCCCGCGGTGGCACTGCGGCGGGCGTGTGCGCGTTCGTCGCGGGGTTCGGCCCCATCCGGATCCAGCCGCGCACCCCACACCTCGGCTTGCGTCCGGACCAGATCCGCTGAGAGGGTGGCGGCCGATTCGACGAGCGCTTCCTCCGCGATGGCGACGTTCTCCGGCATTGCGCCACGGCGTTCGGCCGCATCCAAGATGCGGGTGACCGTGAGCGCCGATTCGGCGTTCATCTCGCCGCGTTCCATCGCCGCGGCAACGGCCGGGAAGGATGCCGGCAGGAGTTCGTCGCCGAAGGAGCGGCGGGGCCGCACATGACGGCCAAGCGTCACCCGGCGGCGAGCCTCCGGCGCAGAGACCCGGGTGAGCTGTTCGATAAACCCGGCAGCTCTGCGATACCCGTACCGGTAGGAGAGCCCGGTAGTGCCGAACTCCTCGCCGGAGCGCACATCGATCTCGCCGGCGAACTGGATCCCGGCGGAGGTGGCCAGACGGGTGAGGCATTCGATCCGCCGGGTGGCTTCGACCACGACCGTGTCTTCGAGGCCGGTGGCGCGCAGCGCGGCCACCTTGCGGAGGGCTGTTTCCGCTTCCTCGAGTACCTGCATCGGATCGTTCATGACACCAAGCGTGCCACCCACCACCGACATTCGACGCGACTTATGCGTAGCAGTGTAACAACTCACAACAGCAAAATATGTGGAGGAGAAGAGCCGCCACGCAACCAGATTTCGACAGGCTCACCCAGCGGAATCCCGCTCCCTGAGCCTGTCGAAGGGCAGAGCCCGTCACCAACGCCTTCGTTCCCCAAGAGCGGACACCTATCGGACTGCCCTTCGACAAGCTCAGGGAACGGGCCGCGCCCGCCCGGCGCAACCCGGTTTCGACACGCTCAACCAGCGAGGCGGGCGGGCTACGCCGCGAGGTCGCGGAGCGTCCGCAGCTTGGTCTCGAGGTCGGGACCCTGCGGCACAACGATCACTTCGTCGGCCTTCGTAACCTCGACGAGGTCCGCGATGCGCTGCTTCACGTGCGCGAGGTCGCCGACCGCCTGCTGGGCCTGGCGCTCCACGACGAACGCGCGTTCGGCATCCGACCAGTCGTAAGCCTCAGCCTCGGCAAGGCTCGGAATCCTCGTCGGCTTCTGCCCGAAGCGCAGTCGAACCATCATCAGCGCGTTGGGCAGGGCGAGCCGGTCGGCCTCGGCCTGGTTGTCGGCCACGAGCGTGTTAAGCGCGACCATCGCGTGCGGCTTCGCGAGCGTCGCAGAGGGTTCGAAGTTGTTGCGGTAGATCTCGAACGCGATCGGGGTGTTGTCTCCGCCGGCGAAGTGGTGAGCGAATGCGAAGGGCAATCCGAGCATCCCCGCGAGCTTCGCGCTGTAGCCGCTCGATCCGAGCAGCCACATCTGGGGCGAATCGCCATTGCCAGGAACGGCCACGATCGACGATCCGATGCCGTTTTCGAGTGGCGCGATCGTGCCGAACCAGGCGAGCAGTTCGATCACCTGGTTGGGAAAATCGTCGACGGTCTCCGCTCCGACATTGCGACGGAGAACGGATGACGTGAGCTGGTCGGTTCCCGGAGCTCGCCCGAGCCCCAGGTCGATTCGATCGCCATGCAGTGCGCTCAGCGTGCCGAATTGTTCGGCGATCACGAGCGACGAGTGGTTCGGAAGCATGACGCCGCCCGACCCCACGCGGATCGTGGACGTTGCAGCCGCGATCGCGCCGATCAGAACGGCGGGCGCGGAGCTCGCAATGGCCGGCATGCCGTGGTGCTCGGCGACCCAGAATCGTCCGTAGCCGAGTTCCTCGGCAACTTGCGCCGTGCGAATGGTCTGGCGAAGGGCTTCACCGTTCGACATCCCCTCGAAGACAGAAGCGAGGTCGAGCACGGAAAGGGGCACGGGAGAAGTTGCAGTCACCCTTGGCCCAACCGTCCCTCGTCGTCGTTCATTCCGCCTAGCGACGGAGAAGATCACTCTCGAGAGTGATACTGAGCGATGTTCATCCGCGGTACGTTTGTCATCGCCCAGCCACTTCGCCCCTTTCTGGGGCTGTCTGAGCGATCGTCATCTCCAATACGGTGGACACCGCTTCGGCGCTCCGCTGCGTCAGCATTTTCCCTACGAGGTATCCGTGCACACACTTCCTGCCCTCCGTCCAAACGACCTCGCACTGACGGGAAAGCGCGGACTCCGCGCGGCCGCCGTCGCGATCCTCAGCCTCGCACTCGTCGCGGGTGGCGCGCTTGTCGCGACCCCGGCATCCGCAGC
>Ga0247812_10001572_pt1 | contig 12874 bp, 9 predicted proteins | sample UWRJL149409B1_FD_178011 | JGI IMG/M metagenome (GOLD analysis project Ga0247812, IMG submission 178011) | Plant litter microbial communities from Arlington Agricultural Research Station in Wisconsin, United States - UWRJ-L149-409B-1 | ecosystem: Environmental > Terrestrial > Plant litter >...
GATTGGTAGCTGTCAGGTAGCTATCATAGACTATTTGAAGAAGAGAGCGGTGCATATCTTACTTTGGTTGGAAAAGCTCAGGATAGAAATTGAGAGTACAGCCTGGTGTTCTGTAATGTGAAAATATGTACCTTCGTGTTGAATTAGCGGATGGGTTTCCAATTCCAGTAGATCTCTACTGAGATTACAACACTAACCGCTATATATTCCGAAAAATAATCTCTATCCGCCTGGAAGGACTTAGATGTGTAGGTTGTTGATGCAAAATCAAGTTGCGAAATATTGCCATCAACGATCATGAATGCCCTCACAAACTTGTATTCACAGTTGTATCCACAGCCACTTGAGAAAACGCGTGCTGGACAGACGCGCTATTGTGCTCGCTAATTCCAATTCGGGTTTCCATTTCTGTATATAAATGTAATCGGCCGTTTGATGTGGTATTGACACAAAAAAGTATCTTGATTGGACTTGACTTTAACATGAGTGCTGTAAGCATTGAAACATAGACAAAGAGAGTTTTTAATCTCTATACAAATTGGTGGCTGGTCTAAAACCAACACTTCCCCCACAGAGTCTACTTCGACTCTTTCAGACATAATATCAGAAGGTCAGTAACTTCAAACAAAAACAACAACGCTCGCTTAAAATCAGGGGGTTCTCGCTGCCTCGCCTGTCAGGCAACGGAAACCACAAAAGTACAAGGCTACAGACATGCATTCAGCCTCCCCCCCTCTTCAACCATCGCCGGAAGTTAGACAACGCAAACGGGCAAAATTACGATGCCATCCGACGACTACAGCTCCAGCGTTGGCGGGGGTCTGAAGCTGAAAGGCGGCGCGTCCATCGCCAAACCCAGCGGCATCAAAAAGAAGAAGAAGAAGAAGACCGTAGCGTCTCAAGCAGCCTCAGACTCCAAAACCGAGGCGCTGCAAAAGGCGCTTGGTGAGGAAGATGCAGCGCAGAAGAAGAGCGGGAAGGGAGATGGAGATGCGGAGGAGGAGTTGAGCGAGGAGCAATTGAGGGATTTGGAGTATCGGAGTGGGGATGGCAAGACGGCGAGCGAGAGGGCGCATGAGGAGATGAGGCGGAGGAGGGTATGTTCACAATCCGCCCTCCCTTGTTTTTTCCGTTTTCTTTTTCCGGCTGGGGATATGCGGGATATGGCATTGGTGATTCGAAATATGTTTACTGATTTTTTTTGGTTACAGCTACAGGACCGACTTGCGAAGGAGGGTGTCAAGACACACAAGCAGCGAGTGGAAGAACTTAACAAGTATCTATCGAACCTCTCAGAACACCACGATATGCCACGAATCGGTCCTGGATAAGATGCCTTGGTCAGAGAAGGACCAAGGGAGAAGGGAGACACAGCGAGATGTGGAAAACAGAAGATGTGGGCTACCACTACAGGTTGTATATTGGGATTTCTGGCGCGGTTGTACTGTACCTTAGGAGTTTTGGGAAAGTGGGCGTTATCTACCATAGATGGAAATGAAGCCAGTGACGATAACACAACACTAGGGAATGGACGCTGCAGTACTTTAACATAAAAAAAAAGGATTTTCTGTTATTTCTGTTCATTCTACCTCTATATACAATATGCTAAAGGATAGAAGTTTCGCGGCCTTGCCGGTATTCCATGATCTCAACATAAGGCAAGAGCACCTCCGTTCACTTGGAAGAGGCTGTACTCCTTATTGCAAATGAAATCAAGGAGAATGCGTTGCTTTCAAAATTCACATTCTGCGGTTAAGATATTGCTAGTAACTTGATGTACATTAATAATATATGTTACTAACTTCCCGGTGGCCGGGGTTGTCTCTATTGGCACGTAACCGTATTATCCTTCAACTTTTGCATTTACCAACCATTATCTCAACCCAAGAATATCTTGAATCCCCCCTTGAAGCCGCATCAGAAAGGCACCAATAATGAGCCAGATGCTTCATTTATGCATCACAAATCAATATATCCATCGCCTGCTGCCATGCGGTCGTTGTGGTCGTAAAAGGAGTGACGTATTTAAAAATGACCCACGCTCCCACGCTATGCCCGTAACTCCATGCAATCAAATACTAAAATTACCGCTCATCTATACATCATAGTGTAAAAATCAAAGTACACCTATACCGTCAGTACTCTGACCTAATAGGGGATTTCGGGTCACAAACTCAAAGTCAAATATCCTCCAATGGCCAATATGAATGCCATGATTACACCCGTCCCTCCGGGCCCTCTGGTTGCATCATTAGTCTGCAAGCCAATGGAGCCTGATTTTGTCTTGCTAGCACCACCAGCAACAGTTTTATCTGCCGCACCTGCCTGAACTATGGTGGTTCGGGTTATTGTTGCAATGTCACCATTTGCACTCGTCGTTGTGAAAATGGCAATTGATGTGAGAGACTGCGGTATTTCTGTAGAGCTCGGAGGTGGAGAAGTAGTAATAGTCGGCGCTGTGATAATGTTAGATTCTCTTTGCGAAGATACAGTAAATGTAGAATTATAAATAACGGGAGAGCCCGCAGGATTTAAGGCAGATGATCCGTCAACTGTGATGTTGATGTTCGGACCACTCGAAAAAGACGTATTACTTAGAAGTTCTGAACTTGACGCAGTAATAGGTTCTTGTGTTACAACTGGCGCAGGAGGACCGGAAATGTAACTCGGAAAAGTAGCATTCGCCGCTGTCGTGGGCACAGATGTCACAAAAACCCCCAGACTCGTAGTCTTCAAACTCGGTAGGATTGTACAGGTAGGATTCACAAAATCAGATCTCGTATCCGATGGCCCAGAGCTTGAAGCTGGAGACAACGTGGAAGAAACCATCCGACCAGAAGCAACCGAATCAGAGCCAGAGCTACAAACTGGGCTTGGAATATGAGCCGTTGTAGGAAAAGTATTTGATTTTGAGGCACCAAAGCTTGAGTTCGATGAGTTAATAGGCTGGGATATCGCCAAAGAATTCATCGGAGCTGAAGCTATGGAGCTTATCTTCGTTGATACTAACCGATGAGACATCGCGGAAGAAGTCTTGGCATAAGAAGTTCCAGAACCCAAACTTCCCGAACTGGTAATAGAAGTCGAAAGGGGTTTGGAAATGGTAACCTCGGAGTTTACACTCGCGGGATTCGGGGACGCTATGAATGGCGACTGGGAAAAATCCGAAGACCTAGAGCTTATATCCACTGGGAAGGCAATAGGTAGACTGGATACTACACAAAGAGAAAGCAATTCCGTCGAGTGTGATACTCTCGCACCCGAAACATAAGCTCCCCTAAAAAGAGAAGTGTATTCCGAGGTGGCTGAGTCAAAACAAGTCGAATTCGCATAAGGAGCAAGAGTAGGAAATGGAAGAAATGAGGAGGTCGGTCCGAAAATGCTGCGCGCAATCACCCAACGAGTTTCTGTATACATACCTTTGGTAGGAGCTTCACTTGGTGTGGGTACTGAACTGTCCTTCGTCGTAGCGCTGGGTGGAATGTCTTTTGAAGTTTCGACGGGCGGAGGATTAGTGGTCGGACTAGGTGGTGTTGTAGAAGGAGAAGTAGTGGGAGATGCGCTGGGAGCTGTGGTTGGGGCCGTGGTGGGTTGGGTTGTTGAGGATGAAGTCGTAGGATTGGGGGGTGGTTGTGTTTCTGTAGTGATTGTACTTGAAGTAATGGATGTTGTCTCTGTGGTTGTGGCCGTGGCAGTAGTTTGAGTGGTTTCAGTGGTGAGGCCTCCTGGTGGTGCAACAGTTGTTCCATTCGTATTACTGGTTTCCTGCCTCTTCAAAAAGTTGACCAAACTACTCGCAGACTCCTCATTTTGTTCTTCTTCATCAGCCACTACCACTTTGGCCTCGTTATAAGCATCAATTTTGTAATTACTGAGATGCTTGCGCATACTATCGTGTAACGACGACGGTTCCCCTCCGGTGCTGGCGATAATTTCTTGGAATTTCTTCTGATCCTCCAGAGTTGGACTTCGTGGCACCCGGATTGGTGAGAGACCAGAGACCAAAGTCACAGCAACGAGGGATACCGTGAATATGGTGAAAATAAAGTGCCGAAGAAACAGCATTTTGTTGCAAGGCTTTCTTTCGGGCGCGGGCGATGTTCGCTTTTCGTCTAGTGCACAGTCGCCAGGAAAGTTACTACGCTTCACAATATTTCGCTCCACGTCTCTAATGTCATCTTCATTAGCAGTGTCCATCATGCTTTCAGACAAAGCTGGGCGAAGGCCAAATGGCCGGTGGGATATGGCAAGGTGGAGGGCTGAGGTGCAGGTTGGCGCAGAGAACCCCCAGATGTATAGATAGCTTGTGCGGTTTTGCGGAGGATCGGTGATTGAACGAGTGACAAATTGAACCAGAAACGAGAGTTGGTGAAGTCAATTGAAAGAAGTGACTTTGCTTCAGGTTTGGAGAGGGCTGAGGAAGGGATTTTGGCTAGGCCGCTATCATGACTAGGTTGTTTGGAAGGTAAGGCGCGCTTGGTCGAGCAATACGAGAAACGGTCGTCATGGCCACACTGGCGACGGCAAGATTTCACCACACCACCCACCAATGCTCTGCTGCCACACGGACTGCGACATGGCGTGTTTTGTAGAAAACCGCAATTGATCAGAAGCAGCAGCAGCAGCAGCAGAAGAAAAAGAAGAATGGAAAAATGTTCAAACTCACCAAATAAATGGATTGATCCAAGGTTCGTTCCCTCTTTCTTGCACTGGGGGTTGTTGGTTGTTTTATCAAGGATTTTCAACAAGGTGGAGGACAAGCAAGCAGCTGCAAGTATGGTGTGGTGCTTTGCGAGGGTAGCTGGTTAAGATATAGTTTCAACTGTATGATCGGCACCAGTACAAGAGGAGGAGAAGGGACGAGTTGAATACGAGATGCAGACCTGCCTACGTCAACAATAATAATAATAGCAATAATAATGGAAGTGGAAATGGAAATGGAAATGGATATACGAAGCAATACTAGTGGCGGACGAGGGAGTAGTAAGTACAGTAAGTAGTATTAGTAGTAAATAGTAGAGGAATGCATGTTGATTCTTTGAGCAAGTTCATACTAACTTAGCTATAAGCTATGCTACTTACAGTACAGTACCGTACCGTAAAGGACAGGAGGAAAGAAAACCGGTATATGAGGTGGATCCTGGTGCTATCCGTCAGTAGATTGAGGAGAGTAGACTCAGTAGAGAGATGGCCAACGCGCTAATCATTCATTCGGTTCCTGCAAGGACATCGGGACATCAGGACATCATCCATCAAGTAGCCAGTCACCATTATTGTAACTGTACTGTACTGCACTGCACTGCACTGCACTGCACTGCACTGCACTATGTTCCGTCCTGCGTGCCATCACCACTGCTCATATCTCGTGATGGTGCTCGTACCGTACAAACTAACAGACTGCAAAGCAAACCACAGCAACAGCAACAGTTGCAGTAACAATCAATGAAGCATTGTCGGAATGCTACCGGTAGTGCCAGCTTCTGCTCGACCCCCTCGTCCAGCGTCAACAGCTTGCCAATCGAACTCGTCATCGCCCAATTTTCTACATAGCTATTTCCAAACCTTTTGAACATATATAGTGATAGATATATACAGCTAATACAATCACCTACCTATACAACCATCAATCGCACTTCCAGCTGCCATAATCCTCAATTAAAAATAAAGGTCGAGTTTGTTTCCTGTCAAACACCAAACCTAAAGATCTTTAAAAACGCCACCTGCAATTCTAGGCCATCGATGGCGTAGCGATCCGCATGTCAGTGTCTCAAGTTCCCAGTTGCTGGAAACCTTGAATCTATGAATAGAAACTCAGCAAGGGTCCCTTCCCGTATCCTTCGTAAACACGTACTGTACTGAGCACCGAGCCTCTCGAACCACGACCTTGGCGAACCTCCTCGTCGACAGCTACCTAAAAGGTACGTACTGTGCAATTGAGATGGATTTGATTTCAGGAATAGCTAAAGATGGAATGCGTAGACATCGTCTACAGAGTCCGGCTTGACAATAATGCTAGAGCTGGCCATCACCCCCAGCCTGCTACTACTCTTTCCTTTCCACTCATCGGCTAACTGTCCGTACACCTCTTCATAAAAACCTACCAGATACGGTGATATAAGCACTTTGGAGGACTTGCGATTGAATTCTACTTCATGCTCATTGATTGATGATGAACTGCATTCTGGGCCTCCATGTGATCATAACTGTTTGAACAGGATCAAAAGTCAAACTATACTATACCAGGATACAACCTGCAATTCAATCACTTAGCATAGTTCACATAGTTCACATAAAATGTTAAACGTATTTCAAGATCTGATTCGACTTCTATGGAGCTTAGTTGCATTTTCAGATTCAATCCCCGGACCCCCGGAATCCCTTAATACATCCTACAAGAATGGAACTTCCATATCCTTCTCTCCCATCAAGCAAATCAGACAACGAGATGGACTCCAAGAAGATTCTAGCCAAGTCCTCACGACTTAGCCACATATCAAATCTTCCAGATACTTCTCCAAAAAGCCCCGGTGTCCGGAAATATAAGGGGGAATACATGTTCAACTTTTTTTTCTCTTTTTCAACCCTAACAAATGCCCGAGGTTGACCGTAAGTCCCTCCTTCCCACACGCCGAAATGGAAAACGAATTGAATAATGCCATGGGTATCGATCTCTGAAAATCATGAACGACCACATCAAACGCATAAAGAGTTCCCGCGCCGTCCTCTGAACTCCGAGAAATCAAACGAAAAGCTACAGGAAGCACGGGTGCTACATTTCATCATTCATCTTATGATGTATCTTGTGCAGGTCATCTTAAATTACCGTGCAGATTGAGGGATTTGGTCATCAGGAACCAGGTCCGGATTCTCTCGTTTGATGTCCATGCTCTTTCCTCTATTAAGCCTCTCTGTGGAAGCGGGGGGGCTCTTTGCCCTGTCTTTCTCCGCCTCCTCGCGTTTCTCTCTAATCTTTTTGAACCAGCCAAGTGGCCCTTTCTTATCTTCGCTTGGTATAGCAGAGTTGCTGTCGATGGCACTGTTTGGAAGAGCATTGTTTGTTGGAAAATCGGTTCCCAGGGTCAGAGGCTCGCCAGTTGAACTCTTTCTTGGACGTGCTGAACTCCCAATTGAGCTGGAACTTGCTCCAGCTCCAGCATCAGATCCAAAAGCCTTGGGTGGGCTTAATTGATTGTGATCATCACGCTCCTTTCGGCGGGATAGTCTCCATATGTTTTTCGATCGCTTTTCCTTCTGCTCGCTAGCTGCTGCCGCATCATCGGCATGATCAAGATCAGATTGGTCATTGAATGACGAGCGAGAGTGTAGTGAAGATACAGGTGACTCTTTTGGTTTTAGAGTTTGATCCGAAGAATGATGTGTGTCCGCAGGTCGAGATGGTAACTCTATTCCAAGATCATTCCGAGGAGTTTCATAGTTAGGCGCAGTAGTCGTATGATCAGACAGTGCTGGGCTCGACAGAATTGTCTCCAGTGGCCGGTTTTCTACAATATCATGCACGTCACCAGTAGGATGAAGTCCGGGTGACACTGAATCGGAACGGCTTTGGTGGAGGGAATGTGTTGAGCTCTGCGCACTTGGGTTTGAACTAGATGGAATTCTCTTTTTTCTTAGTTTGTTTGGCTTCCGTTCGCTTTCCACGGTTGGAGATCTTTGAAAGAAGCTGGAAACGTTCCGCTCTTTTGAAGGTGTCACGATTTCAGGATGCTTCTCTGAGTCTCCCAGCAACCTATCCTGGCTAGTGACTGTCGATGGGCCGTGAGATGATGATGCCAAACTTGGGGGACTAAGTAGTGAAGGGGGAAATGTAGATGAGGTAGGCGAGGCCCTGCGACCCATTGCAGCATTATGATCGGCCGGTGAAAGCCCCCTAGGTGCAACCGTTGACTGTGATGATAAATTGCCGATTGCTCCAACTGGTGATGGCGAACCGGAGTGTTTCTGCATTCTACCCTGAGCAATATTGGGAGATATTTTGGAAGGAACAGTATTGCTTCGATGCATTCCACCACTTGCCGTTTGAGAACCATATGTTGGGGTTGCTGGGCTTGGGGCTCCATTGGATTGTCGAGAATGTCTAGAGGACACTGATACATTTCTCCGCACTCCACCAAATTTTCTCACACTATCTGCCCCTGCGCTCGCATTCGAGGCGGATCTCCCAATGGTGTTACTATTTCTGGAAGGTGTTGTTGGGGTGCCTGCTCCACTTTGAACTTCATTTACAGTCTTCTCGTCTGCTTCTGTTCCCCTCATGCCTATTAAGAAATGGTCTTGGTTCTCAATCAGAAATATTAACACGTCTTGACTTAATCGATACTCAGGTGGCGACATATCATGCATTGGGTGTGAGAGCATTCCTGGTTGGAAAATTGCTGCTAGGTTTTGTGATGTCATGCGATTCTCGTCCGACTTAGATGCAAATACCGCTAAAAGGTCGAGAATATAGAGAAGCAATTGTCGATTGAGTGGCGGCAATTCTGTTATTAAGTGCTGGTAGGTAACGATAGCTGTATCAACGTCAAATCCCGAGTCGAGTTGAGTACCTTCATTGTCCCCAACAGCTTCCCTTGTATGTCCACGAAGCGGCGCTCGAAATCTATCATATAGATCCAACGGAACGATGGGTTCGGGAAGCTGGTTAAGATACCTCCGCAAAACATTTGCTGCATCGTGGACTGTATAACCAGCCCAGTCTAACCCCTTCCCATAGCGATCAGGCGAGTCAAAAATGGCAGCAAGCTCCTTAATACGCTTCGCTGATCCACTCAAACGGAAAATACCTTCTACATTAGTAGCTACATGTGTGTTAGTCGCAACATGTCTCAAAGCGGCAGCATACCACTTACCTTTCTCTTTTAGGTATACACCGCATTTAGCCACAACAATTGGAACATAGCCGTATATGTAGCTTTTCCCGTTCGCATCAACTAGTGATATGGCTACATTCGCATATGTGATGCTTGTTCGAAGTGGGATACCAAATATACCTGATGGTGGAACTATAATCGCACAACGTTTAGCTTCTAGTTTTGTAGATATTAAATGAGAACAACTTTGTAACAAGTGGGAGATGTAAAGTTTCTTTTTGGGGATGCGGGTTTCTTCTGCAAAACATGGTGCTTCGCTTATGCTTCTCAAAATTCCACTTCCAGGTCCTGCAGACTGGGCTGGATCATAAGAGCTAGATGTTGGACAGGGCAAGCTACTACTTGCCCGAACCCTGCTATTTGACAACTTCCGCCCAAAAGGAGTCTCGGCTTGGAATACCTGAGATTCAGAGTCTCCGCTACTTGTCTTTTCTAGGTATGATGGCCCTTGACCAGTGTCTGGTATGCCATCTAAGGTGGGTGAACTATCATCCATGGGGCTTTCGTGAAAGACAGACTCATAGTTGCGAAGAATTCTGGAAGCCGAGAGCTGAGAAGATCGCGCAACAGGAGAGAGGTAATTACCAGGTGCTTCTTGACTCTTCGCTGGCGGTCTGAACCCTTTCCACCACGATTTCAAACTCTGTTTTGTTGGAGGAGATGTTGCGGGGACAGGAGCAGGTTGAGGTTGCGCGTAAGGCTGTTGTGAGGAGGAAGGTGTTGGGATTTCAGTCCCCATTGTGAGCTTATAGGAGCAGGTCTGCTCTCTGCCGAAATAAAGGATCCGAGTGTTTGTAACTAGAGGTCCTTGGTTAATAAATAAATTGCCAAAGCAAGACTGGATCGTGGATGTATATACCCTATTCTTGGGATTGGCGATCGCGTTGACTTCAGTAGGTAAAGAGTAGTCAAACAGCTGGTATTGTGGCTTTGAAAACAGGAAGATGCCTGGAGGCAAGCAGGATGATCTGAGATTGTCAGGATGCGGATATCCAGGTATGGTCGCTGGGGGCGCAGCGCTTCAACGCGACCAGTGGAGAGCAATGGAGGAGGTTCGTGGTGATAGGGCGCGGGATATGATGTAAGGCAGAACTCCTGACCGAATAGATTGAATGTAGTGGTGTACCTGTTGCTGGTATGAAATTCGCCAGTGCCAGTGCGCGCGACGAGGTGCAAGATGGCTATTGCCAGTGAGTGGAGTTTGTGTTGCTGGTGTCTAATTTGGTGCTGGCGCTTGAGTTCTTGAGTTGGACCAAGGTTCGCCTTCCTTACAACTAGTCTGGATTCGGCCTTAGGCCAAGACGAGGTCTTTTGACCTCAAGCTTCAGGGCAATCTGATGACGAGTTGATCCCAGCGGATGAATAGATGTTGGCACAACAACACCATAAAAAGAGATGGGAGAAGAATCTATAACGTGTGTAGGTGTGATGCCGCGCCAAAAGCGATAATGTCTTTTGATGGCTGTCTAGAAGCTGTTTGAATGCTCATTCCTCTGGACGAAGCGACGTAAATAGCTCTACCAAGCCAAGCATGCTTGTACTGTGCCTGGCATACGTAGTAGGAACTTGGAACTGCATCCAACAGACAGTTACGTTAAATAACGTGAGAGACCTTGAAGAATCACCAGGGTCCAAGCATGAACAATATAATATCAAGATATCATAGCCGTATATTAATCACAATCTGTGATGAAGCTTGCTTGAGTAACGGTATAAAAAATATATATATATATGATAAAAATAAGTTTGTCGATATTGTAGTTCTATTACAGCACCAGTAGTGCTCAAGCCAAAATGGTATGCTGGGTCCACTTTTAAATTGATCAGTTTGACCTCATCAAGACCGAGTTAGGGACCGTCACTTTTTCACAATCCACGCAGCAACTCTAACGCCCTACAATACATTTCCTGCTACACTTTGATATCTGCAAGCCTATATACCTTCAATCCCCCTATTCTCCATCACTACAAAACCCCAAGTCATCAACATGGAAGGGTTGGTTACCAGACAATAACGAAGTTTGAACGGCTGTGCTAACATGTTGACAGACTCACAGCATCGGAGCAAAGAGAATTCCAATCTCGTATGGAGCGCAAGCAGATGAAGGAATTCATGGGCGTAAGTAATTTACTTCAAGTCGCGGAGCTAGCTCTTGCCAATTAGCAAGGCAAACAAAGCACGATGTTGCACAAATCCCCCAGCGAGCCACGAGGTAGAATTGAAGCCAGGCCGTCAGAACTGCTTATGGCATTGTGATGGCTGGGATATGGGTATGCTTTGGAACTATACGGCAGATACAATCTGCTTGGTGGCTCATTGTTACTTCTCCCGCGCAAAGTTCAACGCAAAGTTCAACGCTCGATGCTAACCCTTCTCCTCGCAGATGTTCTCCAACCTCGTCACCCACTGCTTTGACTCCTGCATCGACAACTTCACCACCAAATCGCTGGTGCAGCGCGAAACCGATTGCGTTAGCCGATGTGTACAAAAATTTATGGCGGGCAGCGAGAGGATCGGGCAAAGATTCCAAGAGCAACAGGCACAGATGATGAACCAGCCTCCCCCGGGACGATAGAGAAGCCTCAGATGAGCATGGTGGTCTAGATATAACTTTGGGAAAGCGGCAGATGTACGATAGGCGCGAATACCGGACGGGGATGTAAAGACAAAAAATTCTTGTACGGCGTTGAGTTGAAAGATGTCAACTACACCAGGCCATAGTGTTTAGAATGTAGGATGAGGAATGAGACCATATTCAGCTCCTTCAACGATTAAAGCCTGTTTAGCTATGACATATCACCAATGTGGGTACTGGTGAAGAGAACAAGGGACAGGCAGCTCGGGGTGAAATCGACGTCGACAGTTGACTCCCCCCATCTTACGCGAATATCATGCTCTCAGCTCACAAAACCAAAGGAGTGTGTCCTCCAGCATCCGTGCTTAGCCACTAATGATAAAGGAGCCTACAAGTACAACATACCCCATCACATGGGTTAGCAAATCCATTGCCTTGTACCTGTACCCAGTTCTCCGATAGAAGCGCTGCAACTCAAGGAAGTCCTGAGAAGCAGCTGCATCAAGTTTGGGATTATCCATGCGATTGCTTTAGTACTTTCCATGCCGGTGTGTGGACCTGGGTTTTTGGAACAAAATTACTATTCAAAGTGCAAGTGTACAACCTGATGTAGCGTTTTGAATTCATTTTGTAGCTTTTTATAACTTTATCTGTTCAACCTTCACGGCTCGTACCATTCATTATCTGCCGCTTTACGTCTCCCTTCCCTTGTCTTTCTTTCTTTTTTGGGGGTGGGCGGAGGGGGCCAAAACCCTTTCGGAAAGCTTTAGTATTGTTTAATGCCACCGGTAGCTTGTCCTACCTTACTATCACAGCTATGATATCTCCAGAGGCAGCTTTCAATAAAGGGCGTAACATTGCACGAATAGACTGCGATCTGAAGTGCAGGATTTTCATTACTGATTGCAGTATTTATCCAAGGGAAAGCAGATTAAAATATCAGCTTTGGGTTTGAAATGTCATTCATCGTCCAGCCTTAGTACTTGGGTTGTGTTGCAAACGAGACAGTGGCAACATACATATATGCAAGTTCGCATGCGGGAAGCTCACACCACATTGCGTGAAGCCTGGTAAACGTCAAAATCATACGTAACACCCCTTAGCAAAAAGGCAACATGCAACATGTGGGTGCATGCAGGAAGCTCACACCACGTTCTGAAGCCTCGTTGTATAAAATATAAATAGAAAGAGACCACACGCCCCAGCACCTTTGGTTTCGTTATGCTCCAAAATCGTTACCCCTCTTGCTTCAAAGCAATATCTATATACTTGAGAAGAAACCAAATTCCATAATATATATATCTATATCTATATCTATATCTATATCTATATCTATATACAAACATAGATATATATAAACAGAGGGGATTCAACTCGTGCTGAAGACTCTACAATTTCGATCGTCCCCAT
>Ga0247812_10001574_pt1 | contig 12862 bp, 14 predicted proteins | sample UWRJL149409B1_FD_178011 | JGI IMG/M metagenome (GOLD analysis project Ga0247812, IMG submission 178011) | Plant litter microbial communities from Arlington Agricultural Research Station in Wisconsin, United States - UWRJ-L149-409B-1 | ecosystem: Environmental > Terrestrial > Plant litter >...
CCTCGTGCTCTTCGGAACGGAGCTGCTCGAGCACATCCCCTCGCCCGCGATCGGGGCAGTGGTCGCCGTTGCCATCCTGCCGCTGCTCGGCATCCCCGAGTTCGTGTCGCTCTGGCGGAAGGCGCCCTTCGAGTTCGTCGTCGGAGCCGTCTGCTTCCTGGGCACGCTGCTGCTCGGCCCGATCCCCGGCATCCTGCTGGCATTCGTTCTGGCACTGATCAACCTCGCCAGGCGGGCGGCGAGCCCGGCGATCGACGTGCTCACCACTGCGGACTCGCCTCGGCACTCGCTGCTCCCCACCGACCCGCAGTTCACACCGACACTTCCGGGACTCGTGGTGCTGCGCTTCGCCGCCCCGCTGTTCTTCGCCAATGCGAGCACCTTCGAGGACGCGGTCCGCAAGGCTGTGCGAGCGGATGCGACGGTGCCGGTCACCGACGTCGTGCTCGATCTCGAGGCGGTCACCGACATCGACGTCACCGGTGCCGAGAGCTTCGAGTCGGCGAAAACGTGGCTCGGCGCGCAGGGTGTGCGGCTGCACTTCAGTCGGCTGCGGCCCGATCTCGAGCGCAAGCTCGACCACTTCGGACTGCTCGAGGGTGTTCCGGTGTTCGCCACCAACCGTGCGGCGATCGACGACGTCGCGGCCAACGATCCCGCCGCCGGCGGGCGACAGGAGGAATAGCCATGGGGCCGGCTATCGGAGAGATCCTCCCGCTCGCACTGGGCATCGCGATCAGCCCGATCCCGATCATCGCGGCGATCCTGATGCTGCTGTCGCCGCGGGCGAAGACCACCGGGGTCGGCTTCCTCGCCGGGTGGATCGTCGGCGTGGTCGCGGCGGTGACCGTCTTCACCCTCGTCTCCGCGCTGCTCCCGGACGACGACCCGGACGCGTCGAAGCCGATCGTCGGCGTCATCAAGATCGTGCTCGGAGTGCTCCTACTGCTGCTCGCCGTGAAACAGTGGCGGGCACGTCCCGGCGCGAACGAGACGGCCGCCATGCCGAAGTGGATGTCGGCCATCGACAGCATGACCCCGGCGAAGGCCCTCGTGCTGGGTTTCCTGCTCTCGGCGGTGAATCCGAAGAACCTGGTGATGGCGATCGGGGCCGGAGTGGTTGTTGGCGCCGCCGGGCTCGACGCGGGCGGGATCACGATCGTGCTCGCGGTGTTCACCCTGCTCGCGGTCTCGACGGTACTCGTGCCCGTCGTCGGCTACCTGCTCGCCTCATCGGCCGTGCGCGCACCGCTCGAGCGGCTCCGGGTCTGGCTGCAGCAGAACAACGCCACGGTGATGAGTGTGCTGCTGCTCGTGATCGGTGTGGTGTCGATCGGCAAGGGGCTCGGCAGCTTCTAAAAGCCGGCCGAATCCGCGATCGAATCGTTTGCCGCCCAGACAGGGTGACACCGAGACGACAAATCTGCGTTTCAGTGGCGTATGCGAAGAGGAGAACCATCATGACCCCACGATTCACCTACGGCCCCGTCGAGTTCCTGCTGATCGCGTTCGAGACCGACACCGTGCCGCGCTCGGTCGTCGAGGCGATCGAGGAACTGATCGAGGCGCGCACGATCCGCCTGCTCGACCTCGTGGTCGTCTCGCGCTCACCGGGTGGAGAGGTCACCGCGGTCGACATCGAAGACGTCAGCGAGGAGTACGGATTCGGTTCGATCGAGCTGGAGGCGACCGGGCTGGCCCCCGACGAGGACATCCAGGAACTGGGTGCCGATCTGCCTCCCGGCACCTCCGCGGTCCTGCTGGTGATCGAGCACCGCTGGGCGAAGTCCCTCGCTGAGCGCGTCGCCGAGGGCGGCGGCTACCTCATCCACTCGGAGCGGATCCCCGCGCCCGTCGTCAACGAACAGCTCGCCGCCCTCGGCGCGGGCGACTAGGAGCAGACCATGCCACTCTTTAGACGTTTCGGACGCCCCGGCCTCCTCGGGCTGGCCGCGCGCACCGCCGTGGTCGCGGGAACGGCCACGGCCGTCAGCGGCGGCATGATGCGCCACCAGCGCTCCCGCGCCGAGGACGACGCCGAGCGCGAGCAGTACGAGGCGCAACAGCAGCAGGCGCAGATCGATGCGGCTGCGAGCGCGGCGGTCGGGAACAGTGCGGCTCCCGCCGCGGAGCCCGACCTCGTCACCGAATTGAAGAAACTCGGCGCGCTGCACGAGCAGGGCGTGCTCTCCGACGCCGAATTCGCACAGGCCAAATCGAAACTGCTCGGCTGACACCGAGCGCCACATCTATAGAAGGGAAGATCATGGCAAAGGAATTCACAGGCAGGATCGAACTCGATGTTCGGGACTCGGTCTCCGACTGGAACGCATTCATCCCCGACAAGGCGCCGGCCGGTGCCCCGAACGTGCTCGTCGTGCTCTACGACGACACCGGGCAGGCGGCGTGGTCGCCCTACGGGGGCCGCATCCAGATGCCGACGATGCAGCGGCTCGCCGACCGCGGCCTCACCTACACCCAGTGGCACACGACGGCGCTCTGCTCGCCCACCCGGTCGACGGTGCTCACCGGCCGCAACCACCACGCCAACGGCTTCGCCACCATCTCGGAGTCGTCGACGGGATTCCCCGGGTACAACTCGCACATCCCGCCCGAGAACGTGCCCATGGCGCACCTGCTGCGCGACGCCGGCTGGGCCACGTTCTGGGTCGGCAAGAACCACAACGTGCCCATCGACGAGTGGACGGCCGGATCGTCGCGCAAGAACTGGCCGCTCGCCCAGGGCTTCGACCGCTTCTACGGTTTCATCGGCGGCGAGACCAACAACTGGTATCCCTCGCTCGCCGAGGACAACCACTACATCGACCAGCCCTACCTGCCGGAGGACGGCTACCACCTGTCAAAGGATCTCGCCGACCAGGCGCTCAAGATGATCCGCGACGTGAAGCAGACCGAGCCGGAGAAGCCCTGGTACCTGTGGTTCTGCCCGGGCGCGAACCACGCGCCGCACCACGCGCCGCAGGAGTACATCGACAAGTACAAGGGTGCCTTCGACGACGGCTACGAGGTCTACCGGGAGTGGGTGCTCGCGCGGATGATCGAGAGGGGCGTGCTCCCCGAGGGCACCGAGCTCACGCCGCTGAACCCGATGCCCGAGGGCACGTACACGCAGACCGACTACGTGCGGCCCTGGGACGACCTCAACGACGAGGAGAAGGGCATGTTCTCGCGCATGGCCGAGGTCTTCGCCGGTTTCTCCGAGTACACCGACGCCCAGGTGGGCCGCATCGTCGACTACCTCGAGGAGTCCGGCCAGCTGGAGAACACGCTCATCGTGTACTGCGCCGACAACGGGGCCTCCGGCGAGGGGTCGCCGAACGGCTCGGTGAACGAGGGCAAGATCTTCGGCGGCTACCCCGACGACGAGGCCGACAACCTGCGCATGGTCGACAAGCTCGGCAGTCCGGACACCTACAACCACTACCCGACCGGGTGGGCCGCCGCATTCTCCACCCCGTACCGGATGTTCAAGCGGTACACCTACCAGGGCGGGGTCTGCGATCCGCTGGTGCTCTCCTGGCCGGCCGGTATCGCGTCCCAGGGCGAGGTGCGCAACCAGTACCACCACTCCACCGACATCGTGGCGACCATTCTCGACGTGTGCGGGCTCCAGCTGCCGGAGCAGTACGGCGGCGTCACCCAGCGTCCGCTCGACGGGGTCTCGATGCGCTACTCCTTCGACGCGGCCGACGCGCCGACGGGCAAGGAGACGCAGTACTACGAGATGCTCGGAAACCGCGGGATCTGGCACAAAGGGTGGAAAGCGGTGACGGAGCACGGGCCCATGGCGGGCACGAGCGGCTTCGAGAACGACACCTGGCAGCTGTTCCACACCGACGTCGACCGGTCGGAGGCGCACGACCTCGCGGCGGAGCGGCCCGAGAAGCTCGAGGAACTCAAGGCGCTCTGGCTCGAGGAGGCGAAGCGCAACAACGTACTGCCGCTGAACGACCTGCAGATCATCGGAAACCCGAAGGACTTCGAGACGTTCATCAACATGGAGTTCCACGTCCCCGTGCCGGAGTCGGGACAGTACACCTACTACCCGGGTACCTCCGAAGTGCCGGAGCGCTCGGCCGCGAACACGCACGGGGTGTCGTACTCGGTGCTCGCCGAGGTCGACCTCACCCCGCAGAGCGAGGGCGTCATCTTCGCCCACGGCTCGAGGTTCGGCGGGCACGCCCTGTTCCTCAAGGACGGTCAGGTCGTGTACGTCTACAACTTCCTCGGCATCCCGCCGGTGTACCGGGTGGCGGCGGCGGTGCCGACCTCCGGCCCGCACATCCTCGGTGTCTCGTTCACCAAGGAGGGCACGGGAGAGTATCGGGAGGGGGTCGGCCCGCTGAAGCTGTTCATCGACGACCAGCAGGTCGCCGAGACGCAGATCCGCACCGTGCTCGGCCACTTCTCGCTCTGCGGCGAGGGGCTCTGCATCGGCTACGACTCCGGCGACGCGGTGGCCGCGGACTACGCGGGGCAGCGCTTCGAGTTCACCGGTGGCGAGATCAAGAAGGTGGTCTTCGATATAGCGGATGACGCCTACGTCGACCTCGAAGCGCACCTGGCGGCTGCGATGTCCCGCGACTGACCGTCCGGCACCCGCACTCGCGGCATATTGCTCTCCATTCGCGCGACAAAGAGCAATATGCCGCGAGTCGTCGGTGGGGTGTCCCCACGTTCCTGAGCGCGCGCTGTGTGTGGTCTCCGCGCCGGAACATGCGTGCGGGGGTACGGGTTGTACCCAGCAGAGTCGCGATCGCTGCAGCCAGCGGCGCACGCGAGAAAGGGAACAACTCCATGACAACCGAGTACAGCAAGACCGCGCAGGCGGTCTCGAGCCTCACCCCCACGCAGTACCGCGTGACCCAGGAGGCGGAGACCGAGCCCGCGTTCCGCAACCGCTACTGGGACAACAAGCAGTCGGGCATCTACGTCGATGTCGTGTCGGGGGAGCCGCTGTTCGCGTCCACCGACAAGTACGACAGCCAGTCGGGATGGCCCAGTTTCACGGTGCCCATCGAACCCGCTAACGTCGTCATGAAGCAGGATCGCCAGTTCGGTATGGTGCGCACCGAGGTGCGCTCCACCCACGGCGACAGCCATCTCGGACACGTGTTCACCGACGGCCCGCCGGAGAGTGGCGGTCTCCGGTACTGCATCAACTCGGCCGCACTGCGATTCATCGCGGTCGACGATCTCGAAGACGAGGGCTACGGAGACTTCCGCAGCCTGTTCACAAGCAAGGAGGCCACACGATGAGTGCAACATTTGAGAAGGCGACGCTGGCAGGCGGCTGCTTCTGGGGCGTCGAGGAGCTCGTGCGCAAGCGCGAGGGCGTCATCTCCACCCGTGTCGGCTACACAGGAGGCGACACCCCGAACGCCACCTACCGCAACCACGGCGACCACGCCGAGGCGATCGAGATCACCTACGACCCCGAGAAGACGAACTTCCGCGAGCTGCTCGAGTTCTTCTTCCAGATCCACGACCCGTCGACGAAGGACCGCCAGGGCAACGACCGCGGCCGCAGCTACCGCTCCGCGATCTACTACGCCGACGCGGAGCAGGAGCGGGTCGCGCGCGACACCATCGCCGACGTGGACGCGTCGGGACTCTGGCCCGGCGCTGTGGTGACCGAGGTCGAGCCCGTCGGAGACTTCTGGCTGGCCGAGGACGAGCACCAGGACTACCTGCAGAACTACCCCAATGGCTACACCTGCCACTACGTGCGACCCGGTTGGAAGCTGCCGCGTCGCGAGCAGGTCGCGAGCTAGCAGCACCGTATACGACGCCCGTCCTCCGACAATGCTCGGAGGGCGGGCGTTCTTCGTGCTCGTTCACCCAGTGGCCGTGTGGAGTGCACCGGGAATTCGCTTCCACCGAGTGTGCTGATCGATGGGTATTCCTCCCGATCGTCACATCCTCTGGAGCAGACACGTGATTCATTCGACTTCCCGCCGCCGCCGCGCGGCACTGACGCTGGGAGCGGTCGCCACCGCGGCCTCCTTCGCGCTCACCCTCGGCCCGGCAGCCGCCTTCGCCGCGACGCCCGACGACGTCGAGAAGAACGGCGGTGCCGCCCGCAGCATCGACGACAGCACGCAACTGCTGATGGACTCGATCCAGGACGGCCCGGCCAAGAACGTCATCCTGCTCATCGGCGACGGCATGGGCGACAGCGAGATCACCTCGGCCCGCAACTACGCCTACGGCGCAGGCGGAATCCTCCCGGGCATCGACGCCCTCCCGCTCACCGGCCAGTACACGACCTACTCGCTCGACAAGAGCGGCAAGCCCGACTACGTGCCCGACTCGGCGGCGACCGGATCGGCCTGGGCCACCGGCACGAAGACCTACGACAACGCCATCTCGGTCGACATCGCGAACACGGCGCAGGACACCCTGATCGAGATCGCCAAGGCGAACGGCATGAAGACCGGAAACGTCTCCACCGCCGAGCTGCAGGACGCCACTCCGGCGGTGCTCGCCGCTCACGTGGCCGCGCGCAGCTGCTACGGCCCCGACACGGTCACCCAGTGCGGCGCAGACGCCCTCGACCAGGGTGGTCTCGGCTCGATCAGCGAGCAGATCATCGGCACCCGCGCCGACCTCACCCTCGGTGGCGGAGCGGCCTCCTTCACCCAGGCGGCTCGCGCCGGCCAGTGGCAGGGCGACGCGCTCTTCACGCAGGCCGCGGACCGTGGCTACCAGGTCGTGCGCAACGCCGCCGACCTCGCCGCCGTCACCGTCGCCGACCAGGCGCAGCCCGTGCTCGGAACCTTCACGGACGGCAACTTCCCGACCCGCTTCGCCGCGACCACGGCGACGATCGGCGGAGCGGACCTCGCCCCGGTGACCTGCCAGCCCAACCCGGCACGTCTGACCACCGACCTCTCGCTGCGCTCGCTGACCGAGAAGTCGATCGACCTGCTCGACAATGAGAACGGCTTCTTCCTGCAGGTCGAGGGCGCCTCGATCGACAAGCGCGACCACAGCGCGGACGCCTGTGGCCAGATCGGTGAACTGCTCGACCTCGACGAGGCCGTGCAGGCCGCGCTCGACTTCGCCATCGCGGACGGCAACACCATGGTGCTCGTCACCGCCGACCACGCCCACACGAGCCAGATCGTCGACTCGACCCCGCCCGCGACGCTGAGCACCGCGCTCACCACCGTCGACGGCAGCGTTATGAAGATCGCGTACGGAACCGCCGCCGCCGGCGGATCGCAGCAGCACACGGGCAGCCAGCTCCGTGTCGCCGGCTACGGACCCGGAGCAGCGAACGTCGTCGGCCTGATCGACCAGACCGACAACTTCTTCACGATCGTCAACGCACTCGAGCTCGACCGCGACCTCGACGCTCTGAGCGCCGCCGCCGCGATCACCGCCCCGGCCGAGGTCAAGCCGAGCACCGAGTTCACCGCCACCGCCACCGGATTCGCCGGGGACCGCCAGGTCACCGCCGAGCTGAACGGCGAGCCGGTCGAGAACGGACTGATCGACGTCATCGACGGCCAGGCCGCCTACGCCTACACGGCTCCCGCGGCCCTCGGCCCCGTGACCGTCACCCTGACGGGTGTGCAGAGCGGCGTCGTCGTGACGGCGACGGTCACCGTCGCCGCCGACGCCGCGGCACCCGCACCCGCCCCCGGCACCGGGGACCCGGCAGCCGGAGCAGGCGCGACCCCCGGATCCAACTCCGGCCCGCTCGCACTGACCGGCGCGTCCGTGCTGCCCGCCCTTCTGCTGGCGCTCATGCTCGCGGTCACCGGTGGAGTGCTCGTTGCTCGCCGCAAGCGCGACAACGGCCTCATCGGCGCATCGATCCCGTTGAACTAGTCACACGAGAACACGGAGGCGCGGGTCCGCATCGGACCCGCGCCTCTGGCGTTGCCGGGGTGTCCGGCCGCGGGGCCGGTTCGGTTCTCAGCGGCTGAGCCGGAGCTCGCGCAGCCCGCGCAGGTTCACCGCCGCCCAGGAGCGGAAGGGACGCCACCCGTCGGCGATCTCGGCGCGGGGACGCAGCGTGCCGTAGCGCTCGGCGATCTCCGCGTCGAGCCTGGCCTCGTTCTCGGGCAGCACGTCGGGCGAGTTCGCGCCGCGGATCAGCACGAGCTCGGCGGCGAAGGGCCCGAGGCCCGTGATCTGCCGCACCTCCCGCAGCGCGTCGTCTGACGGGAGGCTCCTCAGGCGGGCGCCGCCCAGTCGGGAATCGATGGCCGCCTCCGCCACCGCGTGGAGGTACTCCAGCTTGCGGCCGGGCAGGTCGACCTCGATCCTGCGGAGGACCTCGGGCGCGGGGAAGGCGCCGTCGTCACCGTAGTGACTCTGGAGCGTCGCCTTCAGTGTCGCGGCCTGGCCCATCTGCATCCGCTGGCTCAGAACGGCCCAGACGGCGGCCTCGTACGGCGAGTAGAAACCGCACGGGCGCAGGCCCGGGAACCGCTCCTGCGCCTCGGCGATCACGGGGTCGCGGAGCGCCACCTCCGGCCAGGCTGCCGCGTCGATGTCGAGCGAGAGGAACCGGCGCACCTGCTCCGTCGCGGCGGCCAGATCGCCGGATCCCGTGACGGCGATCCGCGCCGACCCGCCCTGCTGCGTGACGGTGGCGTCGACCCGCTGCCAGTCGGTATCGCAGAGGAAGACCGACTGCACGACGTCGTCGGGGCCGCCGGCCGGCAGCGCGGCCGGGGCGAAACCCTCCCAGAACTGCCTGCTGGTTCTCAGCGACCAGGGCCCGGAGACCTCGTGCAGTGTCTCGAGAGTGCGGGGCATGCGCTATGCCCGGTCGTGGAGGGTGATCTGGTAGCCGTCGAGGTCGGCGAAGGTGAAGGTGCGGCCGAACGGGCCGTCGATGGGTGCCGAGGTGATGGTGACCCCGTCGGCGAGCAGTGCGTCGTGCACCTGCTGCGCGTCGGGCGCGTGCATCCAGATGCCCACGCCGAGTCCGAGTGGTGCCCCCGAGTCGAGGTCGATGCCGGGCAGTGGGCCGCGCACGGCGAACGCGGCGGGTGCGGTGCCGAAGACGGCCGCGTGCGGCGGGCCGTCCTGCCGGGGGAAGCCGAGGTACTTCTCGTAGAACGCGGCTGCGCGGGGCACGTCGCGCACCTGGAGGGAGATGAAGCCGGGACCGGAAGTCGTCATGATGTTCTCCTTGTTGATGTCAGTTAGTTGACATACAAGAACTGTATGTCAGAATACTGACATGAGTCAAGACGCACCCGGAATCGACCTGGAGACCTCGCTGGGCTACCTCCTCAAAGAGGCGTCCAGTGCCCTGCGCTCGGCGATGGAGGCCGTGCTCCGCCCCCTCGGCATGACCATCACGCACTACTCTGCCCTCGAGCTGCTCGCCCAGCGGCCAGGTCTGTCCAACTCCGAGCTCGCGCGCGGGGCGTTCGTCTCGCGGCAGTCGATGAATGTGCTGCTGCAGACGATGGAGAAGGACGGTCTCGTCGAGCGGGAGGATCAGGCCGCCGTCGGCCGGGCTCTTCCCACCGAGCTCACCGCAGCCGGGCGTCGAAAGCTAGCCGTGGCGAGTGCCGCAGTGAAGGGTGTCGAGAACCGCATGAAGTCGACGCTCGACGACGCGGAGCAGCGGCAGCTCCGGGCGCTGCTCGCGCGCTGCGTGGTGTCGCTCACCGAGTGACGCGACTCACTGGTGTGAGTGCGCGGCTGAGGTGAATGTCATTCGAGAATAGCTCGAAGTCTGGCAGTCTCCCGTGAGTCCGCGTGGGCAAATCCGCGGAATAATCACGAAAATGCTGATCTGAAGGGGATTCGCAGTCGCGCCGCGCAGGTGTAAAACGATACGTTTCCTCGAGTCCCGGTGATGTCACCCGATTCCGCCGTGGACACCGTTCGAACGCCCGGCCGAGACCACCCCGAATGTCTCGCGCTCCGTACGCTCGGCGTGCTCGAGAACGACCGGCCCGGTTACCCGACCGTGCGCCACGAATACAACGCTCTCGCCTCTTTCGGCGACCCTAGGAGAGCCACCATTAACGTCACGAGAATACTCACTGTCGCGCTCGCAACCGGAATCCTTGCTGCCGGCGCATCCGCTGTCACGGCAACGGCCCCCGCAAACGCGCACACCCCGGAGGTGTCGGCGACCTGCTCCACCCTCACCGTCGCGCTGACGAACTACAGCAATGACAAGAAGCCCAACAGCATCACGGTGTCGATCGACGCCGAGACCGTGGAGGAGGCGCGCTTCGGCTCGTCCTTCGACGCGACCTACCCCCTGGGCGACACGACCGTCGCCCACGACTACCTCGTCAGGATCGACGCACCCGGAAAGGACTACGACCGCGAATTCGCCGGCAGCAGTGTTCCGTGCGAGGCCGAGGTCGCGCCAGACGCGAGTGCAGCGCTCGCCGTGACACCCGCGACCTGCGACACGACAGGCACCCTGGTGCTCGGGGAGTCGAAGAATGCAACCTGGGGCGAGCCGACGGCTACCACCGGCCCCGCGAAGTTCTCGGTGACGGCCACGGCCGACGAGGATCACGCGTTCTCCGACGGTGCACGGACCAAGACCTTCACCGGTGCGATCGAGGGCAGGCTCGACCCCGCCGAGGCTCCCTGCGCGAGCGTGGTCGTGGTACCCGAGCGCCCGGCTCCCGCCGTCGTCGTCACCGACGAGACCGCACGCGACTGCGACTCCCTGACGCAGACGACGACCACGACCACCACCACGACCGGATGGCGGCTCGACGAGACCGCGAACGTCTGGGTGCCGACCCCCGCCGTCGTCACGACCACGAACGCCACTGTGCCGGTCGCCGCCGCCGAGTGCCCCACCGTGGAGACCCCGCCGACCGGCTCGACGACGCCGCCCACGCCGTCCACCCCCGCCGACGTCACCTCGCGTGACGTGCCGGTCGAGGCACTGGCCACTACCGGTTCGAACGCCGGTGCGGTCGCACCGATCGGCGCGGCACTCCTGCTCGCCGGGATGCTCCTCGTGATCGGTCGTCGCGTGCACGGGATCCGCACCGCACACCGCGACTAGCGAGCGGATGGGGATCGGGCGCAAAGCGCTCTGACTGGCACCACCGGGGTCATGCGCACGCCCACGCGAACTGGGATGATCGCTGGTATGTCCACTTCCGAGCCATTCATGCCGTTCCACGAGCCGGCCGCCGAGCCCGATCCCCGGGAGCGCGACATCGACGGCGACGCCGATGTCGTGCCCGTCCGTGAGACCAGCAGCCCCGAGGAGATCGCGGCCGCCGAGGCGGAATGGGCGCGCGCACCGAAGCCGGCGTTCCGCACTCCGACGCCCGGTGCGCGCCTCACCGCGGACGAGCTGGGGGACGACCTGGACGCCTAGCGCATCGATCCCCGTGCGTCGGTCGTGCATCCGTGCGACCCTTGCTGCATGGATCTCGAGGTGGTGCCCGGCCTCACCATCCCGGCCTCGGAGCTCGGCTGGAAGTTCTCGCGATCCTCCGGTCCGGGCGGCCAGCACGTCAACACCTCGGACAGCCGGGTGCAGCTGACCTGGAGCATCGCGGAATCGACTGCGGTGGACGACGACCAGCGGGCGGTGCTGCTCACCCGGCTCGGTCGGCGACTCGTCGCCGGCGCGATCACCGTCACGGTGTCGCAGCAGCGCTCCCAGCTGCGCAACCGCGAGACCGCCCTCGAGAATCTCGCCGGACTCGTGCGCGACGCGCTCGCGCCGCCCGCAGCCCTGCGCCGCGCGACCCGACCCACCCGCGGCTCGACACGGCGGCATCTCGTGGCGAAGAAGCAGCGGTCCGCGACCAAGCAGCAGCGGCAGCGGCCCTCGGGGGAGTAGCGCGCCGTCGTGACGACGGGCCAGTACTCTCCCATCGGAACCGAACCGGAGGCCGAACCGTGGGCTACTTCATCCTGGTCATCGCTCAGGCGATCGTGCTGCCGATCGTCTCCGGCAGCATCCATCTCGCGGTGCTCGGAGGCGATCCGGTGCTGGTGTTCGGCACATGGTGGGTGTTCTGGGGAGTCGGCACGCGTCTCCTCGTCGCGGGCGTCGCGCAGATCTCGGGCAAGGGGCGGACCGCGGCGATCCTCGGGGCGACCGCACCGAGCGTGCAGGAGCAGCAACTCACCCGCGAACTCGGTGCCGCCAACATCGCGATGGGCCTCGCCGGGCTCTTCGCGCTCGTACCGGGCTGGGCGCTGCCCGCTGGGCTCGCCGGCGGCGTCTTCCTACTGATCGCGGGTTTGATGCACGTGCCGAAGTGGCACAAGAACGCGGAGGAGACCCTCGCCACCTACACGGACCTGGTTGTGGGAGTGGCGGTGATCGTGCTCGCCGTCTCGACCGTCGTCGGGGCGTGACGGGGCGCGCGACGCCTCCCGGCAGGTCGTGAGTTGCGGCGGTTAGAATCAGGGATCCTCTCACCCCGGACGAGGCGATCAGAGGACGAATACCGAAGTGAATCCCACGGCCCCCGCGAACAGCAGCGACGAGGCCCGGCTCATTGAAGCGGATGCGGCGGATCTCGCCGAGACGAGGGTCTCGATCCAGCCGCACGGCGTGCTGCTCGCCGCGCGGGCGGACGGCCTGCGCATCAGCCACGCCTCCCAGAACTCCGACCGGGAACTCGGTATCGGCACCGCCGACCTCCTCGGCAGCGACCTCGGCACCGTGTTCGGCAACGACTGGATCGAGGCGAACCGGAGCACTCTCGACGGCACCGAGATGCACCGCCACCCCATAGCGGCCACTGTCGCCGGGCGCGCCTTCGACGTCATCGTGCACCGCAGCGCGGAGTCCGTGGTGCTCGAGCTGGAGCCGTCCGGCCTCCGGCCCGGTCACGAGGAGGCGCTCGCCGTCTACCGCGCC
>Ga0247812_10001577_pt1 | contig 12856 bp, 11 predicted proteins | sample UWRJL149409B1_FD_178011 | JGI IMG/M metagenome (GOLD analysis project Ga0247812, IMG submission 178011) | Plant litter microbial communities from Arlington Agricultural Research Station in Wisconsin, United States - UWRJ-L149-409B-1 | ecosystem: Environmental > Terrestrial > Plant litter >...
ATGGTTAGCATTCGAGAGAGCCGGTGACAGTTCATCTCGAGTTCATCTGGACCCGACGAAGTCAGGTATGCCGTGGGGGGCGATCGTGAGACCGACCCCTGATGTGTGGCCGATTCGCTGCCCGTCTACACCACGAAGGCACGACACGGGCACACGACAGAGCGCACACCTGCAAAATACTATCCCCGCCACGGCTGGCGGTCAAATGGTTTCGCCTGCAGCGGAGTGCTATCGGCCGCGTTTCGCGAGGGCCCACGCCCCGAGCACCGCTCCCCCGGCGAGCAGCGCCGCGCCGAGCACGAAGGGGCTGAGCGCGTAGCCGCCGATGAAGAGCGCGAACCAGGCCAGATCGCCGCGCACGAACATGTACCCGACGGCGCCGACGAGGAGCATCACCCCGTAAGCGGATGCGACGGCCAGGGCCGCGTGCAGACCGGGAGTCGCGCGCGCACTCGCCCGGATTATCGCGACGAAGGTCGTGACACAGGAGGCGAGCACCATCGCCGGTCCGAGCAACGGACCCGCATCCGCTTGAAAGACCACGTCGACGTCGAGGGCCAGACTCACGAAGCCCCAGAGGGCGATGACCGCGGCCGCGTAGGTGACCGTGGCCAGCACGGCGAGCATGCGCGGGTCGGGCGGCGGCGGGAGGTTCTGCGGGGCGGACATGGCGCTAGTTGCGGCGCGCTGCTTCCTTCTCGCGCATGTACTCGTCGAGCGCCTCGGAGTTGCGCTCCTTGACGCGGCGTCCGCGGCGGGCGAGGATCGCGCCGGCCCAGAGTGCGACCTCGCGCGAGGTGAGCGCTGCGGCGATGGTGAACGGGTTCGAGAGGCTGACGCGGTACAGCTCGGCGGCCGCTGCGGGGGTCTCGAGCACGAGGCCGTTGGCCACGAGCACGGCGGTGACCGTTCCGAAGTAGACGAAGAGGCCGACGAGGATGCTGCCGAAGACGTAGAGCCACCAGCCGCCGCGGTTCACGAGCAGCGCGAGCACGATGAAGCCGACCAGGAAGAACAGGGTGGGCACGTAGAACGACGGCTGCGCCAGGAAGCCGAGGTTGAGCTGGCCCGAGTACGACGTGTAGATGATCGACATCACGATGAAGAAGATCACGGAGAAGGCGACCGTGGCGAGCAGGCCGACGATCACGCCGAACGCGCGGTTGCTCTTCTTCACCGGCGCGGTGGGGTTGTTCACGTAGACGTACTGCGGCGGGGTGGGGGTCGCGGCGGCCTGTTCGCGCTCCGGCTCGCGGTCGGGCGTCTTCGCCACGACCGGGGTCTCCTCGATGACGGCGGTGTGGTTGCCCTCGTCCACGTACTCGGAGTCGGAGTCGGCGACGACGATCTCCTCGGGCTCCTCCGGAAGCGGCTCGTCGGCCGCCGGCGCGGCGTGCTCCGGCTCGACGGTGGCCTCGACGGTGCGGTCGGACGCGGTGCGGTCGGGCAGCGGTGTGCCCGGCTCCACGCGCTCGGGCTCCGGCGGCTCGACGAGGCTGTCGTAGACGGGGCTCTCACCTGTGGGGGTGGTCTGGTCGTTGTTCTTATCGGCCATCGAAATACTCCCTACACAGGCCGGTCGGCCTTCCCAATTGGTCGGCTAACTCTACCAATCGGGTCAGCTGTGGAGCGGGAGTGGCGCGCCCGTGGTAGTGGATCGTGCGTGCTGCGGGTGAGCGGATGCCGTCGCGGCGGGGCTACGGGGTGGTGGTGACCTGCTCGCCCTCGACCACGTCGGCGTCCTCGGGGAAGATCGGCTGCGTCGGGTCGAGGAGCACGTACACGCTGCCGTCGATGCTGGCGGTGTAGACGCCGGCATCTGACGACATCGTCAGTCCCTTGACCAGATAGAGCCGGGTCCCTCCCTGCAGGGCATCGAGGAAATCGAGCAGTGCGCCCTGGTCTCCGGTCACCGACAGGTTGATGTCGATGTAGATGAACTCGCTCTCGTCGGTCGAAGCCGGGTCGGCACCTTCCGCAGGAGCGGAGGCGATGAAGGGGCTCGCTCCTCCGACGTTGATGGATGCGACAGAGACGCCCGACGCGAGCTCGAGGTCGTGGAGCTGGCCGAGGAAGGTCGAGAGGTCTCCCGACGGAGGTACCGCGGCCTGGAGCTCGGCCAGCTCGCCTCGGTAGCTCGCGATGTTCGCGAACTCCTCCTTGATCTGAGCGAGCCGAGCCTCGTGGCCGGCGTTCTGCGCTTCGACCGACTCGCGCTGGGCGTCGTCGGCTGCGGCCGTCGCCAGCAACGGGGACGCACCGATGAACCATCCCATCGCGAGCACGGCGGCCATCACGATGGAGGCGCCGATGACCCAGAGCCTGTTGTTGGTGATCATTTCTGGGTGTCCTCGTCAGTTGCGGGTTCGGCAAAGCGGTTGGTCAGGACCTCGGCGTCGAAGTGCATGACGATTCCCACCGTGTACATTCCCGAATCGTCGAGAGACACGGTTCCGGGTGCGCCGTCCACAAACCCGGTGACGTTGGAGAGCGATACCAGCCACGCCTGCACGTCGGGCAGCGAGCCGGATGTTCCCGTGAAGGTGAGCTGACCGATCCTCTCGCCCTCCAACGGCATTGTGGACTCCGAATACGCTGCCTGAGGAGTTGCCGCCTCAGCGGCGAAGGTCACTATCGAGGTGCCGGGCGGAAGGCTCGCCTGGATCTCCGCGATGTACGACTTCCAGTTGATCTCGGTCGACATGCCGAGGCTCCGAGCCGCCTCCGCCTTTGCGATCATTCCGGTGACCTGTCGCACTTCGGAGAACTCAGCCTGCTTCGCCAGGAGCGTCGCCGTGCGGTCGTTGGCAGACGCCAGCTCCCCCGCGCTCGTTGCGGCGAGCAGCGTGCTGGCGGCAACCCCGGCGCCGGCGATGACGACGGCGAGAAGGACCAGCAAGACGAGCATGCGCCGAAGCGATTTGGCCTTGATCCCGAGAGCGACCTCAGGAGGGAGCAGGTTGGCTCTCGGAGGAACGGCGACAACGGTGCTGACGAGCGAGCGGGCGTCGATGCTCATGCCGCACTTCCAATCGCGAGACCGAGCGCCACGTTCAGACCACGAGTGTCGTTCGTGCCGTCCAGCGATTTCGGGGCCGCAATCGTCGCGAAGGGGTTCGCGACGCTGACCGGAATTCGAGTGATCTCGCTCAGCGCGTCCGTGAATCCGATGAGGGCGGACCCGCCCCCGCTCACCACTATGGCTGTGTACGGCTCGTTCTGGTGGGTGTTGGCGAAGTAGGCAAGGGTGTTGCGCAAGCTGTTGAGCAGTTCGCCGGTGACCTCGCGAATGATCTGCACGACGGGCTGATACTCCAGCGGAGTATCGCTGTTGCCCAGTCCGAGGGCCAACTTCGCCGACTCCGCCTGGGCGGGTGTCAGCTGCAGCTTGGTGACGAGAGCTTCGGTGAGGTCCGCTCCGCCGGTCGCGATAATCCGCACGAAGTGTGGGATTCCGTCGTTGCAGACGATCACATTGGTCGTCTTGGCGCCGATATCGATGTACGCGACGTTGCCAGCCTGACTATCGACCCGCGTCAGAGCGAATGGAATCAGATCGACGCCGACTGCGGTGAGCCCGGCCTTCTCCACGGCCCTGACGTTCGAGAGTACGGAGTCCTTGACGGCCGCGATCAGCAACCCGTTCATGACGGGACCGCTATCGGTCGCGGACTCCGAGATCGGGTAGAAGTCGAGGAGCGCGTCGACCACCGGCACGGGAAGCAGGTCCTGGACGTAGGAGGGAAGCGACTCCTTCATCTCTTTGATGCTGAGCTTCGGAATGGTGAGATCACGCACCAACACTTTGGAATTCCCCACACCGAGAATCACCTCTTTGCTTCGGAACTTTCCGGCTGCCCACAGCTGTTTGAGGCTCTCGGCCACCGTGTTGAGCTCTGCGGTCTCACCACTCACCACCGCCCCTTCCGGCAGCCGCACCTCGTGATAGCGGAGCACCGTCGGCTTGGCTTTCGCAGAACTGCTCACCTCGACGGCGCGGATGAACTCCGTCCCGATATCGAGACCCACTACTGATGCACCCATGTTCCTGCCTCCCCTAAACCAGACCGGTGAAGGACAGATAGTTGCGCGCTATCCCCTCACCGAAAAAAATGCCGACAAATGCTCCGGCGATCATCCATGGCCCGAAGGGTATGGCGGTCTTCCTTCCCGCCCCTCGCAACGAGACGATCAGAATCGAGAACACTCCCCCGAGAAGGAATGCCGCAAAGGCGCCCACGACGAGCGCTCCCCAGCCCGTCCACCCGAGGTAGAGACCAAGCACGCCGGCGAGTTTGACGTCGCCGAATCCCATGCCCCCGGGATAGGCGAATGCGAGCGCGAAGTAGAAGGCGAACATCGCCGCCCCGCCGATCGCCGCTCCGATGAGCTGATCCGGTCGAAAATCGACCAAGCCTGCGGCGGCCAAGAGAACAGCTCCCACCACGTACGACGGCAGCACGATAGCGTTCGGCAGCCGCCGGGTATCGAGATCGATCATGAACAGCGCGACCCCGATGGCCGAGAAATAGAGGAAGGCGGCCAGTTCGATCAGGAAGGCAGCCAGCGTGGTAGCGGCAACGAATGTGCTCTCGGAAGAGCGGCTCAGCATCCACGCCGCGACGCTGGCGAACAGCACACCCGTTGCGAGCTCGACCAGCGGATAGCGCCGGGAAATCGGCGCCGCGCAATTCCGGCATCTTCCGCGGAGCGCTATCCACGAGACGACCGGAACATTGTCGCCGGGACGGATGCGCGCGCCACAGCTGGGGCACGCGCTCGGCGGAGACACGATCGACTTACCAGCCGGCACGCGGTAGATGACCACGTTGAGGAATGACCCGATCAGGAGGCCGAGTACTCCGACAGCGGCGACGAAGAACGTCGCCCAGGTTGTTGTCTCCAGCTCGTTCATGGTGCGATCGCGCTGCCATCGGGGTTGTACGCGGTCTTCGACTCGACCAGCACGCTGATTCCGTACGTAGTAGACACCGGGGAAAGGAATTTCGGCGGCGCGACAAACCGGAATCGCTCGTCGTAGCGGTAGTTCTTCGCGTAGCCGTTGGTACCGTTCCGGACGATTCCACGGAACTTCTGAGACATTGCTCCCTTTACGGTCAGCGTTCCCTGCGACCCACCCTTGTCGTAGTTCTGGACCTGAATAGTGTGGAGTACGGACACCATGGCCGCGTTGATCTCCCGGTTGTCCGGTAGGAGCGACGCATAGCTGTATGCCGTGCAGTTGTTGTTTCGATCTGTCGCAGTGCAGGTGCGGGAGACGGGATTCCACACCCACACCGCACCCTGTCCGACAAGTCCAAGGACGTTCGCCTCGGGATTGACGTACTTGATGTCCCCCGTCACGTACACATAGTTCTCCGTGCTGATCGTCATCTGTGCATTGACAGTACCTTCGACGAACAGGTCGCCGTTCGTGCAGCCGTAGCTCGTGGATACGGACGTCACGTACTCGCCGGCGCGCGGATATCCGACTCCATTGCCCGACGAGCACGTCGACGACGTGAACCGTGACGGACGCGCGGTCGACAGCCAGAAGTTGGGATTGGTCGAGGCAGCCGACGTCGCTGTGCCGGTCGGAACGTTCTGGACGAAGATGAGGTTCTTCTCGAGTGCCGGTATCCGCTGGCCGTCGACATGCCCCAAGGTGTTGGCAACACTGTTATTGGAGTTCACCGTGCCGCACATTGTGGGCGTCGTGCCGGATACCGGGGCGGGGTTCGCCCCAGTGCTGAACGCGATCTGAGTCTTCTTGGTCCAGGGCGACCAGACCGTCATTGTCCCGTCGTTGTGGAATGTGATCTTCGTGGGGCCGGTATACAGGCAGCCCGGCCTGGCGACAGTAGCGGGGAGGTCTGTACGGACTTCGTCGCGCATGTTGCCGTTCGTCGGCGGGAGATCGAGGACCTTGGCTGTGGTGGGCTTCCCCTTGTCGAACACCTCGGTGGCCGAGCAGGTCTGACTCAACGAGTTGATGCGCTTGTATCTCATGAGATTCGGGTTGGTCCCGGGATTCCATCCGGTGGTCACGACCCCGTAGAACTTCGCCTCGCAGACGCGCATGATGTCGTTGCTGTGCACCGGTCCGTAGAGCGCGTCACCAGAACCGAAAGCAATGTCGGAGCAGTCGGCGTTACGTCCGTTCCACGCGTAGACGACGCATCCGGTCTTTCCGCTGATGTCGGGGTCCTGAATCTCGTACATCGTGTAATACAGGTAGTCGATGAATCCCTTCTGCTTCAGGTCGACGACCACACTCCGGGTCACGTTGCCGACTCGTCCTGTCGATCGCACCTTCAGCACACCGGTGTCGGCGTAGGCGCCGTTGTCCACCTCGTACCGGTACGCGGCGCCTTCCGCTGAATTCTCGATGTACGACCAACTGCCCGTCACTCCCGAGCCGAATGCCGGATTGTCGGGATCCGTGTTTGCGAACTCGCTGTCGGCGCTGAATGCCGCCGAGGCGTTACCTGTGCGGTAGTACGTGTTGTCATCGGCGATTCGGCTCTTGTAGTCCTCGATCCCGGCGTAGGCCGCGGCGATTGCTCCGTTCCAGTTCTCGTCGGTCTTCGCCTTCACAACACCACTCACCGAGACCGAGAGAGTGAATGTGAGCAGGAGCATAAGGACGGCGGAGATGCCGATCACCATCGCCATCGCGATGCCCTCGTCATCGCGCGCACCTGGCAGCCTGACTTTCAATGCTCGGATCCACATCATGGCGCGATCTCCTCGGTGAAGCCCAGGTTGGGAATGCCGACCGTGTTGCGCAGAGTCACAGCGTGGTTCGAGTCGGTGAGACTTGTCTGGACAGTGAGATTCAACTTGACGGAGACGACATCGCGTCGCGCGGTCTCGTTGAGACCGTCCACCGGCATGGTCTTGCTCGCGCCGTCTATGCCGACGTAGGTGAACGGCGGCGCAACGCCCGTCGCCTGGGGCGCAACCGTCTGAGCAAGCGTCCGGGTGAGGAATGGTGTGGCGCTCCTGTAGTCCGGGAATTGCCAGTACGTGTTCCCGAGGTCGGTGGCGCGCCACCGCGACTCGACGAGTGCGCCCGTGTTCCGATCCACCCGGAGTCGGATCATCACCGGCTGCTGCTCCGCGGACTCGAGATTGATGTACGCGTACAGAACCATGTCGTCGGCCTTGGCTACGACGAACACCGGATCGCTCACGGTAGTTCCCATGATCGGGTTCTCCGTGCCCGCCCGGACGACGCGAGTCGCCTCGTTCATCGCAGTCGAGACGGCTTTGGTATTCGCTGTGAGATCGCGGCTGAGAGCCACTGTCTTCAGGGTCGCGATGTACAGGCCGGAGACGATCACGAGGAGTATTCCGAAGAGGGAGACGGCGACGAGCAGCTCGATGAGCGTGATTCCGTCGTCGTGGCGAACTCGGCGTCGCAAGAGTCTCATGGCGCCGGCACCGTGCGGGGATCGAGCGTCACGAGGTCTCCGGTCTTGATGTTCCTCGTCAGCGGCGCGATCGACGACGCTCCGAGTTGGCTGCTCTGCTGGCCCGAACTCGCGCCGACGTAGAGCGCCCATGTGCCGTAGGGCAGAGCAACAGTCGACGTCGCAGTTGTGATTTTCGGGAAGGTGTAGATCCGTTGAGTCGCGCATCCCGGGTCGCCCGTCGGCGAGGTAAACTGCGGCACCGCGGTAAGGAACTTGCCAATAGCCGAGCCGCTCACCGTCAGCACCCCCATCGGCACATTGACGGGCGAACTGCCGCCGGGGAGCAACGTGACCACGGGTTCGCCGACACCGATCGCCCCGTCGGCCGCGGGCGTCTGCCACTCGACCGGGTTGGGCGAGAGGCAACCGAGATTCGTCTCGACCGCCTTGATATAACGCCCCGCAACGACGGTGTACCCATCGGTGAACGGGAAGAGCGACGCCGTCGAACCGGCGATCACCGGGCTGTTATTGGTGTTGACGTAGGTGGCTTCGATGTTGGACGGCATCAGGGGCGTCGTGGCTGCGTTCGACGCGTAGCGGAGGCTGTACCTGGCTGCTGCGTCGAATGAGAAACCAGCGGATGAGGTCTCGCCCGCCTTGACCGAGATGATCGTCGACGACGGCGACAGGCCTTGAAGAGAGTCCACGCTGCCGACTCTCGAAATCGAGACCGTGTAGGTTCCCGGAACCACTTTGAGGATGTAACTGCAGCCTTCGCGATCAGTCGGCAAGATGGTCTCGGTGATGGCCCGGGCGGTATTCGGTGAGACCACTGTCGGCACCGCCGATACGACGATGCCCTCGTTGCCGACGTTGTTGGCGTTGAGCACGGAGACCAGAATCGTGCCGAGGCCGGGCGTATTGATGCGGTCGTTCGGCGCGAGCAGCGTGTCGAGACGAACTGGCTTCGCCCCGGAACGCATGCCCTCCCACTCGACCTCGATGTTCACGCTCTTGTACTGGAGGGAGCCGCCGACGGTGGAGTCGGCGGCACCGCACTGCGCTCCCGCGTCGGTACCCGTCTCCCACTCCGAGTGGAAGTCGAGCGTGTAGGTGATGCCGTCGATCGGCGTCTCTTGCGAGTAACTCGTGACGCTGAACACGTTCTCGAGCGATCTGGCAGCGTCGAGCGCCTCCGAGGCCAGGTTGGACGCGACTTCTTTAGAGCGCGCATCCTTCGTCAAGGTGAGGATGTTCGTGAGGGTGTACGCGACACCGACAGCCACAATGGCGAAGACCATCATCGCGACGATTACCTCGATGAGGGAGAGGCCGGAGTCGTCAACCCTTAGGCGCGCGCGGATTGTCTTCATGTGGTCACCCCCTGAATCGGTCGAACGCTGTCAGTTGCCTTAAGACGCAAAGTGGGGCGCATAAAGCTATGCGCCCCACTTTGTCACTTAGGAACTACTCGCAGGGCTTGTCCTCAACTCCGCCTTCAGCAGTGACGCTCTTGATCGCGGCATCCTCAGCAGCACCGATCTCGCTGTGCTTGCCCTCGATGCAGAAGTCGGTGCCGGCACCGGTGGGCGCAGGATCGAGTGCCAGGGTGACATTGGATGTAGGCGTGTAGCCCCACTCCTTGAGCGACGCAGCCATCGTGGCGGTGGTCAGATCTGCAGCGTCGGGGTTGTCCGTGTAGTACGCGAGGATCGCGGTCTTCGCATTGGTGAGGTCGGAGGTGACGGCCGACTTCTTCGCGTTGTCCTGCACGCCGAGGAAAACAGGGATGGCGATCGCGGCGAGGATGCCGATGATCAGCACGACGACCAGGAGCTCGATGAGGGTGAATCCCTCTTCGCGCTTGAGGCCGGCACGGCGGTCGTTGAGTGCCTTGTTGGCTTTGATAAACATGATTTTTCCTGTCGTTTAATGAGTAGCGAACAGGGCCCCCGAAGAACTTCGACCCCCGCGTTAATGGTCGGTTACGGTACCGAAACCGGGTATCCCCTGAGAGGGGTACATGCGGGGTACGCGCACCCCCAATTCGGGGTTCGACCGGGACTTTAGCTACAGAATGTCACTCAATGAGCGTGAAGATACTGAAGATCGGCAGGTACAGTGCCACGATCATCCCGCCGACGACGACGCCGAGAAAGGCGATCATCAGCGGCTCGATCATGGCGGTGAGCTGCTCGGTCACGGCCTGCACCTCGTCGTCGTAGAAGTCGGCGATTTTTCCCAGCATCTGCTCGAGTGCGCCGGCGTCTTCGCCTACGGAAACCATCTGCGTCACCATCGGCGGGAACACGGACTCCTTGCTCAACGGCTCGGCTATCGAGCGCCCCTGGCGCACGCCTTCCGCGACGTTCTTGAGCGCCTTCTCGATCACCATGTTGCCCGAGGTCTCGCCGACAATCTGAAGCACCTGGAGGATCGGCACACCGGCCGAGAGCATGCTGGAGAAGTTCCGGCTGAAGCGCGCGATGGCGATCTTGTTCATCAGCGTTCCGAACACGGGGAGCTTCAGCTTCAGTGGATCGAGGAAGGAACGCACTCGCTCGGTGTTCTTGTTGCGGCCCCACCAGATGGAGAAGGCGATGACAGCGACGGCGAGTACTGGTCCGACGAAGATCATGCCCTCCGACAGCCAGACGAGCATCTGTGTGGGAAGGGGCAGTTGACCGCCGAAGCCCTCGAACATGGTCTTGAATATCGGCACGATGAAGATGAGCATGCCGACCACGGCCAGGAGCGCCATGATCAACACGATCACCGGGTAGGTCAGGGCCGACTTGATCGTCGCTTTGAGCTTCACCTCCGACTCGAAGTTCTTCGCTACCGCCATCAGCGACTCGTCGAGGAATCCGCCGGTCTCACCGGCTCGAATGAGGCTGATCATGATGGGTGGGAACTCCCGCTCGTGCTTCGACAGGGAGTCGGAGAGTGCCCCGCCGTTCTCGACGTCCTTCGATACGGACCGGAGGATTTCTGCGAGGGTCTTGTTCTCCGTCTGGTCCGCCAGGATCGTCAGAGTGCGCAGCAGCGACAGGCCGGACCCGATCATCGTCGCCATCTGACGACTCATCACGGAGAGGTCCTTGAGTCCGACCTTCGCCTTGAGGCCGCCGATGTTGATTTCGCGCTGTAGCCCCTTACCTGACGAGGCCTCCTTGATGGTGATCGGGGACACCCCCATCACGCGGAGTCGGGACGCTACTGCGCCCTCGGTCGCCGCGTCTATACGGCCCTTGACGGCCTTCCCGGACTTGTCACGGCCCGTATAGGCGAATGTCTGTGGGGTAGTCGCGGACATCAGCGCAGGGTTGTCGGTGAGAACTGGTCACCGAAGTCGATGCCGTTGGCCATCGGAGTGCCCATACCGGCCCCGGGATCGGTTCGGTGGATCATCTGGGCCAGGCCCTCGATGTCGTGCGCCTTCTCCATTGCCGCGTGGTGGGAGATCTTCCCTTGGTCGACGAGCTCCGCGAGATGCTGGTCGAGGGTGAACATGCCGAGGTCTTTACCTGCCTGGAGAGCGGATGTGATCTGGTAGGTCTTGCCCTCGCGAATCAGATTCGAGATGGCTGGGGTGGTGATCATCACCTCGGTCGCAACCACGCGACCCGTTCCACTCGCGTGCTTGACGAGGGTCTGGCAGACGACACCTTGAAGCGTCGCTGCCAACTGGGCGCGAATCTGCCCCTGCTGGTGTGGCGGGAAGACGTCGATGACGCGGTCGATCGTCTGGGCGGCCGACTGCGTGTGGAGTGTCGCGAACACGAGGTGGCCGGTCTCCGCGGCGGTCAGCGCTACGGAGATCGTTTCGAGGTCCCGGAGCTCGCCGATCAGGATCACGTCGGGGTCCTGACGCAGAACGTGCTTCAGCGCACTGGTGAAGCTGTGGGTGTCCTCACCGACTTCGCGCTGATTCACGAGCGACTTCTTGTTCTCGTGCATGAACTCGATGGGGTCCTCGACGGTCACCACGTGGTCCGCGCGAGTGCGGTTCACCAGGTCGATCAGCGCGGCGAGCGTCGTCGATTTTCCCGAACCGGTGGGTCCCGTGACGAGAACGAGACCGCGCGGGAGCCCGGCGAACTTGCCGATCGAGTCGGGCACACCCAGCTCGCCGAGTTGCTTGATCTTCGTTGGGATGAGGCGGAAAGCCGCGCCCATCGCGCCGCGCTGCTGGTAGACGTTCACGCGGAAACGGGACTGCTCGGAGAGCCGATACGCGAAGTCGAGTTCGAGTTCCTTCTCGAACTTCTCACGCTGCGCCTCCGACATGATGCTGTGCAGAACGGTGGCGAGCTTCACGTCGTCCCAGACCGTCGTGTCCGGCGCGGGCTCGAGACTCCCGTCGACACGGATCATCGGGTGCGATTTCGCCGTGATGTGGAGGTCGGATGCCTTGAGCGCGACGACGGCATTGAGTGCGGCCACGAGGTCGAGGTCGCTGCCTTCCTCACCCAGACCAAGTTCGGAAGTGGATTCCTCGGCGGTGTCGGTCGCGGTCGAGTCAGCGGAGGGACGAGCGTGGGCACCCGATCGGAAGGCGAGACCCGCGAACGGATCGGGAGAGGGATCCGCAGCGGGCTCGTTGACCGCGGAGGCAGCGGCGGGAGCGATCACAGCCTCCTCCACCGGCGGGGTCGCAGCAGGCGGGGCCGCGGGCGTCGCCGCAGGGAAGGCGAACACCGTCGTCGGCGTCTCCTCGTCGAAGGCGGGGGCGGGCGCCGGGGCGGGAGCAGCGGCGGACGCCTCGAACGTGGGAGCCGGCGCGGCATCCCACGGCATCGGCGGCGCGGGCGCCTCGAAAGCGGGCGCCTCGAAGACCTGCTCGTCGAACGCGGGCGGGGCGAACGCGGTGGGGTCGAAGACCGGCGGCGCGAAGACGGGCGGCGGTGCGTCGAAGGGGATCGCCGAGGCGGTCGGCGGCGCAAAGGCGGAGGGATCGAAGACGGGCGGGGCCGCGGCCGGGGGCGGGAAGTCCGCGGGGGCGAAGGAGGCCGGGGCGGGCGGGGCCATGTCGTCGAGGTCGAAGGGTGTGGAGTGGGCCACGGGCGGTGCGAAGTCGTCGAGGTTGAACGGAGTGCTGGCACTGGCCGGCGTGGGCGGAGCGAAGTCGTCCAGGTTGAACGGAGTGCTGGCGCTCGCGGGCGTCGGCGGCGCGAAGTCGTCGAAGTTGAACGGCGCACCCGAGGGGCTGCCCAGGTCGAAGACCCCGGTCGACGGTGCCGGAGCCGTCGGGTCGAACTTGATCTCCGGGTAGGCCGAATCGGCGTACGCGGCCTCGGCGGCCGGGCTCGGCGCGGGGAAGGGCTTCGAGGTGGGCGGCGGCGCGTTCAGGTAGCTGGCGGCGGGCGGAACCTGCCCGAAGTCCGGCGACACCGAGGGGCTCTCGGCCGCACGCCGACCCCGGCGTCCCGCGG
>Ga0247812_10001579_pt1 | contig 12847 bp, 13 predicted proteins | sample UWRJL149409B1_FD_178011 | JGI IMG/M metagenome (GOLD analysis project Ga0247812, IMG submission 178011) | Plant litter microbial communities from Arlington Agricultural Research Station in Wisconsin, United States - UWRJ-L149-409B-1 | ecosystem: Environmental > Terrestrial > Plant litter >...
AAGTTACCTCCAACAAAGAATTGACGAGGCATGATGGCGATTGGTGAGTAGAGAAGCTTAGTATAGAATTTAGAAAGTGGTGAAGAGTAGGTTTACAAATGATGTTGTAGGTTTAGGATAGAAAGACTTTCGGTATGATTCGGGGTGGACAAGGTGGAAGCTGAACTATGGTGGGACTACAATACACTACTGTATTCTTTTCCACCCCGCGCCGCCAAGACATGTCAACGCCAGTTGCAAGGACGAAAAACAAAATTCTGATCCATTTGTGTTTTCCACTTGCATCTCTTTCCCCACCACAGCTCAACAATATTACAGAAGTACTCTACATACGACGGCAGTGTTTTGGTTTGGTTTTGGTTTGGTTTGGTATAACACAGTCGTCACAAAAGGACATACCACCCTGGTGGGGCTTTACAATCCATTCCTGTCCCACGTTCTGAACTTCTGGATATGGATATTAACATTGGCATTGGCATTGGCGCTGGCATTGGGTAGGTTAGATCCCAACCCAGCTGAGATGGGATTTCTCCTTTGCTACTTTCATTATCTTTCGTACTATGATTCGATACTTTGGATCCATATGATTTCGTATCAAGGCAATAGAGTCCCTGGCATGGCACTCGCTTGACTCCGTGAAACCAGCATCATCGCATCTCCTCCTAGACATGTCTGCAAGTGCATTGAATAGAGGTCTAGGTGGTTTGCTATAGATCCTGTATGTACCTCTCAAGCCTCCTTCCTATTCGTATAGTGCAGTGTTTGTTGTATTGCAATGCAATGCAACAGCTGCCATATATGGAGCAAACAAGTGGACCATTTTCTTGATGCTTCATTACACCATCCTAATAAATAAACGGCTTGTTCAAATCTCAATTTCTTGGGTTCCCACTTTTCAAACCAGGCTTGTCTGCTTCAATCTGGTTGAGGCACTTTACGAGACCATGCCAAAGAGGTCATACTTCGCATGTCAGAACCAGTCACAGCATGCCAGCACCTTCATTGGTAGAGATGTTCGGTTTTTTGGGCTTGGGCATCTATGCAACCATAATCCTATAACAAAACCCGAGCTATCAAACCACCATATAAAGAGTTTGGGCTCGTACCTACTTGTTTTGTATCAGGGGAGCACGGGAGAAATTCAGTCTCACATCTTTTCTTGCGAGGCACATGACCTGAGAAATCTTTGTTTTCTGAACAGTTTTGCTTCTGATGTCAGGATCGTGGCATTACTATCTGGTATCATGACAGTCATTAATCATCATGGAAAGATCAGCTCCTGGCTATATGCTGTCAACCCAAACCCCCCAACCAATCTCCAATGGACGCCAATTTCTTTTCCATATCCAGAAACCCTCATAAATACATGAACTCCAACGACCTCAATTCCAATCCAAAACTGCTCAAATAGCAAACAGACTGGGTTACAGCATTTCCATTAACACCACGCCAATCACTATCAAGGCACAAACGTAAGAGCTGGATCCCTTAGTCCGAGTATCTCTGGGCATCACGTAAGACGCGTACCGGATTATTATCGCCGGTAATCACGGTAACCATCAGGGCTAGGTGAATACCGACGAGGAGAAGGTGCTGGAGAGAAAGGGTTGGGACTGAATATGATCCTTGGCTCGGTAGCCCTCCGATGTTCCATATAGTCCTCAACCTCCTGTCTTCGTCTCTCCTCTCGCCTCAATCCCTCGTACCGAAGGTCATCGCGGTGACGTAGATCATCAATGTACCTCTCATCAATGATAAGTGGTTCAGAACGGCGGTGTTCGTATCGATCTGGATAGCCATACGAGACCAATGGAGGCTCGTAGATATCCGGTCGTACATATGTCACAATAGGTAGGGCTGGTTCAACGACTGGAATAGGGCGCACGGCTGGAACTCGATCAACCCCATATCGTGCGGCATCGGCATCGACTTTGCCAGCCTGATAGGCAGCTGCAACTGGGTCGAATTCCGGAATGCCCCTTGGGACTTCAGGAACGTAATTCGGCCGGGGGCCACCACCAAATGGAGGAACACTAATAGGATCGAGGAGCACCGGGTCCGGTGGTATATGGTCTTGGATGTAGAGAGGGGCCCTGCGGATACGGCTGTGGGAACGAGTGCGTCCTCGCCGGCCGTGGCTATATCTCCTATTTCGATGATCTGACCTAGAGGAGATGGAAGTATCGTGCGAGCTGGTATAACTATATCGACTATCAGTGTCGGAATCATAACCATCAGAAGAGCTCTCGTAGTATTTCTTTCCGTGGTTTTTCTTGCGATTTCTGCCTGGCTTGACGGCTTTAATGTTCCCTCCAGAGAGTTGTATTGCACCAGATCCAATGGGGGCTGCACCTCCTGGAGGTGGAGGTGGTTGAGCTTGAGCTTGCGGTGTGTTTATTTTCGGGGCCTTATCCTGCTTCCTCTTCTCAAGGGCCGTATAGACACTCTTGGGGTCAGCATCTTGCTTTAGGGAACGCCTACAATAGCAAGTAATTGTCGTCGTCTCCCTTCCAGGACCAGTTTTGAGTGGCCTGATCTTTTGTTCAAGCTGAACAAGGGTCCATTCAAAATACGGGTCAGTGTCGTTATCGTTTAACTGCTCGAGTAGTTTGTTGACCTGCCCTAACTGGAAGTGTTGCAAACCTAGTTTCTTGTCCGAAACTGAGCCTTTCCTGCACCCACTCAACTTTTTTATCTGCCGGGCGATTTCTTCCTGAGTAAGTGAATCTCTGGTGAACTCAGCTAAGGCCCAGGTAGATTTTTCCTTCTTAGCATCCCGAGGCTGAACTTTTCGAATGGTGTGCGCTTCATAGGAGGTGAGGGCTTTCCTATAATCAGACTCATTACGGAGGGCATCTTTTGGCGTAGGTGTGAGGTCCGAAACTCGAATAGCGTTAGGAGACTTAACTTTTTGCTGTTGAGGAGGCCCAGGAGGTCCAGGAGGACGGGGAGGAGGTGGTGGTCCACCGCCGGGGCCTCCACTGCCAATTGGAGGAGGACGTCCGAATGGTCCTGGTCCAGGAGGGCCGTTTCCAACTCTCAAAGGGGGTGGAGGGGGAGGAGGAGGATGAGGATGCGACATTATCGATAAAATATATCACAATACCACCACGTCTAGTCAACGTCTTATGATGAAGCCTAAGCAAAGAAGGCCGTGTCACTAAAGTGTCTCTCAGTAACCTTAGCCAGTCAACTTAGACCGCAAAACCGGATACGGTCAAAGGCAGGATTGGTCAAGAGATGGAACGACCCGGGGTATGATGAGATCTCTGAAGATCATGAATCCGAATTTTCCAGCTGGCGGGCGCGAGGCTATAAATCCCAAATAGCAACGTAGAGCCTCATATCACGACGGGGAGATTCTGATTTGATTGGAAAATAGGGCGGTCAACGTGGTAACAGTTTTTGGTGTGGATGGGGACACTTGTACGAACTTATACTTTGCGCAGGGTGTATTTAGAGCCCTTGGATTATGATCTTACTAAATGGTACGTTAGAAGGTGGGGTTCGGGTTTGGTTGTCGTTTTTCACTGTACTGGGATGGAAAGCATTATATGCGGGGCTACTTATTGCATGCTGCACTCTTTCACATACAGCAGCAACCTTAGCTCCGTACACATACATCCATACAGCACGGAATACCAACAACCCATGCTCACCGAGTAGATGCACGAATGCGATGCTTCTGAAGTACAGCATAAAGATCGGCCACTACTAAATGTCACTAACCTAGAGTCTATCGATACTCCATACTCCATACATTATACTCCGGACTTTATATTCTACTAAACTTCAACATCCAGTTTCTCTGATGCTATCTCCTCTGCTTCCCAGGCTACCATGCTCTCTGTTGAGAATACAGTCAGAGCGGCCCGTCTCTCAGCGCCGCCCGGTGGAGGAGAGTTAAGGTTGCTGCTCGCAGGGCCAATGAAGGTGACGGCAACTCCAAGGCGTCCAACATTGGTCCTAGCCCTTTTCCCTCAATACAGCCGGGCACAGCCATATTCGAGTAGGACGATGATCAATGGCTTTGTCTAATAACCTTACTGACAATCTGTCAGCACTAGCCACGATAGCCATGTTAAGAGAAGAAACCCGGCTCATGCAGCTTCGTTGTTGACCCATGTCAATAGTCTTCAATTTAAGCAACTTTTGTACTGTAGCCAAAGGTCGATCCGTGCAGAGCATACGTTGTTATCATTGTCATCATATGGTGCGTCTATCTATCGATATTCAGTATGCTGAATGGTCTTTCTTCCACGACCGAGCCATTGAAATTGAAGGTTGCTTCTACGCCCGTTCCGCCAGCCTCTTCAATCTCCCGCAGTGGCCTACTTGCCCATGGAATTTAGCCTCGTTTGTTCTCAGATCGTGTGCATTGTTGTCCTTGGATCAATATACTTTTTGCGAGCAGAAAAGCTTGAGCTGATTTGACCACAAGTTCCAATGGTCTTCCTCATGTGTTCTTTGTGCAACCGTTATCCATCGACTCTCTGATGCCGATTTACAAAGTCTACATAAGCTCTCTCGTCTAGGTTATGCTGGAGTTCACTAAATCATGTGAACTATTAGCCTTCTGCGGTACATCGTGTCGCAAATTTTCAGCTTCCCATAAAATTACTACCTATCACTCTGATAAAAGACCTACGGACCACAAATCTCTCAAGTATTGAGGGATCGATCGGTAGCTGACACTCATGTAACTTGGCTTTCCGAATCCGAGCATCCGTAAGTCCGGCTGAAACTCAAATGCAACCATGTTGTCGGCATGTGCATCTCACTACATCTGAGGAAACATAGGCCATTCAACTGAAACTTTTGTCTAAATCAGGTCTAGAAAAGCAAACATAGAACCCCGCACCAGGAAAGTTACTACTCGAGCTACTTGTGCCACAGCAACCCCTCTATAAGTCAACTGGGCTTGTTCTCGTCCCGAGAAACGCACCAATTCAACCAATCACCAGTTTCTCGGGGCCTGTTCTAGCAGCTGACTCAAAGAACTATTAAAAGCCATATTCTATTACTCGTAGATTCTACACTTCCTCCCGGACTTCCCAGAAATAACAAGTCTCTTGCCAGCCACGGGAAATTCACTTAGTGATTGGCCATTTTCAACTATCACAAACCAAGATCTCATCCAGGAGAAACTCTTCTTCTACGCCATCGAGCTTCTAAGACAAAAATCCCTCATGGAAGATAAGCCTTAGCAAAATATGAGGCGAACAAAATGTGATACGTTGGTGGGTTCCTTACGTTCTCCCAATGCCGAAATTTGATGAGACCTTGCTGGGCCGAAGTGTGCGTCTTCACAGCCTTGGTCTAAAGGTGTGATCATGCATCGAAGTAATGCAATAACATAACAGCCCTTGTGATACACCGAAGGCCACTTACGCAATAATGTTCAGCCACCCCTTAACCTTAGATAATCTTCACAAGATGCTTTCACTCAGTGATTTACGCAAGTCAATTCAAAGACATATTCTCAACTTCAATATGTAATAAAGACGTCTAACTACTATCTCTCAGCATAGCTCGTCATGTCTGAGCAATAAACCTGGAGCGTAGCCTAAAAACGGATCAGATATGTCGGTAGTTGTGCAAATTGTTGCAATTTAGTTTGAACAAATTCATGGAGTATAACAAAGGCAGGCTTTCTAAGGGAGTTTAATGATAATTGGGCATAGAGAGCCAACCCAAAGCTGCAGATTACCTCTTACTTTCTCCAAATATTTACGTTCTAAAACACCTGATTGCACTTGGCAGGAACTGACGTTGACCCTTTTTTATAATTTTTACGGCCAGTCGAATTCGAATCGACGAAATGAAGGAGAATCTCGACCTCTGGCTCAGCCATGGAAATGCCGGTACACCAACAGTACTTCCACACTACCTCGCTCTCCCAATAAACCACAGTGCAAAGAGCCTCAAATACCGAGTAGATATCAAGACCCACAATCTGCAGCGGGAATGCATCATGTACATGTAAAGTAACTATAGTACAGCATGCATCGATCATATCGTAGTCGTATCGTGGCGTTGGAGATCGAGTGTTGGGCATCAACGCCTTTATACATCCAGGGCAATACTCGGTGGCCCACTCTAGAGTTGAGCCTCATCGTGCCCCTTGTCTTTGGGTTAAATTATTGTAGATGCAACCTTCATTAAGACGGTGTGGTATGCATTCCTGTGACTAGCGGTGTACATATGATAATTTTGGGAGTTCTGGAAAGTTTCCTCCTGAGTCGCCTTGATTATGAGATGACGTGGTTATTGAGGAAAGATTTGCTGGGAGCACGACCTTTTTTTTCAGATGACCAATTTTGTTTGTTGGATTTTGATTAGAGTATATAGATAGGGGATTCATTCTGTTCAGTTACATACATATCGTCTTCAAACAATAAGGACCTGATTTGGGGGACACTAAGCTAGAACTTGTCAAAACTGGCGGGCATATTGACTATCTCGTTAAGACCTACCTTCTTTTCCCCGCCCGCAGCGAATACAAAGGTAATTTCATGTTGTGGTGAGCTTTGCTAAGCCAATACTCTGTTTGTTAGCATTCCCTGTCTGTCAAATTTTACACTGGACTTCTTTCTCTAGGCTTTGAGACCTAGCTCCTTGTATCTATAAACTTATAGAAAGTACACCATTTCCTCTAGTTTTATTCTTCCCTCAATTCTTGAATAAAAGGGTCCGTCCTTTGAAGAATTTGTGGAGGTGGTAGTCTTTGGACAGAACTCTGCAATCGTCTCGCTCAATAGCACCAGTAGGCTCTTCTTTGGATGTGATAATCTATTGGTCTATTTCTCTATTAAGCATATATAGCTAAGATGGTGGCTAAAAGTTAAAGGATGTCTTAGCATCCCCATTTCCCCGTAATATTCTATCTGCCCCGTTTTTAAAGAGTGACAGGGTGTTCCAATGGAGCCGGGCAAACATGTCCTGGTGCTCAAGTGAAGCTAGTTACCGTTCCTAAACGCCATAGTCCTATGTGATTTGCAATGAATCATATGTGTATTTTCCAACTCCCCTTCAAGCGATGCACTCTTTTATTAATAATGGCTTGGCCTGTCAGGAGCTCAAGCTAAACCTCTCCTGCACTTCCGCCCACAACGCAGCACACGCAGGATTAAGCATCTTATCCACCCACAACATACGTTGAAAGCATGCCTCTGCTTCTAGCCAGTTTGCGACAGGCGTCCAAGGAAGAACCTCAACAACTCGGCTCGCAAACCAAGTCGTCTCGGATGGTTCGAGCGCTAAACTACCTCCAACAAAAAATGCCCAAAGCAAAATCTCTGCATATGGCGTTTCAGAGTCCGGAATTGCCTTGAGTTCCCCATACAATACCTCGACATTCTCAATTGCAGCGATGATGTCATGCTTCAGAGCACAAAGTGCGGAATATTCGTGATCAAAGTTCCGGAAACAAACAGACATGTAAATTGATGCAGCTATGCAACAGATATCGAGGAACTGATCAGTAAATCCGAGGCTGGGCATGGCACGAAATGTTTGTCGCAAAGTGAGAATTTGTTCTTCTAGAGCATGTCTCTGGGCGTCAAAGTTTTGGACTTTTGTTAGTGTTGCGGTTTGGTTGTTGTCAAGTGTTGTTTTTAATGCTGCCAGATACCGAAGATTTTCGATTAAACCAAACACCTCCTCTTTCGGGGTGGGGACTGGTTGGGCATACATAATATCCCGGCCAGCTTGGTTGAATGGGCTGATTGGAGAGATGAGGTATGGCTTTGAACTGTGAATTCTTGCCAAGGTTGCATTGCACCTTACCAGTATCAGTAGGCTTCCATTTCCTTACAAATATTACTTACCATAATATTGCCATATTCAAAGTGCTCCTGGATTCTATATTTTGCTTCTCCTTTTTCAATTTTACCGTCTCCTCCAAAACATTTAGATGGATCTGAGACTTTTCTACGGCACCGGCGACATGCTTTATTCATTAGTGTCAACTTATCAAAAAGACTTAGTGCAACTACTTACACAATTCATTCCCATTAACACAATTAATTCAAGGACCTCGGTTGCTATTGCAGAGTCTTCCGAGGACATCTTCTCGTTGATCAGATGGTGAGCATCCTTTATATGCGCGGCCGGAATGGTGGTTTTCTTAGTTGCATCCAAGAAAAATTCCGGACGTGGCACTGTGTCTAGTGAAGACGGAAGGTCTCTCGCGGAAATGAAATTCCAAAATGACCTTAGCATACCCTGGCTCGATTCAGATTCAAGAGGAAGTATGATAGGCATTATCATCGAGATAACTATTTACTCGTTAGATTCGTTGATTTGGTTTCTAAACCTTGCTTGAGGACTACACAATCTAGCAAACGGAGGACGTGTACTGGTACGTACAATAATCGACAAGATATTTCATAAGAGCATCATCTTCGTGGGGCTGGGTAATGGGATGGCCCAATTTCGCTGATATCCCAGGCCACTCTGTTCTTCCGGAAACGAATATATCGTTTTCTATCTTATGCGGCGGTGATGAGAAATTTGATGTTGGCCTTGCTTCAACTTTGATGCTGTCGGAAGCCTCGGAACTCAACTTCGAACCGCTTTCATTCCCAGGCAATGCGACTAACTGAGCTATCGGTTCTTTTTTCTGTATTTGTTCTGTCGCAAATGCTTTCACACGTTCGATCCTCTCCTTTCGCCGGAAGGATTGCATGGCTGCTTTACGAATTCTAGTACGATCGTCTGCATTGCTTGGTATGCCAGTCTGGCCGACGGTAACGAAATTCCACTCATGGTTGCCCATTTCTTTTCAGTCAGTCCTAGTTTTTCGTAGAGCCAAGAACAGTGATATAGAGAAAGCAAAGCATATGGAGGAAGTGATTTAGAGATTTTAGACCGTTAGACCGGTACGCTATAATCACTCTCCATATTATAAACGTTGGCTGACTACCGACCGACGAAAGGAGGCAGTGCTGAGAACTTCCAGGAGCACCATGCCACTTGTAGGCCGCGATCTTCTTGGCATCTCAGCCATCACATCTTTGCAGAAATCTTATTTCTAACTAGCTAGCCGCCTCGGGTTGTATATAATATGGAAGATATATGCCTGAAATGACCGTTGTGTTTGATTGCAATTAACTGCTATTTCCATCCAGTTTCTGGACATTAAAATCCTCGAGCCAATGCCCGTGCTGTCGGAGACAGGGGTGGAGTGTACGTGGCCAACTACGAAGCGCGGTAGCGGACGGTTGGACTTGCTTGTAACGGTAAGACCGCAAATAAAGTTTACTAGCTCGAGACTAGGTGCCGTTATACTGTTCTACTCCTGATATTTTGGCAACATGCAGCTTCCTGAAAGAGTAGACCTTCCTACTCTTTAGACTTTACGGAGTAAAGATGCAAATTAGGCTAGGAACGGCAAAAAAGCCAGGCAACACTGTAGCTCCCGTCCTGTCCTGAAAACAAACGGGAAAGAATTAGCGAGGGAATCTGAACCCTTAGATCGGGGTGAAATATGTCACCTTGGAGGTTCATTTTCCTGGGTGTCGGAAAATCCCCAGATAAGCAACGTGAAGGGAGGCATTGAGTCCAATTTAATTAGATGTGATTAAAAGGTATTACTGTGACAAAAACTTTACTGTGTCTACAATTCAAGAAAATTATTATATACTGATCTTATTGTAACCCTGATCAATATATCACCACAATTCTGCAATAACTTCAAGCTAAGATCCGTATACGGAACTTAATTGACAAAAGAACTCTTGAGAAACTGTATCTAATAATATATTATCTGAATCGGGGTTTGTTTCTTGTATGTGGTACCAGTAGGTAGCCAACACGGCCGTAATCACAACTTTCTGGGTCATTCCGAACAAGTATATCATTCTACCGTCTTGAGTCTTTCCCACCGTCACTGGCATCAGCAGCATCGAGAATAGTGACAACAGGAGCTGGGCACTGGTCTGGAGATATGGAGGAGTCTGTTGATTATAGTCTAGAGTTTGAGGAAGCGGGGAGGAAGCGGGTAGGAAATGATTAGAAGTGTCTGGCAATGAATCGAGGGTGGGAAAGGTGAACATTTAAGGAGTGTATGGCGGCCGCTCTGCTTGGTCTCTGCCCTGTTCTTCTGTTCTATTCCTAATACATAAACACATTTGATGATAAGCGTCAATACTCGGAATCAAGTTGCTACTTTCTGCTTCGACGCTTCGTATCGAGCCTACCTAGTATTTACTCATCACCATAATCAAACTACTCGCCCCATAATGATAGGTAACAGAGCACCACTCAGGGACAAAGCTTCAGCATGATTTATACAATAGGTATGATCTTTCGCCGGATTTTAAAGCTGCTGGATCAATTATTTGAACTCTACGATGTTTCCTGGTAATAGAGGAGATAGTACTCTATATAAAGACACTTCTCTAACTCATTACACAGGAATACCCATAGACCCTGAATTAAGGAAGCTGGTCCAAGAACATGTAGAACATCCCAATTAAGTCCTAGATACTTATATTTATTCACAATAATACTCCTCCACATATGAACAAAACTCCTATATCCGGCGGGGTTGAAGGGCAATAGACGGTATAGAGGGTAATATTATCATTCCTTACACCATCATCCATTTAAAGTGTGCCTCGCATATTAACGTTAGGAGAAGAGGGAATGGTGTTGATTTATGTATTTTTTGTTTGAGTCCACTCTCGATCCCCTCCAATAAAATCACCAAAGTGTATAGGGAATGATAGTTCGAGTATGGGGATCAGGGACTGTCTAAAGGATGAGCACAATGGAAGTGTTAGGATAGGAAGGTAAGTCAGGAAACTAGTAGTAGACCTCAGGGTAGGGTATGGTATGTAATCGCATGATGTTCTGAGATAGGATGAGTGTTGGTGTCCTTCTACTTGACATAGCTACTAAGAAAATGGCCGGTTGAGTGATGTGTAAAGTTTGCAATTTAGAGATTTGAGCATATAGCCATAATAATTCCTGTTCAAATTGAGCATGGAAGACCTGTATTTAGCAGCGACTAGACAAGATCATATCTGGTTATGCTTAAAATATCCGTGAAGCTAAAGAGTTGCTCGTCGACAGCGCAGATAAACCGCCTATTGTCTAAAGGTTGTCTCTCCTCGTAAAGGCTATCTAGAGCGATCTGGATGATAACAGAGTGGACTTGAACGTAGCCTTGCCCAGACTGCTAAGCCTTCGGACGACAACCATTCACTCAAGTCTAGGCACTTGATCAGCACCAGCTGTGAAGTCCAATGAACTCTATGGTAGTAGTGATGTCTCCTTTTCATTGTCACCGAAGAGATTGCGACTCCCTCTGAAGCCTACGAATAATCGATTAGCAATGCAACGCTATTACCGAAGCTTCTATTATCAATCTGCTTATCCAATTAATAAACAATTGCATATTGGATACTTAAAAACAAACCTCCGCACATTGTCAGCGCTCATTCTTTCAAATTTGGTTTCTTTCAAATTTCAATCCAGTTCCTCGAATCTGCCCTCTCCCATCTAAACTAAGTCATCCCACCACATCATATCAAAGGCTTTCTGTTGCTATTTGTTCAGTTTCTGTTTTGACTTCAGTCCATTGTATATCGTCTCTGTTGTCAGCAATAATACCTTCGTAGTAGGTTTGATAGGTTACGAAACTGCACATATTATTTATAATAGGTGCAAGGAAAAATGTTCATAGCGAATTGCATAGTGCAGTTCTAATTAGGCTTGCTGAAAAATTGCACTATTACGGGACACAATCCTTGCACGTCCAAAAAAATTCCTCTATTTGGAAGTGATACACATATGATACATTTGACATACTCTTATCAACCATTTAATGTCCTCCCTTTCTGCCTCTGGTATGCTTCTTCACAACTCTCTCAAGGTGAGCGTCTCTGCCACGGCGCAGCGATGCGTATTTGGGACCAGCATGTCGAGCTTCCCAACCTCTGGCCTTCTGTTTCGGCTTCAGAGCCTCAATCTTCTTCCTCTTGAATTCAACGTCGGCCCCTTCAATTTCAGCCCTCTCCATAACACCAGCAGTGCCCTCATCCCACAAACTTCGGAACACATGTACTCCAATCGGATCCAACTTCAATTTTGGTTGGAGATGACGGAGGCTGCCCCCATCACGTTCTATCTTTTTGAGGTCCTCAATGTCCAATTTCTTGCCTTCCTTCTGTTGCAAAACCCAGACCGAATAGCGGTGGTATGGCGATCCCTTTTGCGCAAACGGTGGCAACCAGTTGTGCACGAGCTGACCCCGTCTAGCTGATTGACCCAAAGGTACGGAGGTCTCTGTGGGGGAAATCGAAATATTGCTAGCCATATAATGGATTCGAGTTGTGAAGTTGTCGTCCTCAATATTTGGAACATCACTGTCCAAAACAATGACAGTGATAAGTCGCTCCCCTTTATCGAAAACCTGCACCTTCAATCGTGCTGGCATCTCGCTGACTCGGGAATCAACAAACTCTCCAGGATGCACAACACGTTTGCCAAAGGCTAACCGGACTTCTGCGGATGGTTCGAACCGTGGTAAAACATCTGGAATAACACCTAATTGGTTTATGCGCTGCACAATGACCTTCCGCTGGTAGGACCGCCATTTTTTGTCTGCTAGATGTCGGTAGATGGGCTTGTTCATATCACCTGCAAGGTAAATTAGCAAACGAAAGCCTTCTTATAAACCTAGAGCAACAAACCGTCGCCATCTTCAAAGCGTTTCTTGATTAGAGGATCGTTGATATCTGCTTGAATCTTCAAATATTCCAAATGCTTTCTCATAGCAGCAAGTCTGATTTGCCTCGTACTTTCATGCGCCAATTTGCTTGAATAGTTGGCATTTGTT